>Ga0209064_1000840_pt1 | contig 60950 bp, 63 predicted proteins | sample Inofromicrocosms_FD_187498 | JGI IMG/M metagenome (GOLD analysis project Ga0209064, IMG submission 187498) | Mouse cecum microbial communities from Vienna, Austria - Inoculum for glucosamine and mucus D2O microcosms (SPAdes) (version 2) | ecosystem: Host-associated > Mammals > Digestive system >...
GGCGTATAACTGTTCAGGTGTTACCATATCATGTGACAAGTTACATAATTACAAAAATTTAGGGCGATTTCTACCCCCCCCCATTTTTCGAGATTGAGGGGTAACGGTCTTGCAAAGTGACGAATAAGCCGAAAGAGGGGGAAGGACGCACACGGTATTATTTTTCATCACTGAATAAATTTAGTTGAATCCCATAACCGAAAGCCTTCAGCCGTTCCTCCACGCGGGCGGAACGATTCGCCTCCGGCGTTGTGACTACTCGCTCCGTTTTACTGAAACGGTAGCCACGACGACGGGCATAATAGCGTAAATCATACAGCGTTTTAGGGTCGCGCATTTGAAACGGTCGTATCAGTGTCGTACACGCGAGTTATAGCGTCGCAAACCTCGGCTAAAAGGTCAGAGGCGGGAAGGTCGTGGATGATACCGATAACACCGAAACCGTCGTCAGTCTTTTGGACGTTGTGGACGTGTATGTCACCGGCTTCATTTAGTACGTCGGCAAGTTCGACGGGTAGGCTTTTTTCATCCATGTAGAGAGCTGCGCGATGTTCGTCGGCGGTGAGTTCTGCGGAGTGTTGTCCGAAGGTGATAATCTTTTTCATATTTCGAGCGGGGTTATATGGTTATTAAATAGCCATGCCGGAGGCGTGGCCGCTTACGCCTTCGGTCAATTCCTCCGGCTTGGCTATCGTGAATATTTCTTTACCTGAAACCTGAAGAGTATAGGCGTTTATTAGTTTCTTTGCCGAGTTTGGCACTTTGCAACGCCCGTATATCCAGTTCAGTATTTTGCTTCTGCTTTCGGCACAAGCGACAACCAAACCGGCTTTATGCTTGTTGTACTCTGCGCGGGGGAGAGAATCCAGCCAACCGCGCAAAATATTAGAGTCCGTAAGGTCTTTAATTTGATTCTTCATTTGTAGAACTGAAATATTTTTGTTAATTTTACTCTGCAAATGTAGTAATAAATTCCATAAGTCAGGTAAATAATTCCTGTTAAAATTTGTAAAATATTAAATCGCAATGGCTAATCTTCTTTTAATCAGAGATTTGTGCGAGCGCAAGAAAATGAATATTCGAGAGTTAGCGCAACGCATTGGCCGCGACGAAAGCTCCATACAGAGCGCAATCCGTCGCGGTTCGACCAACTCGACCACAATAGAGCTAATCGCCAAAGAATTAGGCGTGTCGGCTGGTATCTTCTTCGACGGATTCGCCGCCGATGAATCCGACGCGCTCCGCTGCGAGGTGGCTCACCTGAAGGAACTACTGAAGGAAAAAGAGCGGACAATCGAGATTTTAATGAGTGATAGAACGAAAAAATAATCCCGGTAATAAATAGGGTATTTTCGTGCAGTCGGTTATTAAATACCTTACTTGCAAATAATTATTAAAACTGATTTTACGCTGCCAGCCTATTTGTATCGGACAAAATTCGGACATATACGCCACAAAATCGAATATTACAATTACTGATTTTCAAGGTGTTACGCGCTTGTTTTTATGATACTTTGCTCCCTCTCTCTCCGCCAAAGAAAAGCAGCTCACAAGGCTGCTTTTTTTTGGCGTTATGAGAGAGGGATGAGAACCCGGGTTCGTTATCGCGAAGCGCTTTCGCAGCGAAGCGGAGAAAGAATCCCTCTCTCTCCGCCAAAAAGCAGCTCACAAGGCTGCTTTTTTGCGTTATAAGAGAGGGATGAGAAGCCGGTTCGTTATCGCGCAGCGCTTTCGGAGCGAATTAATTTATACCTTAAAGGGTATAATTATTAGGCTTAATGGAATATTTATACCCTATATGGTGTAATCTGAGATAAATTCATTATCTTTGTACCCAAAAGGGTATATTCACATGACTCAGTTAGCAAAATATGTAAAGGAGAAGCGCAAGCAGTTCGGACTTACGCAAGTTGACTTGTCCCAGAAAGCCGGGGTGGGATTACGTTTTGTGCGTGAACTTGAACAGGGAAAAGAAACTCTCCGTCTTGACAAGGTAAATCAGGTGCTGGCGCTCTTTGGAGCTGTAATGACACCCGGAAAAATTTCTGAATCATGAAACAGGCATATCGGACGCAAATCGAGTCGATGTCGAGTCGTCTGTATGGCGCTTGAAAATGTATAATCATAAGGCTCTTCAACCGCTCCCCACAATAAAGCCTGATAATCAGGCTTTTGTTGTATTAGCGCCCAATTTTGCGCCCAAAACAGTCAACGTTGGGTGTTTATAGATATTCTTAGCTAAAACGATTATAATAAATTTAGTATCTAATAGTGAGCATATAGCCTATACCTCGTTGATTAATCAAAGATATTGACGGGTCAAAACGTAGGTAATGGCGAAGTTTGTGGATAAATCCATGCAGAGAATTACGACTATAGGGGTCGTCGCGCTGCCATATAAGCTGCATCAATGTGGAAGCTTCAACTGTATTGCCTACGTTTACAATCAGTTCCTTCAATAATTTAGCTTCAATCAGCGACAGTTCGATGCTTCCTTTGTCTTTATGCGAAAGAATTTGAGTCGAAAGGTCAAGAGTATAGTCACCGATTTCAAATAGATTATCCACCACTCTGACATTTCTGCGGAGTAAAGCCTTGATACGTACTATCAGTTCGAGCATCTTGAACGGCTTTTTAAGGTAGTCGTTACCGCCAAGTTCAAACCCCTCCACTATGTCGTCGATCTCGGATTTAGCAGTCAGGAAAAGCAACGGAACATTTCGGTTTATCTGTCTGATTCGCCGCCCCATCTCAAAGCCGTCCATGCGGGGCATCATCACATCTGCGATAATCAGGTCGGCTCCATGCCGGGTAAACTTTTTCAGTCCATCCTCACCGTCCTCGGCAGTCAGAACTTCGAAACCGTCGCGTTGCAAAGTTTCTGAAACAATCATCGACAATGTAGAATCGTCTTCTACCAATAATATCTTGTCTTTCATTTATTACTGAATTTAATAGTGAATTTGCTTCCCTTGCCGGGTTTGCTTTCTACGCCTATTGACCAACCATGTTTGTCAATAATGGATTTTACATAGAAAAGACCTATACCGTATCCCCGCACATCGCTTCTATTGCCGTGAGGCACACGATAAAATTTACTCCAGATGTCGGGCAAGGATTTTTCAGGGATTCCGATTCCGTTATCAGCTATTGATACTTCTTTGTCATCGGCCTTGATTATAATGTAAACCGAGTCACCGGAGTATTTGATGCTGTTGTCTATAAGGTTCCCGATTACATTTGAGAAATGTGTGGGGTCGGCTTCGACGGTGGCATCTTCTTGACATTCCAACACAATCTAACATGGTTTGTCTGCTTTCAGCTTTTGTTGTTCTATAACATTGATCAGAAACTCTTTGACATCTAACTTCTCTTTTGCCATAGTCAGATTTTTACGTCGCTCCATACTCATGGCAAGAATACTCTCGACCAGACCGGAAAGCTTTGACAGTTGGTCGAGAGCTGCGGTAAGATATTTTTTTGTACGTTCTTCGTCTTTCGGGTCGGGGAACTGAAGTAGCGAATCATTAGCCGCATATGCAATTGCAATGGGCGTTTTCAGTTCGTGAGTCATGTTGTTGGTAAAGTCATCCTTCATTTCCTCGATGGTTCGTTGCCGTGCAATGACATGAAGAAGATACCAAAATCCGAATGTCAGTACCAGCGCAATAAGAGCCGAAGTTATAATTATGCCTCCCATTTCCCTTAATATATTGTTTGTCAACGGAGAGATATAGGCATAATATGTAATGTCACCATTTACACGATATTCTATCTCCCATAAGTCCGACGAATACTCCAGTGTCCCGCCGGGAGTTACTATATATACTTCATCGGGATAATAGCCCGAGAAATTAAGGTCGCGGCGAAATGCCTCTTCCATGTTGGCAACGTTCGGTTGCCCAATCATGGCGGCATAATTGTTGTCATGAAGGTGCTGAGCAATTATTGACAGAATCTGCTTGTCAACCCTACGAAAGCCCTGAGAGTAATCTAATTTCCGTAATTCCTCAGCATCCATTGTCGAACCGACATCCGATTTTTGCAAACCGATCGAAACCCATACCACATCATCATCTCCGCCAAGCCCTGCGTCAATTATGCGGTCGACCATTTCAATCTGGTCGGCACGACTGAGACATTGCTCCACATCACTTATATATCGCTCTTTTATCGAATTATACAGCTGCACCATAAAAACCACATTTGCCACAAACAGCAATGAGACTATGATGCGCATCAAGGTAAGAATCAGCTTAAAGTGTTTCATATCAATGCAAAGTTAATAAATGTACGCCAATCATAGGATACCTGAAACGCAAGACTAAGACTAAATAAGGGAGAATAAGGATTGAATAAGACAACTCTCTCTAATATTGCAACATGAAACATTATATACTACCGTTGATTATATTTCCTCTGTCTATGTATGGGCAGGCAACAGAGCCGGACACCGCCTCTGTGAAAGAACTCGGTGAGATAACCGTGGTAGCAGATGCTCAACGAACAAGTGCGACCAAGACAGTATATATTCCTTCCGGAAATCAGAAATCAACTGCCTATGACGGAGTTTCCTTACTATCAAAGATGAACATCCTGCAGTTGAGTGTAAATCCGATTGCCGAGACTGTAACGACAGCCGACAATCAGGGGGTGAGTCTGTTTATCAACTTTCATCCCGCATCCGATGAGGATGTAAGCGGTCTGAATCCCAACGACGTAAAACGCATAGAGTATCTTGATTTTCCGGTTGACCCTCGATTTCAGCGAGCTCAGCATGTAGTTAACTTCATAACACATTCATATACCTATGGCGGATATACGAAACTGAGCGGCAAAGAACGTTTTATGATTCGTAGCGGAGAGGCCTCCGTATATTCAAAGTTTGCATACAGGGAGATGGAATACGACCTTATGCTTTCAGGCGACTATGACTACAATCCGCATTTCGGCTCAGTTTCAGACGAGACCTACCGACTGGACTCCGGAACAATCAGACGCGAGAGCGGCACAGAGACTGGAAAAAAACATCAGCGTGGCTTATACTCTGCATTACGGGCTTCGTGGAATAAGAGTGAGAATTTCACATTCCGCAATCTCGTTTCATACCGTCGAATCAACACTCCGATAAACCACACATCCGGCTATGTCAATTTTTCGAGTCTGTTTCCATCTGAAACATACCATACCGAATCTCCTTCTACTAATAATGCCTTCGGCTGGGATAGCGAACTGTATGTGGCGCCGGGCAGAGGCTGGTCAATCAACGGAAACTGTCAGGCAGAATTTGCCAAGAACAACACAACCTCAAATTATTCCGCGGGAGCAGAATCTATCGAAAATATTGCAGATGAAGATTCTTGGTTTTTGCGGGGTTCAATACAGGTCAATAAATCATTGTCAGATAAATTTACATTATTCTCAAATGTTTTATCCGGCGGTGGACGCACAAATATTGACTGCGCCGGATCAAGCAACGCAGTCAACAGATTCCGTCAGACATTCACCGGTATAACAGTCGGCGTGGCGATGAATTGGCAGAAAGTATCGGGAAGCATCGACGGCGGTTATGCTTTTGAGTCCAATTACATCAACGGCAAGACTATGGATGACCGCTATCCCTTTACCCATATAAATGTACAATATGCTCCGAATCAGAAAAATTCATTCAACCTTTGGTTTCAGTATGCCACTTTCTCGCCCGACGCCACAATGAAGAACCCCAATATCATTCAGCAATCAGAGCTGATGTATATTTCCGGCAATCCTGACCTGAAATGTTCGAGAAATACCTCTGCAAATATCAGTTACACATGGCTACCAAGCAATATGTGGCAGCTGTCGGCATATGTCACAATGTTTCGCATCGCCAACCGTCAGATAGCGGTCTATACTCCTGACGGACCCGACGGGATGATGTTGAAGAAATATCAGAATGACGGCGATTACAATCACGGGCAGATTGGAGCCAACCTTACCGGAAAGTTCCTGGACGGGAAACTGTCCCTTTCTGTTTCTCCCCGGATGTTGCTTTATAAAACTACCGGAAGCAACAGTATATCGCACTATCCGTTTACAGCAAGCCTCAATGTTAACTATTTCCTTGGTAGTTTCTTCTTCAATGGATATTACGACACCGGGAGCAGTTATGTAGATGGTGAGAATGCCTTTCTGCGAAAAATGCCTATGGGCTATTCTGTAAGTGCCGGCTGGGCTTCACTTGGCTGGAATATTCAACTGTCATTAGTCAATCCCCTCCAGTCTTCATGGAAACTCAGCGAAGACACGTTGGCTACGCGCCGATACGACAACAAGATGACACAGTTTGGTTCTGACTACCACCGTCGTATATCTCTGACCGTGACTTACACATTCAATTATGGAAAGAAAGTCAGTCGATACGGAGAACTTAGTGGCGAAAAGAATATTTCAACATCAATACTCCATTGAATAGAGAGCTAACGATTCGCCCGATGTCAGCCTTTACGATGCGACTCCGGAGGTAGTGCCATTCGAGTTCTTTCAGTTTTGAGTTTTCGTTGGCCAGACAGAAAATGCCATAAACCAAGTCCCCGACATCACAGCCGAGGACTTGAGTATTAGTATGAATTGCTGTTATATTTATCAGTCTTCTATCGTCCACCAACTGTTGATCGGTCGGCATTGGCATCAACGTCTATAAGTTTCTGTGCTCCGCGTTTCTGACGTCCCCATTGCAGGTTATAGGATACAGAAATATAAGGAATGCGAAGGTCAACACGCATGTGCTTTACATTCGAGTTGTAGTGATTGAGCTGCTTGGAACCTTGGTCATATTTACCGAATGGTATCAGCATACCGACTCCAAACTGCCATTTATTCCAATTATATGACAGGTCGATAATAGATAAATCTTCGCGCCATGAGATTTTTTCTCCGTATAATGTCCGTGCGGACTTGGTGTATTGAGCGGCAAGCACAAATCCATAATGGCTCAGCATCAGTTGGGCGTTTCCGCTCCAATTGTGGTTATACAGGCTGTAGCCGGAACATTTCATGCGTTCGGCACGGTACTCGATGCTTCCTGCGGCAGTGAGCCATTCAGGTATGATTTCCACCTGCGGCGAGAGATTAAATACTATGTTCTGAAATCCGCGGCTGTTCTCAAACGTGGTAATCAGTCGGTCGCCTTCCCAATAGAGACGTGGCGCTATGGCGTCGGGTGATGAAAATGCACGGATGCCGAATGTGCCGTCAACTCGTGGAAGACTGAAACTATAGCGGAAACTGAGCATATATGAATTAGATGTTTTCAGATTCGGGTTACCGATTTGCCACTGGAAGCCGTCGAGCTGTTGTGGCGCTATGTTTGTTTCAGACAGCGAAGGAGCTGTCTGCCATGAAGAGAAGCCTAAGCGCAAGCGATGATTTGAGCTGATTGAATATGTGACCGTTGCTTGTGGACGAAAGTTCCATGAATGATTGCCCTGGCCGGATTCGCGAAAATGGAATGAGGTATATTGCGCCCCCGCGCCGGCAGTGAATGTAAAATTATTGATGCGCTGATAGTATTCGGCAAAGAAATAGGCTTTGTCCTGCTTCTGATGAAATACGCTGTTGTCAAGGTTGCGATAGGTGGAACGGTTACGGTTGGCATTGTAGGAAGCTCCGACTGTGAGACGTTTCATGTTCCATTGCTTGATATAATCAGCTTCGACCGCATAAGCCTGATTGCGGTCGGTTATGCAGGTGGAGACATCGGACAATACATTCCCGGTTTCCGGCATGAGCTCCTTATAGTTTGAAAACGAATGGCCGTTGTAGAGTGACGCTCCAAAATCGACCACAAGTGTCTGCTTATGTGGGAAATGATGCTCGAAATAAGCTGAGAAGGACGGCGTGGTGCCTTGCGAGCCGTTTCCGTTGTCAAGGTAGATGTCGCTTCTGTTGTCGCTGAGTTTGAGTAACCCTTGATATATTTCTTTTGCCGATATATTTCTGAAACCCTGTAATGAGGCATAAAACACTGTTGTGTCGGGTTTGATGTAGCTGTAGGTGATCCATGCGGAAGCACGGTTGTCATCAACGGAGCCTCCGAGCGGCTGTTCTGTGCGTGTCAGCGAATGTCCATCAGGATATTTAAAGGTTTCGTTATAGTCACGATGGGCTTTGATATCGTCAGTCATTTTGTAAGAAGCACCCACACTCCACTGTGATTTGCCATTATTTAGCTTCACATCAGCAAAATAATTGCCGAACCGGGTGGTCAGAGCGGGTCGAGCGCTGAGCATCAACGAGCCTCCGGCGGAGGGGTTGGATGTAATGACATTAAGGACATAAGCGGCTCCGTTGTAACGCAGTCCGGGATTGTCAATCCATTCCACTCTCTTTATTGACTCAGGTAAGAGCGAACGAACCTGCTCAACAGTCGCCTCTCGACCATTGATGCGTACCTGCACAGCCTGTCCGCTTGCAGAAATCGAACTCATCACATCATTTACCGTGAGTGTGGATATCATCAGGTTATTGAGCAACTGCATACCGTTTTTAGAATTTTCGACAGCACTTTCCGATGGATAGAGGACATCCATGTCGGCTTTACGGATTACTTTTGGAGCCTGAATGACGATTTCGTCAAGAGTTTGCGCCGTAATTGTATCGGCACTTTCTTGCGCGATTGCGACAGCGGGAAGCAGAATCGCGAATACCGCTGTCATGATTTTTTTTAAGATTGTCGTTCTCATATTGCGATATGTTTTATTGATTTCACTCCGCTAAATTATTACTAAACCAATCTTAACGCCAAAGGTAAAAGTCTTAATAGCCTCATTCTAATGTACTGGTAATCAATACCGGTCAACGATAAAAGTCTTAATGGCGCATACTCGACTCCAAATTCGTCTTAATCCTCGGCTTCCTGCCTTAAAAAAGCCACAATATCTTCTTTTTCGGGGAGACCGAGTTTCTTCCTTACCGATGATTTACGGACATAGATAGTGGCAGCAGACTGTCCCGTGATGACACTGATTTCTTTAGTGGAGAATCCGGCTACCATAAGCGCAATGATTTGTTCTTCTTTTTCAGCAAGGACATTTCCATGACAATTGTGTAAGCGGGAATAGAAACCGGAATATAGATTATCAATCATGTCATATACATTTTCCCAATTTACAAGAGAACCGTCTGAGCCATTTTCGACCGAGGATATTTTGCGTAGCATATCCCTATTCTGTTCCGTCGGTGTCTCTGCCACCATCTTGATTATACCAAGCTGTTGAAGCATGGCGCGACGTAAAGATTCATGTTCGGAAGACAGCGTTTTTGAAGCACTCAAATCATCTACCATCTTCTGCAGAGCTTCAGCCCTTTCCTCGGCTTCAATAGTCTTCCGTTTTCGTTTTTGGATATTCCATATAGCGGCTAATCCGATGATAACGGCTCCCAACAAACAAATAATCAGGATAGCTGTCTTTCTTTCATTCTGTGCTTTTAACGTCAACGCTTTGTTTTCTTGTTTAAGCGCGTTTTGCTCGGACTCCAACCGAGTGTACTCAAGTCGATTGAAAAGATCTCGCTGGCTATTATTAAGCGTCGCCAGTTGACTTAGCCTAATCTTGCCATTTTGCCTGTATGCAAGGAACTCCCTAAGTGGCCCGGCAAAACTTTCATAATAATTATGGTCTACATCCGTTCTGCCAAGAGCACAACTGTCAGCTATCGCCAGTTCTCGTGAAGAACGGTCATAATTACCCAGATTGAAGTAATTCAATGCTTTCCAAAAGTATAAATACGGCAAGGCTGAATTATGCGGTGCGTTTTCCAATACATAATCTGCCACGTGGTTACTTTCGTCATATCTTCCGAGCTCTTCCAAAATACCGATTTTCTCATAGGTATATTTGAACTGGTCATTACCAAGGTGATTCGCGTATGCGTAATCAATCAAATTGTTGATTATAATCAATGCGGAATCACTGTTATTGGCAAACTGGTAATTCTCACATAATTGATATAAATATTCAATTTGATTCACAGAATCTTTATCTAACTCCTGCAAATGTCTGATATAGCCGATATTATTCTTGCAATCAAATTCTGCGCCTCCCACTCCTATCCTTGTTTGGAGCAATTCGAGCATACTGCTGTCAGGTATATCAGGAAGTGAAATCAATGAATCAAGCAAGGCCAATGACTTTTTACCGCTACCCAACCAAAAGAGATGCAGAGCATATAGATCACTGCTTCTAAGAAATCGGATGTAATCACGGTTTTTATAATATTCAAATGAATACCTGATAAGCGAGTCCGACACCATAGAGCTCTCATTAGCTTTATGCGCTGAAGCCTTTACCATATAGTAAAATGCTATTAATGAATCCGCATCAATTTCAGAAACATCAATATTGTTTAGTAAAGCCAATGCACTGTCGGGCTGCTCATCTGCTATTCTTTCAGCGTCAGAAATAATTTGAGCATGTTGCTGAGAATGAGAACACGACACCCCGATACATGCCACGAAAACCGCGACAAACATAAGCAATATTGGGCACCTACATAATATTTTCTTTATAACCATATCCAATGTCGGGGCATTACGAAGACCTTTCAAGCAGCAAATTTATTAGCCAACAGTTATAATCGGCTGTCCGAAGAAGAACAACAGCATGGCAAGAGTAGCAAGTGTGAATGAGTTATGCGTCATCCATAATCGGTACGTTACTTGTCTTTACAAACGCAAAGTTACGAAACTTGTTTTACTTTTGAGTAAACACAACAGGTACTTTTTGGGTGCGCGAACTTGAACAGGGCAAAGAAACTCTCCGTCTTTACAAGGCTGATCACTTTGGCGCATCCATGCTGCCCGCTTAACCACATTAGGGTTATTTTATCTTACAGAAATCGGCATAAGTATTGCCATTTATCTCGTCCTCAGCCATTAAAAGCAAGTCTAAGTCCGGGCTCTTGAAACATTTAACAGTAAGATTCCTATTTCTCAACAACTCGTAGATTGTCTTTTCCAACAGAACGTCTCCTCCAAGAGCTTGTGTCATCAAACTGTTTCCGAGACAGAGAGAATCTCCTTCCAACCTATACTCAGATAATAATTTATTGGCGACAAACTGCATCTCGATAGAGCTGCCGGAAAAATTGATTATATAATCAAATTTATCCGTCGGTATTATATTGAAATATGGGGAGTGATATTGCACGAGTTTCCATGAACCATTTAATACAGCCGTATCAAGTGGCACAGGTATTAGTTCCGGCTCTACTTCTACGACTTCGACCATATTGGTATCGTTTGCGTAATAACCCATATCGCAAACGTCCTGATTGGAGTTTGCCTGTTTGCAGCTTGCTATTAGGACAAGGAATAATACGGCGGTAATGAGATGCTTCATTTTCTGAGTTTTATTACACAAAGATAGTTAAATTACACCACATATGGTATAATTCGAGATGAATCCGAAACTGCTATTGCGGTTAATATCAGAATAACGCGAACTCTTAATTCGATGCGAGGAATAGGTCGTAGATTATCCAAAAAGCGAGGGAATAGACACCGATTCCGATAAAGTAACGCAACGGTTTCGACTTTATAATCCGGAACTTATCAAGAATCCAAAGGACAAAGCATCCCCCAATTGCGAACAATAGGAAATAATACCAAGGCAAATTGCTTAATGTCATAACTCAACGATTATATAGTTTTACTAATCAGACGCATTTTCCGAAAAATAATTACACCCTATCGAGTAAAATATTCAACCATAAAGCAGGATAGCGCGGCGATTTCATCAAATAATACACTTTGCTGTAAGGATATATTTCCGTACTTTTGCGGTATGAAGGTGATTAGACGATGTATGTGCGAGGATTATCCGGCGCTGGTTGCTATTTGGGAGCGCTCGGTGAGGGCCTCTCACGACTTTTTAGATGATGATTCTATCGAGGAGATTAAGGATGCCCTGATTCCTGATTATTTCCCAAATGTAGAGTTATACGCTTTGTCCGACAATGATTCCCTCGTTGGTTTCATAGGGCTGCACGGCAACATGATTGAGATGCTTTTTATCGACAGCGATGCTCGCGGGTGCGGTTATGGCTCTGCTCTGATTGCTTTTGCTTTCGATAAAGGTGCGACGAGGGTAGATGTAAACGAGCAGAATCCGTCGGCTCTCGCTTTTTACCGGGCAAAAGGATTCAAAATCATCGGCAGAGATGCAACCGACGATGCCGGTCGGCCCTTCCCGATACTCCATTTAGCTACCGCACCCATGCCATGAACCTCGAAGAAATCCTTGGCAAACAATTGAGCCGCCACGAAATCGAAAGATTGTGCCATGATGTAGCAAAGGCCGATTTGCTTTCTTTCATCAATCACCCCGACGACAGGGTTGCGTACAATGCACTTTGGGTATTCTCATATTTCTCGAAGGATGACTTAAAATGGCTGCGACCAAAGTATCACACCCTCGTTGACTATGTGCTGTCCACCGGGCATGTGGGCAAGCAGCGCCTACTCCTTACCGTGCTTGATCGATTCTCAATTTCAAAAGAAGATGTTCGGACCGATTATCTCGATTTCTGCATGACGGCTATCAACTCCAACCGCCCTTGCAGCATCAGGACCTTATGCCTCAAGCAGGCCTTTGCCATATGCCAATTCTACCCGGAACTTACAACAGAGCTAACACGCGAAATCGAGCTGATGAGTTATGGCGAGTTATCGCCCGGATTAGTATCAATCAGAAAGAACATTCTCAAGAAAATATCGAAACTTGAGTTCCTTTTAGGCAAAACGGTACAATAAAAGCCCGACGCGAGTCGTTATATCCATAATCATCAACCACATCAACACTCGACACATGAAGTATTTAAGTTCAATACTCATTATACTGTGCTTTATTCTCAGTTCATGCCACAACAACGACAGCACCCCGCCAACCGAAACCATGCTGCCCGTAGTAAAGCACTACGTTCCGACATCGGTCAAATTCCAAAGATCCGACAAAGAATTCTTTGACAAAGCAAAGGCTTTTTCGCAAAAGACGTTTATTGTCAATTCTGTCGACGAATTACCCTCCGACCCTATAGGATTCTCCAACGCCTATCATAGCATCAACTTCAAAGACAACACACTGCTTGTTACTTACGGCTTGCATAGCTGGTTATTAGAGACTTGCAGCAACACATACTACCGCGACAATGTAGAAAAGACCTACAACTGGGCTATTCGCATGGGCACATCATACGAGCCAGACCCGGAGTCAGAATACCTCTATTTCACCCGCTTTGCATTATTGGTCAACAAAGTACCTCAGGATACTGAAGTTATTATCACCCCGTACGTCAGTGCGCTGGGCTGGGATTGGAACGAATAAAGTCACCCGCAACGGTTATAGCCAATCTGCTAAGTATAGAAAAACTCTGTGAGCGCGACTGTTATCATCGCGGCCACAGAGCTTGTAATTTTCAAGGAATAGGCTGTAACGCCTATTTCAGTTCTTTGAAGTGACTTCGGTCTACGCCGCATATCGGGCAAACGTAGTCGTCAGGCAGGTCTTCGCCGTCGGTTTCGGCCACGAAGAGACAAACATCGCACTCAAAACGGCGCTTTTCCGGAGCCTCCTGTTTGGTATCATCGGCCTGATAAGTGGGAGCGCTCTTGGGTGCTTTACCTTTAACCACACTGTGGTAATAAGCATATGTCATCGGCACACCCTCGCCCTCAATAGTATCGATAAGGCGGGCAATCACAAGCACATGCGTATCGCAGTCAACAGTCTGCTCGGCCTCAAGAATCAGCCGCCCGGCAAAGCGGCCCTTTACGCATGGCACAAAATCTACAACATCGTAGCCGTAGCCCTCGTATTTATCGGTATCGCGACTCGACTTGAAACCGAATCGACCAATCAGCGATGTATCGCTATCTTCGGCAAGAATCGACAGCGAAAAGCGGCGGTTCTCGTTTATGGCATCGAGGGTATAATTACCCTTGTTCAACGATATGGCCAGCAGCGGGTTCTCGCTCGTAATCTGGAAACATGTGTTGATTACGCAGCCCACGGGACGGCCATCCTTAAATGCCCCTACGATATACAGACCGTAGGAAAGCTTATAAAGCACGGAGAGATTCATAATATTTTAATAGTTTTTAGCCTCGATTTCGAAGAAACTCTTGGCGTGGTTACAAACAGGGCAAACTTCGGGAGCCTTCTTGCCGATAACGATGTGGCCGCAGTTACGGCAGATCCACACAGTGTCGCCTTCGCGAGAGAATACGATGCCTTCCTCGATATTCTTGAGCAGACGGCGGTAACGCTCTTCGTGATGACGCTCAATGGCAGCTACGGCACGGAATCGGGAAGCGATTTCGGTGAAACCCTCTTCTTCGGCCTCGTTCGCCATACGTTCGTACATATTTGTCCACTCGAAGTTCTCGCCTTCAGCAGCCTCATGGAGATTAGTCATAGTATCTGACACCTCGCCGCCATTGAGGAGTTTGTACCATAGTTTAGCGTGTTCTTTCTCGTTGTTTGCAGTCTCCTCAAAAATTGCGGCAATCTGCTCGTAACCTTCTTTACGCGCTTTCGATGCAAAGTATGTATACTTGTTTCGAGCCTGAGACTCGCCTGCGAAGGCTTCCTGAAGGTTGCGTTCGGTTTTTGTTCCTTTCAAATCTTTCATAATTAGTTTGTGTTGTTAATCAGTTATTTAAATATTGTCTGTTTGCTTGCAGCAATCCGGACACAGACCCCGGTATACCACCTCTACAGAGTCTACCTCGAAGCCTACAAAACCGTGTCGGTCTACATGCTCGGGCATCGACATATCAATAATCCGCCCGCACTTGCGACATGCAAAATGACTGTGCCTTGGCTGCGGAGCGAGCTCGTAACGACGGATACTGCACTCTACATCAAGCTCTTTCACAAGCCCTGCATCTACAAGCACATGCAAAGAGTTGTATACTGTCGTCCTCGACATTCCCGGATACAAAGGTGTCACGGCTTCATAAACCGCATCTGCCGACGGATGTGTGTCGGTATTGGCAACATACGACAGTACCGCTATGCGCTGTGCCGAGGGCCTGATACCGCTGCGGTGTATCATGTCGATAAGACGACTAACCGGTATTTCTTCTCGTGTCATTGCTTTAACATTCTTGTAACGATTACAAAGTTAGTAATAATTTCAAAACCACCAAACTTTTCGGTGATTTTTTTTCATAATTGGCGAAAAATACCCATACCGGGCCTCAATACGGCCAAAATTCCGTATCTTTGCAGACTGTGACTAAACAATGAGGCTCTACAATGCCCGCACCTTCAGACGCAGAATTTTGCTATGGCCCAGCTTCAATTCAAATTTGACTATAACGAGCAACATGCTCACGAACTCGACCGCCGCATCGTATTCGAGCCGGTAGAGCACAAATATATCGTCGACAACGAAATAGTGTGCGACTCGGTAACTCAGGTGGTATCGTCGCACTTCGAGCAGTTCAATGCCGACTATTGGGCAGCCCGCAAAGCCACCCCCGAATGCCCGGCCGAACAACTCAAGGCCATGTGGGCGGCCAAAGGCGAGGAAGCCCGTAATCTCGGCACACTGCTACACCACCGAATCGAAGAGTATTATTTAGGCCACAAGGCCGATAAAGATGCAGAAAAAGAGCAAGGCTATAGGCATTTCCTCGATTTCACATCACGCTACACCCTCACGCCATACCGCAGCGAATGGCCGGTATTCAGCCGTCGCTTCCGCATTGCGGGCACTATCGACTTTCTTGCTTTCGACGGTAAGAGTTTCGAAATTTACGACTGGAAACGGTCTACAAAAGTATGCGACAACTTCGGTCGTCCACTGCTGTCGTGCTACGGGCGACATGCATTCGACCCTATTTCGCATGTACCCGACACTACATTCCACCACTATGCGCTGCAGTTGAGTTTCTACAGATATATCCTTGCAACTGAATACGGCATCAATGTCGACGCATGCCGCCTCGGCGTTTTTCATCCCGATATGACAAGCTGGCATCTCGTCGAAGTACCCTATCTCGAAGACGAGGTAATCACCATATTGAACCGACGATTATGAGCCGCCAACTCCCACAAGGATTCATCGACCTGCTCTCAAGCTATGGTCGTCCGGATTTGACCAATCCGCTGCTCAGTGCCCTCAGCGATACCGAGGCCAGCATTTCTGTTCGTCTCAACAGCCGCAAAAACATTACATTTGCAATCGACGGCGAGCGCGTGCCATGGCTTGCCGACAGCGGTATGTACCTCGACACAAGGCCGAATTTTGCCCTCGACCCGGCATGGCATCAGGGCTTGTACTACGTGCAGGATGCTTCGTCAATGGTTATGACCGCGGCAGTTCGGGAGGTGGTAGAAAGATTTTTCGACAACAAGCCCCTTCGCTATCTCGATGCCTGCGCCGCACCCGGCGGCAAAAGCATAGCGGCAGCCGAAGCGCTGCCCGCCGGGTCGTGCATACTTAGCAACGAGTATGACCCCAAAAGGGCTTCGATACTCGCTGAAAACATTGCCAAATACGGTATGGCAAATACAGCCGTAAGCCAAAGCGACACTTCGGCTCTGACTCGATTGGGCGAGGTTTTCGACATCGTGGCTGTAGATGCGCCATGCTCCGGCGAGGGTATGATGCGAAAAGAGCCCGATGCTATTGACCAGTGGTCGCCAGGACTTATCGAAAGCTGCGCAAGGCTACAACGCGAGATTCTTGCAAACTGTTGGAAAGCCCTTCGACCCGGCGGTGTAATGATCTACAGCACCTGCACATTCAACAAATCGGAAGACGAATCCAACCTCGATTTCATAATCAACGAGCTCGGCGGCGAGTCTGTGGACCTGTCGCTCGCCAAGTACCCGGGTGTAATCTGCGGCCTCGACACCGGCTCGCATTGCTATCGGTTTATGCCGGGACATGTTCGCGGCGAGGGACTTTTCATTGCCGCCGTACGCAAGGCCGACGGACCGGCATCGACAGTAAAAGCCAAGAAGACAGCAGCTGTCAAAGCCCCTGATGTAGAAGCCTTGACTCACCGGCTTATCAAGGGCAACGAAGAATACTCGCTGCGCCAAGACAAATCGGGGCTTTATTATGCCATTCCGGCCAAGGACAGCGTCTTTTTCGACCTTGTCGCCGACAAGCTCAGACTGATATCATGCGGATTGCCCATTTGCACCCGCAAGGGCAAGGACCTGATACCGGCTTGGCAACTCGCCCTCAACGAGCATTTCGACATCACAGCCTTGCCCACCCTTCCACTCGACCGCGCCGAGGCATTGCGCTACCTGCATGGAGAAAGCCTCGCCTCAGTGCCCGACGACCTACCCAAAGGCATAGCTACAGCTACATATTGCGGGCGTCCGTTAGGCTTTATCAAGAATATCGGGCGACGGGCCAATAATCTTTACCCCGATGCCCTGCGCTTACGCCTCGACCCGGCCAAAGGCATCGACAACAATTACCTTAGTATTGTAAAACCCTGATAATATATGAAAGATTTCATCGCCATATTACGTCGTTTCGTACCGCCATACAAGAAGTATCTGGCACTGAATATATTCTTCAATATCCTCACTGCCCTGCTCACCTTGTTTTCATTTGCGTTGGTAGTGCCTATACTCGAGATGCTATTCCGCATCAACGAAGCTACCTACACCATGATGCACATTGGCGAGGCGTCGTTCAAAGACGTGGTTGTCAACAACTTCTACTACTACGTACAAGAGGCTATGAATCAATGGGGCGCAGTGACAACTCTGGCAATCTTAGCATTCGCTTTGGTGATAATGACAGCCCTCAAGACAGGGTCGGCATTCCTTAGTTCGTACTTCATCATACCCATGAGATCCGGAGTCGTGCGCGACATCCGCAATTACGTTTACAATAAGATTACAGCCCTGCCAATCGGCTTTTTCACCGTCGAGCGCAAAGGCGACATCATGGCCAGAATGAGTGGCGACGTTGCCGAAATCGAGAATTCGATCATGGCCTCGCTCGATATGATTTTCAAGAATCCGGTAATGATAATTGCCTGCCTCGGCATGATGATAGCCATCTCGTGGCAGATGACGGTGTTTGTCTTTATCCTGCTACCCATTGTCGGCGTTGTCATGGGCCGCGTAGGCAAGCGACTGAAACGCACCTCATTCGAAGGACAGACACAATGGGGCGTGCTAATGTCAACAATTGAAGAAACCCTCGGCGGCCTGCGAATCATCAAGGCATTCAATGCCGAAGACAAGGTACGCACACGCTTTCATGCCGAGAACCAGGAATTTTACCGATTGTCTAATATCGTTGCCCGCCGTCAGGCCCTCGCACACCCTATGAGCGAATTTTTGGGAACTATAGCGGTGGCGATAATACTCTGGTTCGGCGGCAGCCTCATCCTGTCGGGACACTCCAATATGAATGCAGCCGCGTTTATCTACTACATGGTGATATTCTATAATGTCATCCCCCCTGCCAAAGACCTCTCCAAGGCAATGTATCAGATTCAGAAAGGCCTTGCATCGATGCAGCGCGTAGATGTGATTCTCAATGCCGTTAACCCCATTGCCGACCCTGCCAACGCACGTCGCCTGCCCGAAGCCACAGCGGCAAGCATATCGCTCGAAAATGTGAGCTTCAGCTACGACGGCGAGGTGGAAGTGCTCAAAGATATCAACCTCGACATACCTGCCGGTAGCACTGTGGCCCTTGTCGGACAGTCAGGCTCCGGCAAATCAACACTCGCCGACCTGATACCACGCTTCTACGACCCCACCAAAGGATGTGTGGCCGTCGACGGCATCGATGTTCGCGATCTGCGGGTGGCCGACCTGCGCTCTATCATGGGCAATGTAAACCAGGAAGCAATACTCTTCAACGATACTATATTCAACAACATAGCCTTCGGTGTCGAACACGCAACTCTCGACCAGGTACGAGCCGCAGCACGAATCGCGAATGCCGACGATTTCATCATGGCTACAGAAAACGGTTACGACACACCCATTGGCGACCGCGGCTGCCGTTTATCGGGCGGTCAGCGACAGCGCATATCAATAGCCCGCGCAGTACTCAAAAACCCGTCCGTACTCATCCTCGACGAGGCTACATCAGCCCTCGACAGCGAAAGCGAAACCTTGGTACAACAAGCTCTCGACCGCCTGATGAAAGGCCGTACAACCCTTGTTATCGCCCACCGACTTTCGACCATTCGTCGAGCCGACATGATATGCGTGCTCAATCAGGGACGCATCGTCGAACGCGGAACACACGAACAACTCATAGCCCCCGAAGCCAAAGGTTTCTACCGTCGTTTGGTCGAAATGCAACAACTAAATGCGTAAAGGTAAGTCCTCGGACGTATTTGTGGGTAACGATGCTTGCCTAACAGCCTTTACCCACACCGCCTCTCACAGGGTCACGGCACAATGATGTTGAATTAAGAATGATTATGCAAAAGGTCGGCAACGATAGGAGCTTGGCTCTCCGAGACAAGCCTCGGTTAGGCGACACTAACTCACAGATTGTCAACACCCTGTCTAATCCCCCACTCTCGTAGGGTCGCGGCATGCCGCGACCGGGTGTCAAAAGCATTTTATCCCTGATAATCAAATAAATAAATGCACCTCTATCCGGTCGCGGCATGCCGCGACCCTACGAGCAGGCGGTTAGATAGAGTGCTGGCTATCTGCAAGTTAGTTTCGCATAACCGTAAATCATTATTGACTTATAAACTCCTCAGCGACCAGAGGACAAGCAGAATCCCCCCTCACTTGCGGCCTTTTTTGAAATAGTCGTTGTGGATTTTGATGCCGAATGTGATTATTGAGCATACCGACGCGATGACATTGGTGATTACCAGAGGCCAGTTACCCAAAGCTATACCCTGAATAACAAAGAAAATCGAGCCCAATCCGAGCATACAGAATGTCGGCATTGCTATTCCGTCGGTATTACGCGTGCGTATTGTGGCAATAGCCTGGGGCATATAGCCGAGAATCATGCATATACTGGCTGTATAGCCTATAATATTTATCCAAAGTTCAGACATAATGATAAAGGTTTTTAAGGATAAGTTATGCAATATTGCAGAAATAAGCTTATCGCAAGCCAACTTATTATTTAAAGCCAAAAGCAATAATCAAGAAACAAGTAATAACTTACAACGCTCAAATTATTAACAAATCGCAGCCGCATATAGTTCCGCGGTCTGCTTAAGGGGCAAAAAAAAGAGCCGGGGAGTTAATTCCGACTCTTTAAGTGTAGTCTTACCTGGATTCGAACCAAGACAGACAGTACCAAAAACTGTAGTGCTACCATTACACCATAAGACTATCCTTATGCCCAACCCCTAACGGGGCTAAAGCGATGCAAAGTTAGTGATATTTTTTTACTCACACAAATTTTTTTTATTGTGTGAGTAAAAAAATCATGTTGGTACCGGCATTATTTTGCCAGAGTCATGCCTTTACGTAGTGCTTGCTCGTTGAGCGGAATCAGATGGTGATGACGCTCGGGCAAGGTCTTTTTGAGGCCTCGAAGCACTGCATCGATGCCTACAATCGGTCGGCAAGCCAGCAGCGAACCCAGAAGTATCATATTGTAGGTCTTCGAGTTCTGCAATTCTATTGCCGCCGTCATTGCATCTACAGGCACTATGGTAATGTCGGTGCGTGTGGGCAGGTGGTGAATACCCGAGGGGTCATAAATCAGAGTTCCTCCGGGTTTTACCTTGCTCTCGAATTTATCGAGACTCTGCTGGTTGAGCACCACTGCGGTATCATAACTATCGAGTACGGGCGAGCTGATAGGCGCATCCGACAGGATTACAGTTACGTTTGCCGTACCGCCACGTTGTTCGGGGCCGTACGAGGGCATCCATGTAACTTCGAGATTATCCATAAGACCGGCATAGGCCAGGATTTTGCCCATCGACAGCACGCCTTGTCCGCCGAAACCGGCTATTACTATTTCTTCTTTCATAGCTTACTTGGTTTTGCTTTCGACGTCTTTGAGGTCGCCGAGGGGATATTTTTCAAACATATGCTCTACCATCCACTGGTTAGACTGTCCGGGGGTGAGTTTCCAGCCCGAGTTGCAGGTTGCAACAACCTCCACTACCGACGTACCCTTACCGGCAAGTGCATTCTCGAAGGCCTTGCGGATAGCACGTTTGGTCTTATTTACGGCAGCAGGGGTATGAACAGCCTGACGGGTTACGAAGCATGTACCGTCGAGCTGAGCCAAAAGCGGGGTTATGGCCAGCGGATAGCCGTTGAGTTCGGCATCACGGCCATAGGGGGTGGTGGCAGTCTTCATGCCGAGCAGGGTTGTCGGAGCCATTTGACCGCCGGTCATACCGTAAATGGCATTGTTGATAAAGATGATAGCGATATTCTCGCCACGGTTGCAGGCATGTATAGTCTCTGCCGTACCGATAGCCGACAAGTCACCGTCGCCCTGATAAGTGAATACCAGAGTACCGGGATTGAGGCGGTTGGCAGCGGTGGCCAAAGCGGGCGCACGGCCATGGGCAGCCTCGATCCAGTCGATATCGATATAGTTATAAGCAAAAACCGCGCAACCTACCGGAGCGATACCTATGGCACGGTCGGCCACGCCCATTTCTTCGAGAATCTGGGCAATGAGTTTATGAACCACACCGTGAGAGCAACCGGGGCAATAGTGGGTGTGGACGTCGCACAGCAGATCGGGACGGCTGTACACTTTATTCTCGGGGCGGATTATTTCTTCTTGTGTCATAGCGCCTTAGAATTTAAGATCTTCAAAATGGCCGGCCATGGCATCGAGCACTTCGCCGGGGTTGGGAATCATACCGCCCATACGGCCGAAGTGATATACAGGCACTGCACCTTCTACTGCAAGGCGCACATCCTCTACCATCTGTCCGGCATTGAGCTCTACTGTGAGTATACCTTTTACACGGCCTGCCAGACGAGCAATCTCGGCAGTCGGGAAAGGCCAAAGTGTTATCGGGCGGATAAGGCCGATCTTGATGCCTTTAGCCCGGGCATCCTCGATAGCCTTGAGGCAGATACGGGCGATAGAACCGAAGGCTACAATCAGATATTCGGCATCATCGGTAAAATACTCCTGATAGCGCACCTCGTTTTCGGCGATGCGGCGATAGGTTTCCTGGAAACGGTGGTTGTTGACCTCCATTTTGGCAGAGTCGAGTTCGAGCGAAGTCACCACGTTGCGGTGGTCACGGTTGCCACGTCCGCAAGCCGCCCACAGGCACTGGCGACGCATTTCTTCGTCGGTGCGGCGCGGACGCTGCTCGGGCAGCACCACTTTCTCCATCATCTGACCAACGATACCGTCGGCAAGAATCATAGCCGGAGTACGATATTTGAATGCAAGGTCGAAGCCGAGCCCTACAAAGTCGGCCATTTCCTGCACAGTTGCAGGAGCCAGCACTATCAGGTGATAGTCGCCATGGCCGCCGCCTTTTACAGCCTGGAAATAGTCGGCCTGCGAAGGCTGAATGGTGCCAAGGCCCGGGCCGCCACGCATTACATTGAGTATAAGGGCAGGCAGCTCAGATGCAGCAAGATAGCTGATACCCTCCTGCTTGAGGCTCACGCCGGGCGACGACGACGAAGTCATCACCGCACGACCGGTGGCAGCACCGCCATAAACCATATTAATAGCGGCAACCTCGCTCTCGGCCTGCAGCACAACCATGCCGGTAGTCTCCCAGGGGCGCAGTTCGGTAAGGGTTTCAAGTACTTCGCTCTGCGGAGTGATGGGGTAGCCGAAGTAGCCGTCGGCACCGTAGCGTATAGCGGCGTGGGCTATAGCTTCGTTGCCCTTCATCAATTTTACTTCTTCCATATATCGGTGAGGATTTTACGGGGTTAGATCACTTGGCATCGCGGTCTACGACACGATAAACCTCAATGCACGCATCAGGGCATACCGTGGCGCAAGCAGCGCAACCTATACATTTCTCGGGGTTTGCGGCGAAGGCGTAGTGATAGCCGCGGTCGTTGACCTCTTTCGGTTGAAGCAGGAGCACATCGGCCGGACACGCTATCACGCAAAGGTCGCATCCCTTGCATCGCTGGCTCTCGATGGTTACCGCTCCGTAAACTTTTGCCATATTTTCAATAGGTTTAGGGGTGATTTAAGGAACATTCCGGCTCAGAACCGGACTTCTCAATGGCAAAAGTAAGAAAAAATTCAGTAACTCCAAACTATGCAACGATTTTTTGACAAAATTTCGTAACTTTGCAATAACGGTTAATCCTACCACACATGAATAGAATATTTTTATCCTTTATCGCGGCTTTGGCATGGCTCGGAGCGCAAGCCTTCACTACACTCGAATACTCTGTCAAGACCGACTTCCTCGACAGCGATGAAAACGTGACTGCCGTAGTGCCCGACCGCGTAGGCGACGAATGTTTCCCCACCGTTTACATTCTCAACGGCTATTCCGGAAACCATACCGACTATATTACCCGCGTCAAAGACCTCGGTAAAATGGCTGACCGCTTCAAGATGATTTTCGTGATGCCCGACGGCCGCAACAGCTGGTACTGGGACACCGACTCGATGAAAATGGAGAGCTTCATCACCATCGACCTTGTAGCCGATACCGACAAGCGATTCCCCACAATTGCCAACCGCGCCAACCGTGCAATCATGGGTCTCAGCATGGGTGGCCACGGCGCATTCAGGCTCGCGACCCTGCACCCCGGTATATGGAGCAGCGCCGGCTCGATGAGCGGCGGCATGGACATCACCAAGTTTGCCGACCGTTGGGGTATGGCCAAACTTCTCGGCACCTCCTACCAGGCCAACCCCGCCAAATGGAAGGCCAGCTCGGTAGCCGCACTGATTCCGCAGATGAAGACCGCCGGGGTAAACTATACATTCGACTGTGGCTGCGACGACTTCTTCGCCAAAGTAAACGACGACCTTCACCGGGCAATGCTCGAAGCCGGGATACCTCACGACTACACCAGCCGCCCCGGCAAGCATTCGTGGCAATACTGGAATAATTCACTTCCATATATCCTCCACTTCTTCGATACCAAGTTTACCCGAGAGAAATAAGCCCGAAACCTGTAGAGGATAACCATAATGCAATTACGCCAACTCGCACTTACCGACTTCAAGAACATCGAGAGTGCCCTGCTCGATATGTCGCCCAAGATCAACTGCTTCTTGGGCAATAACGGCATGGGCAAGAGCAACCTGCTCGATGCCGTTTACTACCTCGGCAACTGCCGCAGCTTTACAGGTGCCACCGACCCAATGCTGGTACATCGCGGTGCGCAATTCGCCACATTGAGGGCAATCTACGAGCGCCGCGGACTCGACGAGGAACTGCAGGTGGCCATTCGTCCAGGCCAACGCAAGATTTTCCGCCGCAACGGCAAGGCTTACCAGCGTATTGCCGAGCACCTTGGCGCATTTCCGGCCGTGCTGCTATCTCCGGCCGACATGGAACTCACCGGCGGCGAACCGTCCGAACGCCGACGCTTCATCGACCAGATAATATCGCAACGCGAGGGGCGCTACTTCGAGGCTCTGCTACGCTACAACGGCGCACTCGAACAACGCAACCGCCTCCTTCGCGACGAAGTGGCCGACGACGGCCTGTACGAAGCCCTCGAGGCCCAGCTCGAAGTCGCGGGCGAGTACATCATAGCCCGCCGCAAAGCAAATATTGCCGAACTCGAAGCAATATTCAGGCCTTATTATCAGTCTATTGCCGACGGCAACGAGGAAGCCGGGCTCGAATATGTCACCACCGACTATCCCGACGGTCTGGCGGCGCACCTTGCCAAACTCCGCAACCGCGACCGCGCCTTGCATTACACCGCCTCGGGCCCCCACCGCGATGATATCGCAATGACTGTCGATGCCATGCCGGTGCGCCGCACAGCCTCGCAGGGTCAGTCGAAAACATTTACCACCGCTCTCCGCTTCGCCCAGTACGAACTACTGCGCGAAAGTCTCGGCATCAAGCCATTGCTACTACTCGACGACATCTTCGACAAGCTCGATGCCGGGCGAGTAGAACGCATCATAGCACTCGTTGGCAGCTCAGACACCTTCGGTCAGATATTCATTACCGACACCAACCGCCGCCACCTCGACGAAACTGTTGCAAGCCTCGGGGCATCAGGCGACTACCGTCTGTGGCAGGTTGAGCACGGCACATTCTCACAAATCGAAGCATGAGACGTGCGAAACCACTGCAGATAGGCGAAATCATCGACAAGATGATTACCGACACCGGCCTGCGACCGGCTATGGAACGCCGCTCGGTCGAGGCCATGTGGCCCGAGATTGTAGGCCGTCATATTGCCTCTTATACCCGCCGCGTCGTCCTCGACGGCAAGAAGCTACACGTATATATCGATTCGGCACCACTCAAAGAAGAACTCGGCTACCTGCGCGAAACACTGATAGAGCAAATCAACCGCCTTGCAGCCCGACATGCCGTTGACAATATCATAATACACTGATACCACACGAAATAACGCAATGAAAGATAATAAACTACCCGAAATCAACTTTCGCCACCGCCTGCCTGTACAGATACGTTTCAACGACATCGACATGTTCGGCCACCTCAACAACAGCATATACCTGCAGTTCCTCGACATGGGCAAGTACGCCTATTTCAGGCAGTTTATGACCGACACATTCGGCAGCGAACCAACCGCCCCCGTAGTGGCCAACATAAATTGCGATTTCATCGAGCCGACAAAAATCGACGAACGCCTCGAAGTGCTCACTGCCATAACCAACATTGCCGACAGCTCAATGGTACTCGACCAGCGCATCGTCAGCAGCACAGGGCGCGTAAAATGCTCGGCCCGCACAATCATGGTCAACATCGACCTCACCACCACCCGCCCAGTCACAGTCAGCGACCTCTGGCGCAAACGCATCAACGACTACGAGAGTAGTACAGCAGAATAACAGCCCAAAAGTCAATTAGGCAGCCACAGAACACCACGGAATAAACAGTATATATCAACTTTGGCGAATTTTTCGTATATTTGCGGTCGCTATGACTGAAAAGACAACACCATCCACAATACAGCTGCCCGAGCCAACGCTCAGGCGGCTACCTTGGTATCTGGCTTATCTGTCGACTGTTAACAAAAACGACACTGAATACATATCGACAACACGTATTGCCGAGGCACTTGATGTCGACCCCTCGCAGATTGCCAAAGACCTATCATTTTTGGGCATTCGAGGCAAAACACGCATCGGCTATCAGATCGAGGCCCTCGAAATAAAGCTACGCGACTTCCTTGGATTCGGGCACTGCCACAACGCCATAATCATGGGCGTAGGCAGCCTTGGCGCGGCACTTATAGCCGACTCAGGCTTACAACGCTACGGCCTCAATATCGTGGCCGGAATCGATATTAATCCACGGATTATAGGCACTCATATCAATGGAGTTGAGATTTTTGCGCCGGATGCCATTTCATCTATCGTAAAGGAATTCAACGCCATTATAGGCATTATCGCAGTCCCCGTAACATGTGCACAGGCAGTGAGCGACGAACTCGCACAAGCCGGAATCAAGGCGATATGGAATTTCACACCCTCGCGAATTCGTGTTCCCGAGGGCGTGGTAATCTCCAATACCTCGATTTACTCGCACTTGGCTGTGATGTACAACCGTCTGTCGCTACTCAACCTGGAATGAAAACCATACTGCTTCGCACCCTCAACGGAAAAACTGAAGCTATCGGCGGGGCTGACTCGGCTGTGCTGAGGCCCGGCGAACCGGTTTTCGTGCCCGATCCGGTAGAGCAATGGCAATCAATTGTCGCACCGGCGATACGTATCAGCCGCCTGGGCATGAACATAAAGCCAGCTTTCGCACGGCAGCATTATCACGAAATCGCAGCCGTGCATCTGCTGATGCCGCGCACCGTCGGTCCTATACCTCCGCTTTTCTGCGACCGAGCCATTGCCCCGGGCAAATGGTTCGACATCGATTCACTCTCCGGTAAGAGTTTCAATGCTTCTATTGCGACTTTCGACGACGACAATACCGTCACCTTCAGCATGCCCTTGTGTTTCAGCGACCTCAAAGCCGACGAGGCCGTGCACTTCGTATCTCGCTATATGACCCTCAAAACCGGCGACATGATAGTTTTCGGCGACAATGCTCTCGACTTGGGGGCACCATCGCTCGACACCATGCTCTGCGCCGAAATTATGGGTATGCCTTCGCTCGACATCAAATTCAAGTAAGCCGACTCATCGCTATGCACCTACGGCACCTACGATACCTCACGCTGGTTTTCTCTATCCTTACGGCAATAGGGGCGTGGGCGTATGATGCCGCATATTACGCTCAGTCTTCGGCCCTTGCCGACGGCCACTGGGTCAAGATTGCCGTCGACACAACAGGTGTATACGAGATTTCGACTGAGCAGTTGCGCGAATGGGGCTTCGAAAAACCCGAGCTTGTCAAGGTCTACGGCTACGGAGGTCTTATGGCTGATTATCAGCGTTTCGACAGCAACATTCCCGACGACATACCGCCTACCCCCTCGGTACGTACAGCCGACGACAGGCTTGTTTTCTATGCCGAAGGCACGGTAAGGGCCACAATCAAGAACCTATCGACCTACGCTCTCGACATTCAGCGCAACGCCTATACCACCAAAGCTTATTACTACCTTACAGACAAGGCTTTGAGCACAGCAAACACATCTGTTGCCGACATCGACTTCACCGGCGAAGCTTGCATGTGGCATTACTGCATCGACCTTGTCGAAAACGAAGTCAGTGGATTCAACGGCGGCACGGTTTTTCATGGCAAAGCCCTTGCTCAGGGAGAAAGCGACAGCCATACTTTTTCAATCCGCAATCTCGGCCGGGACAAAGAGCAACAACCCAAAGTGGCATATTGGGTAGAAACGGCTGTCAACGCCCCCACCCCGACCACATTAGGCTTGTTTTTTTCGGACAACGTTACAGCATCGAACCGCCGCTATCCCACGCACGCAGCAAACACCATGCCTGCAATCCTGTACACTCGTGGCGAAGGTCGTGCGATGCTCACACCCACATCTGCCGACTGTGAAATACGCGCTGAAGTAAGCATCCCGTCATCGGCTATGCCATTGTATGCGGCAGTCGACAGGTCATATATCGTATATCCCCGATTCAATATACTTGACACTGACCGGTCGGAACTTATGCTCACATATCACAGCCAGCAGAATCACAGACTGGTAGAAATCGACGGAGCCGACAAAGATATCCAAATATGGGATGTAAGTAACCCGGGCAATATCAGGATTCTTGCCACAGCAAAGTCTACCGCCGATAATCGGTACTTAGCAGCCACCGACGGCGCTGTGCGTATGGTCGCGTTCAACCCCTCGGCCCCGCACCGCCACGTTTCGTACGTCGGGACAGTCCGCAACACCGACCTTCATGCCGAAGCGACTCCCGATATGCTGATAATCACCGTAGAAAGCATGCTACAGGCCGCAAACGAGCTCGCCGACATTCACCGTGCCGACGGTCTTGATGTCCTTGTTGCGAGCCAAAATGATATAATCAACGAATTCGGTTGCGGCACATCATCGCCGGCGGCCTTGCGTCGCTTTGTCAAGATGCTCTACGACCGAGGCCACGACAAGCTAAAATACCTCTTGCTCTACGGCAGAGCCACCGCCGACCCTCGTTTTATCAACCATGCCCCCGGCGACTACCTGCTCACTCACGAATGTGCTATTGCGGCAGTATGTCGCGACAGCGGTGCCAATTATGCAAGCGACATGTATTACGGCATGCTCGGCGACGACTATAATCCCGAGCAGATAGGCGAGATGCCTACTATGATTTCAGTAGGCCGACTTGCCCCGGCCGACATGCTGCAGGCTCGCGAGGTAAATGATAAAATCCGGCGGTATATCCAGTCGCCTCCGTCACCGGCCTCGATGTTGCGCTTTGTACGATGCAGCGACAACGACAACAACGGCATCCACCTTCTTCATGCCAAGGAAATGACCGACACCATGCTCACCGTCAACGACCGCATAAACGTCGTACGTGCCGACATACTATATTATCCTGTAAGTGGCGGCACATGCAACGCTGTACGCGATTTGCTATCAAATAGCTTCAGCCGAGGAGCCGGATTCTTCCACTACAACGGCCACAGCAGCGAAAATGCACTGGCAGGCGAACGTATTTACAGTATCAGCGATGCCCGCACATCAAAATATCGCGACCCGGTATTGATGATGTTCTCGTCGTGCAGCACTAATGTTTTCGACTCTAATAAAAACAATCTCGCCGAAGCCGCGTCCCTGTCGGCTGAGGGGGGCGCTATCGGCTGTATAGCCTCTTGCCGCTCGGTCTACATGAACTACAACCGCATATTAAGTGAAAGCGTCGGGCTCGCTTATGCAGGCGCTAAAGCCGGTTGTACCGGAGCCGACATCCTTCGCAATGCCCGCAACAAGCTTATCGACGAGGGACGCATGAAAGGCGACTGCGGATATAATACCCTCTGCTTCAACTACACCGGCGACCCGGCAGTGCCCCTGCCATTCGCGCGATACGGAATCGTTGTAGACAGCCCTGCACAGACGGCTATCACCTCGCACAGCAAGCTTAATATCAAAGCCCGCATCATAGACGACGGCGGTCGGACAGTCGACACCTTCGACGGCGATGCCCTTATCGAAGTTTTCGACGGCACTATCACACGCAAGCCTACCGTAAAGATAGATTACACAATCTCCGAGGTATTCGACGACAACCTTATGGCCGAATACCATGCCGTGGTTCGGGGCGGAATCATCGATACCGACATAGTTCTCCCCGATGCGTACTTTTGCGATGCCGGATACCGTATCGTAATCTCGGCCTCAGACCCGAAACGCAAAGAATATGCAGCCGGTATAAGCAAAGGTCCGGCAATCAAGGCCCCGGTCTCCGACGATATGACAATAGACCGCACACCGCCACAAATTATTGACTTTTATATTGAACCCGAAGCATATTCAAGCCCCGAGACCGTCGCACCCAATATCACGGTAAGGGCGTCGATAGCCCCCTCTCCGTCGGGTATCGCAATGGGAAACACCGGTGTGCGCAACAAACTCAACATCATTCTCGACGGACGCACGTCATACCCGGCATTACAAAACAGTATCAGCTACGACAGCACCGGCATTGCACACATACAGCTCGAGCTCACCAACCTGGCATTCGGGCCGCACACACTGCAACTGATTGTGCCAAACAATGCCGGAGAAGTAAGCATCGACTACCTCAACTTCAATGTCTGCAACCAGGCTCTTACCGGGGAGCTCATCCTCGATAGTGACGGCCCGGTTCGCGACAAGGCCGTCTTCGACATCGACACAAGCTCTCAAGCCCGAAGACTGATAATAACACGTGCCGACGGCGAGACTGTAGCATCGGTATGCGCTCCCTCATTCCCATACACCTGGAATCTCAAAGACCTCAATGGCAAGACTGTTGACGACGGACTCTATCGCGCATGGGTTATTCTCGAATCCGACCTTGCCCGAGGCTCCACCCCGGCTGTCGACGTAACTGTAATCAAGTAAACGCATGAAAAAGTATATCGCAATATTATTGACATTGTGCTTCACAGCGTTTGCAGCCACAGCTATAGAGATTAACTGTGTGGCCGGGAGACTTGTGTCGACATTGAACGACAAGACAATAGACCGACTTTGCATAAAAGGCTCTGTCGATGCATCCGACTTATTCTTCATTGCCGACGAACTGGAGAATCTGAAAGAGCTCGACTTGTCGGGCTGCACAATCGAGGCTTACCGTGGCATCCCGGTTCATGGCCAGGCTCATTACGAAGCTGCGACAATCCCCGGCGGTACTTTTGCCGCTTCGCATATCGAAACTATCCATTTCCCTACCAACGGCACATTGCATATCGGCGATGCGGCATTCATATCGTCCGGCTTGAAATCGCTTAATATCAGCTGCAATGTCACAATTGGTACCGGGGCCTTTGCCTCATGTGAATCGCTTGGCGATGTTCGAATAACAGGCCGGGCAATTATCGGCGAATACGCCTTCAGAAGCTGTAAATCACTCTCGACAGCAGACCTGACAGGAGCGATTGAAATAGGCGTAAAGGCCTTTGCAGCCTGTACACAATTGCATACCGCTGTATTAGGCAAGGATATCTCGGTCATCGGAGCATCATCTTTCGAAGGATGCGGGCTCAAGAGCATAGACCTCGAAAATACAATAGTAAACACCATAGGCAACCGGGCATTTGCACAAAACACAAGCCTCGAAAACATACTACTGCCTCAAAGCGTTAAAACCCTTGGCGAAGGCTTGCTTTCCGACTGCCACGCACTCGGAGAGTTCAGCATACCGCCGACCTGCACATCGCTGCCCGACTATGCCCTCAAAGATACCGGCATTGGCCACATATCTTTAGGCAATATCGTCGAAATCGGGGCGTACTCTCTCAAAGGCAACTCGTCACTATCGACAATCACACTACCTGCCACCCTCGAGCGAATCGGTAACAATGCGATGGAAGGCATGACCGGGCTGACATCTATCGAAGCTACTGCGCTAAAATCAGTACCAAGTATCGGCAACGATGTCTGGGCAGGGATAGACCGGCCCGCCGTACTACTCCTTACCGCAAAGGATATGGTAACACAATTCCGCCAAAGCCCCCAATGGCAGGATTTTCTGATATTGGACGAGGCGCAAAGCAGCATCAAAAACACCGACGTGACCAAGGAGCTGAGCTACACCTTGCACGACGATATACTCGCAATCGAATCGCCGGAGAGCCCAATCACCGAAGTGTCGGTTTACAGCCCCGACGGCAAAACGGCGATATCGGCCAGGCCGAGCAACAGAATGTGTACCTTAAACCTTTCGGGGCAATCTGCCCGTATATTGATAATCCATATCATCCTTGCCGACTCCACAGTGGCAAATCTAAAAATCTCACGCTGATGGGAAAGAATAAACTACGCAAATTCAAAGAACTTGAAAGCAATCCACTCGTACTGCAATATCCTTTCGGACAACTCGCGGTAACGCCATTCCCCCTCAAAGGTCGCTGGCGAGCTGAGTTCTTCCACAACGACAAACCTATAGTGCTCGAATTAGGCTGTGGCAAAGGAGAATACACAGTCGGGCTCGCTCGTAGATATCCCGACCGCAACTTCATCGGCATCGACATCAAGGGCGCTCGAATGTGGACCGGGGCCACAGAGGCCATGCGCGACGGAATGACAAATGTCGCCTTCCTGCGAACTTCGATCGAGTTGCTCGCTTCGTTCTTCGCACCCGGCGAGGTCGACGAAATTTGGATCACCTTCCCCGACCCGCAAATGCGCAAGGTCAACAAGCGCCTCACCGGTACGCGTATGCTGGCTCTATACCGCAGCATCCTCGTTCCAGGCGGCACCATACACCTCAAATCGGACAGCCCGTTCCTGTATGCCTACACCAATATGATGGCCGAGTTCAACAAACTAGATATCCTCGCCTCGTCAGCCGACATATATTCCGAATATCAGGCCGGTCATCCCTTGGTCGACATCCGCACACACTACGAACAGCAGTGGCTCGACCGCGGACTCACTATCAAATACCTGGCATTCAAACTCGACAATGCCGACAGCCTTGCCGAGCCCCCCGAAGCCGACACAATCGAACCCGACACCTACCGCAGCTATTCACGAGGCTACATACAGATGCCCGGGCAATTCGAAGAAAAAGACTAAACCAACAACCTACGCTCATCAAATCTCCACACTCAATATGCTATACCCAGCACTTATAACCGAAGCCCTGTCGACCGTGCGCTACCCCGGTAGCGGAAAATCGCTGACCGAGCTCGACATGATAGCCGACGACATCCGCATCGACGGCAACAAAGTGAGCTTCACGCTCATCTTCGACAAACCCACCGATCCCTTCCGTGCATCGGTACTCAAATCTGCCGAAGCCGCTATCAAGTTTCGCGAACCCGAAGCCGAGGTAACTATCAACACCGCCGTCCGTCAGGGACAAGAGGCCGCACCAAAGCCCCCGGTATTGCCGGGCGTTAAAAATATAGTAGCCGTATCATCGGGCAAAGGCGGCGTAGGCAAGAGTACTGTCGCAGCCAACCTTGCCGTGGCTCTTGCTGCCGAAGGCTACAAAGTCGGCATCCTCGATGCCGATATTTTCGGCCCGTCGCTGCCTAAGATGTTTGGCCTCGAGGGCGCCGAACTGTATATGCACGAGGTCGACGGCCGCAACCTCATCATCCCCGCCGAAGCCTATGGCGTGAAGATGCTGTCGATTGGATTCCTTATCGATCCGGGCAATGCCGCCGTATGGCGCGGTGCTATGGCATCGAACGCGCTTAAACAGCTTATCGAGCAGGCCGACTGGGGAGAACTCGACTACTTCCTCATCGACATGCCCCCCGGCACAAGCGATATCCACCTCACTCTCGTACAGACCCTCGGGCTCACCGGTACTGTAGTTGTGACAACACCCCAGCAGGTAGCACTGGCCGATGCACGCAAAGGCATAGCGATGTTCCGCGACCCGAAAATCAACGTACCTGTACTCGGACTTGTCGACAACATGGCATGGTTCACCCCCGAGAAGCATCCCGACGAACGATACTTCCTCTTTGGCCATGACGAAGATGTTGATGCTCTTGCCGCAGATTTCGACGTTCCGGTTCTCGCCCGTATACCCCTGGTGGCTGCAGTAGGCGAACATTCCGACAGCGGCAAGCCTATCGTGCTCGAAAACACCACATCGGCACTCGCATTCGTACACCTCACCCACGAGGTGATCGAGGCTGTAGAACGTCGCAACAACGATTTACCCCCGACTCACAAAGTTGAACTCCACTGATGAACAGCGATAAGTACATACTAATCGTCAACGGCCCCAATATCAACCTCACCGGCATACGCCGCACCGACATCTACGGAAGCGGCAGCTACAGCGACATGACGGCATGGATCGAGGCAAATGCCCCATGCCACATCGTCGTAGAGCAGAACAACGGCGAGGGACAGATTATCGACGCTCTGCACCGTGCGCACTTCGACAACGAATGCGCAGGTGTAGTGCTCAACGCCGGGGCATATACCCACTACTCATATGCCATCGCCGATGCGGTAGAGGCCATAACAAAGCCCGTGGTAGAAGTACACATATCCAATATTCTTTCCCGCGAGGACTTCCGCTGCAAATCGGTAATCGCCAAGCACTGCATCGGCTCCATAGCCGGTTTCGGCTGGCAAAGCTACACTCTCGCTCTAAAGGCTCTGACAGAGCATCTGACTAATTAAACGGCAATCTACCGCAACGACTTGGAGAGGCAAAACCAAGCTGTGTTTGTGAAACTTAAGAAAATCGTATATGGCAAATAAGAAAAGTATAGGCGAAAACAGCATGACTGTCGGTGTCGACGGCAAAAGGGCGGTGCTCAATGCCACAGGCCTTGGCAACTATAGTCGATACTACCTTAATATAATGTCGATGGCATATCCGTCGACAAAGTTCAGACTGTACTCTCCTGTCGATAAAGAGAACGACAGGCTCAAGCCTTTGCTCGACAGAGCCAATATCGATTTATTCGTACCGAAGCTGAGCATGCCATTGATGCGCTCGTGGTGGCGCACTATCGACATGCCCCTGCAGCTGCGAAACGACGAAGTAAGCATCTATCACGGACTCAGCAACGAGCTTCCCCTCACTATCAAGGGTGTATGCCCTACCGTAGTCACTATCCACGACCTCATCTACAGGCGCGTCAAGGCTGACTACAGCGCGATAGACCGAAGGCTCTACGACTTCAAGTACAGCCGCTCGGCCCGCATTGCCACAAGGGTGATAGCTATCAGCGAACGCACAAAAGCCGACCTGATAGCCGACTACGACATCGACCCCGAAAAAATCGATGTAATATATCAGGGAATCGACCCCATATTCACCCTCAACATCGACACTGCCAAGCGCATGGAAGTAAGGCAGAAATACAATCTACCCGAGCGCTATATCCTGGCCGTAGGCACTGTGCAGCCACGCAAAAACCAGCTGCTTGCCGTCAAGGCCCTCGAGCACCTTCCCAAGTCCGTGAAACTCGTTATCGTAGGACGTATGTCGGGCAGTTATGCCAACGAAGTAGAGCGATATATCTCGTCGCACGGTCTCGCCGACAGGGTGCTACACCCCGATGTGCCTTTCAGCGACCTTCCGGCACTGTATGCCGATGCGGCTATTTCGTCGTATACCTCGCGCTACGAAGGTTTCGGCTTACCCGTGGTAGAGTCGCTCACCGTCGGCACTCCGGTAATAGCATGCACAGGCTCGTGCCTCGAAGAAGCCGGTGGTGAAGGAGGCATATACATAGCCCCCGACGATGTAGATGCTTACGTAGAGGCTGCAGAGCACCTGCTCGACGACCGCGTATTCTACGACAAGACTGTGCGACTCGGCAAGCAGCATGTGCGCCGTTTCTCGGCCGATGCTTTCGCAAAGGCCACAATGGCAACTTATAAAAAGGCTATAATCAGCGAATTGATATGACAAATAAAACACTCCTCGTAGTCGGAGCCGGCGGATTTATAGGCGGCTTCATATGCAGCGAAGGCATTCGCCGGGGCTTCGACACCTATGCCGGCGTGCGTGAATCCACAAGCCGACATTATCTCACCGACCCTGCACTGCACATCGTAGACTTTGACTACGACAGCCCATCGGAACTAGGCCGACAACTTCGCGAAGCAGCTCCCGAAGGCGGCTGGGATATGATTATCTACAATCTCGGAGCTACCAAGGCACTGAATTTCGGCGATTTCAACCGCATCAACTTCGAGTACCTGCGCAATTTCACAGAGGCTCTGGAGCGCAACAAGCTCATGCCACGCAAATTCCTCTTCATGAGTTCGCTGAGCGCACTCGGTCTGGCCGACGAGAAAAACTATACCCCTATCGACTCGTCGACCGTGCCGCACCCCAACACCCGCTACGGCCTGTCGAAAATCAAGGCCGAGATGTATCTTGAGACGCATCCCGAGATTCCTTGGACCATTTTCAGGCCCACCGGAGTATACGGCCCACACGAGAAGGACTACCTGATGATGATACAGTGCATCGACCGCCACTTCGACTTCGGCGTGGGCTACCGCAAGCAACTGCTTACATTTATATATGTCGACGACCTCGTGGGAGCCATGTTCGATGCACTCGCAACCGACAATACTCTCCATAAAAAATACATCATCAGCGAGCCACGAGCCTACACACAGACCGAATTCAGACAGATTGTAGCCAAAGCCCTCGGCCGCAAGGCCGTGATACCCGTCAAACTTCCGCTGTGGGCTGCATATGTGGCATCGTATGCAGCCGAGAAATGGAGCCACATCAGCCTGAAGCCCTCGACCCTCAACCGCGACAAGTTCAAAATCATGCGCCAGCGCAACTGGAACTGCTCGGTGGCCGATGCCGTGGCCGATTTCGGCTTCAAATCCGAATTCCCGCTCGAACGCGGCATCGAAGAGACCGTCAAGGCATATCTGGCTGACAAGGCAGCCGCCAAGACATCGAAATGAACGCACCGAAATGGGCTACGGCCATAGCCGTAATCATATGCCTGCCTATCATATCAATGCCTTGGCTGATAGCCCAATGCCAGCCCGACAGCTTCAATGAGAAACTGCTTTGGGCATACCCCTTTGCGGTCATTTGCGGTGCATACTGCGCATGGAAATCCATGCCCGACAGGCCCGAAGTATTCTGGATACTTATAGCCGTTATCGCCCTCACCCACGCAGCTGTATGGTTGCTTTGACCAAAACACCCTCAAGTACTAACAGACAAATGACTATCGACGAATATATCGAACGCCATATCGACGCCGAGCCGCCGCATCTGCGAGCGCTCTACCGCCGCACACACCTCGAGCGCCTGTACCCACGCATGTGCACCGACCACACCCAGGGACGTATACTCGCTATGCTCACTGCCATGATTCGCCCTACGCGGATAGTAGAGTTAGGCACATTTACCGGTTACTCAACACTTTGCATGGCCGAAGCCATGCCCGCAGCATGCCACATCGACACAATCGAGGTAGACCCCGAATATGCCGACGACATTCGCGACACATTCGCCGAAGCCGGACACTCCGACGACATCACACTCCATATCGGCGATGCCCTCGAAGTACTGCCACAACTATTGGCGACGAATACCTACGACATGGCATTTGTCGATGCCAACAAGCGACACTACATCGAATATTTCGACCTTCTCATATCCGCCATGCCTTCGGGGGCCTATATCCTCGCCGACAATACCCTATGGGGCGACAAGGTGCTCGACAAAGACGCGCATGACCCTCAGACCGACGGCATACGCGCCTTCAACGATGCTATCGCAGCAAACACGGCTGTAAACAAAATCATCCTGCCCATTCGCGACGGACTTACCGTAATCAGGAAAAAATAAAATGCTATCCAAAATTATCAAGACATACCGCGGGCTTACGGCAAACTGCTGGAACATAGCCCTATGCGATACCCCGGTCGATGACACCGTCAAAGGCAAAGAGCTACGTCTGAGGTGGTTGAAACACAAGCACAAAGAGAGCTGGTTTGCCGACCCGTTCATTCTTCGGGCCGACGACGAGGTAGTAGAGTTTCTTGTCGAAGAATTCGTATACAGCACCAAACTCGGGCGCATATCGAGGCTTATCGCCGACCGCAAGACCATGCAGCTCAAAGAAATACGCCCGATACTCGAGCTCGACAGCCACCTCAGCTTCCCGGCTATTATGCGCAAGGGCAACGAAATATACATCTATCCCGAAAACGGCACAGCCGACAATCTGACCCTCTACCACTACGACCCCGCAACAGACCGTTGCACCAAGGTAGAAAAGATTTCAGACCGCCCTCTTGCCGATGCAATCATCTGCGAAATCCATGGGCGCAAGTACATGCTCACCACATCGCTACCCGAGCCAAACGGTGCCGAACTCGAGGTACTGACCATGGAGCATGGGCATCCAGAGCACTTACAGACCGTGGTTTTTGAGCGCAACACCGGACGCAACGCCGGCGACATATTCAAAGTCGGCGACACATATTACCGCCCGGCGCAGGAAAAAATCAGCGACGAATACGGCGCCGCCATATCGCTGCAGCGCATCGACAGCGACGGCGATGGCAAGCTGTCGTTTAGCGAAGTGGCTGTGTACAAATCACCTTCGGCAAGGCTCGAGCTCGGCTTCCACACCTTCAACGTCCACGGCGACCTTATCGTTGTCGACGCAAAAGGCTACCGCTATCCTTTCATAGCCAGGATACTCAAGGGCCTACGCTCGCTCACAAAGAACAAAAAAGCGGTTTAGAGCACGCAAAGTGGCCTAATTAACAATATTTCACTATTCGACATAATCGCCTTACACACCTCTGTAGAGGCGATTTACATACCCAAGAGGCACTTAGAGCACCAGCTCAATCGATAAAAATTTCCGTATATTTGGAATAATTTGTAACTTTGCACCGCAAAAAGTGAATTTTATTAATCTCAAATATTTAAACAACCATGTCTGAAATTGCAGATCGCGTGAAAAGCATCGTAGTTGACAAACTCGGTGTAGAGCCCGAAAAAGTAACAGAAGAAGCAGCATTCATCACCGACCTCGGCGCCGACAGCCTCGACACCGTAGAGCTCATCATGGACTTCGAAAAAGAATTCGGTATCACCATTCCCGACGAAGAAGCTGAGAAAATCAAAACTGTAGGCGACGCTATCGCTTTCGTTGAAGCTCACGCTGCTTAAGCGGCTTACCGCGTCAGCACACCTAAAAACATTTAAGCCGCCGCGGATTTTCTATCATGAAAACAGCGGCGGTTTTTCTTTTGTAGCCTCCTTATTTAGCCACATCAGTATATATGGAACTCAAACGAGTAGTAGTTACCGGCCTTGGCGCCATTACTCCTCTGGGCAACGACGTTGCAACAACTTGGGAGAACGCCAAAGCCGGCGTCAGCGGCGCCGGACCTATCACACACTTTGATGCAAGTCTTTTCAAGACTCAATTCGCATGCGAGGTCAAAGACTTCAAACCCGAAGAGCACTTTGACCGCAAGAAAATGCGCCAGCTCGACCTGTACGCTCAATATGCCCTTGTGGCTGCCCGTCAGGCCGTCAAAGACGCCGGCCTCGAAGATGCGCCCGAAGGCACTATAAACAAAAACCGTGTCGGAGTTATCGTTGCCGCAGGTATCGGCGGTCTTCACACTTTCGAAGAAGAAGCCGGATACTACGCCCTCAACGCCGACAAAGGTCCTAAATACAACCCCTTCTTCATCCCCAAGATGATTGCCGATATTGCAAGCGGACACATCTCGATGGAGTATGGTTATCACGGCCCTAACTTCGGTGTCGTTTCGGCTTGCGCTTCATCTAACAACGCAATCATCGACGCCTTCAACCTCATCCGTCTCGGCAAAGCCGACATCTTCGTAACCGGTGGTGCAGAAGCCGCAATCTACCCTGCAGGCGTAGGCGGTTTCAACTCTATGCACGCACTTTCGACACGCAACGATAGCCCCACAACTGCTTCGCGCCCCTTCAGCAAGAGCCGCGACGGCTTCGTTATGGGCGAAGGCTCGGCAGTACTCGTACTCGAGGAACTTGAGCACGCTATCGCACGTGGCGCACACATCTACTGCGAAATCGCAGGCGGAGGCATGTCGGCCGACGCTCACCACCTCACAGCAACCCACCCCGAAGGCCTCGGCGCTAAGCTGGCAATGTCGGCTGCCCTCGAAGATGCAGGCATGACTCCCGAAGACATCGACTACATCAACGTACACGGCACTTCGACCCCCGTGGGCGATGTCAGCGAGGTTAAAGCTATCGTTGAGCTCTTCGGCGACGCTGCCAAGAAACTCAACATCTCGTCGACAAAATCGATGACCGGCCACCTCCTTGGCGCTACCGGCGCTCTCGAAGCCATGTTCTCGATCAAGGCCGTAGAGGAAGACATCGTGCCTCCCACAATCAACCACGACCCCGAGGACCAGGACGAAAATATCGACTATTCTCTCAACTTCACCTTCAACAAAGCACAGAAGCGCACCGTACGTGCAGCCCTCTCAAATGCTTTCGGTTTCGGCGGACACAACGCTACCGTTATCGTCAAGAAGTTCGAGAAATAATAATACTCCAGTACAAAACGACCGGCTTAACGCTCGGCGCCATTTGGCGTGGCGTTAAGCCGGTTGCTTGATTATAATATTCGACGAATGGGCTTAGGCCCATGACAATATATACCGACAAAAATGACAATCGCCATTATAGTAGCCATGGACAAGGAGCTGCAACTCCTGCTGCCGATGCTCAACGACCGCCAAGAAATCGAAGGCGGCAAATACTACACCGGCACAATGGCCGGCCACAAAATCATCGCCACAAAATGCGGTATCGGCAAGGTAAACGCCGCCCTGGGCGCTGCCGCGCTGATCGACACCTATGCTCCCGACATGGTTATAAACACCGGTGTAGCTGGCGGAACAGGCGCTACCGAGCATCCGGCCCGAGTTCTCGACGTAGTTCTGGCCGACGAAGTGGCGTATCACGATGTATGGTGCGGACCGGGCACCGAACCGGGCACCGCTGCAGGATGCCCCGCCCGCTTCAAATGCCCTCTCTCGCAGGACACTCGCAAGGCTCTCGGCGCTAAAGAAGGCCTCCTTGCCTCGGGCGACATCTTTGTCGACAGGCGCGAAGACCTCGACCGCATACTTGCCCTCTACCCCGACGCGATAGCCGTAGATATGGAATCTGCCGCCATTGCACAGACATGCCACATGCGCGAGGTGCCATTTGTATGCCTCCGCGTAATCAGCGACACCCCCGGCGAAGGTGGCAATGCTGCCGCATACAACGACTTCTGGACTGCAGCCCCCAAGGCCACATTCCACGCTCTCGAACACCTTCTCGAAATCTTGTAAATGAAAGACCTGCAAGCCATACGCGGTGCCCGACTCCTGCGAGAATGGATTGCGCAGGGCGAACATCAGACCCAGGATTTTAAATTCGCTATCAGCGACGCCCGCAAGATAGCACGCTCGCTGTCGGCTTTTGCCAATCGCGACGGCGGGCGCTTACTCATTGGCGTCAAGGACAATGGCGTTATCGCCGGCGTAAGAAACGAAGAAGACATCTACGTGGTCGAGCAGGCCGCCGAGCGATATTGCCGCCCGGCACAGCAAGTAAGCTTCAAAGCATACCGCATAGAGGGTAATATCCACGTGATAGTCGCATCTATCGAAGCCAGCCCCGAAAAACCGGTATATGCAATCGAACCCGACGGCAGCAGCAGGGCATACTACCGCATCGCCGACGAGAACATCCATGCACACCCACTCATGGTACGCGCATGGCAGATTCGCAACGACGACAGCTCGGCCACATTCACCCTCCAGGGCCCTCACACAGCGGTTCTCGACTACATAGCCTCACACCCCGGGATTGACGACACCCGCCGAATCGCACTCGACTTGCACATAGCCGTAGCAACTGCCGAGGATGCCATCGCGAGCCTTGCCGCCATGGAATTGGTAAAATTCGACTATCAAGGCGGACACTTTATGATAAGCCTCTCAGAACCCCAAGTCTAACGCAAATCACTCACAATCAATGAAGGACAACGCACAAGAGTTACTACCGATTGTCGACGAGGCAGGCCACCGTATAGGCACAGCCACACGCGGCGAATGTCACGGCGGGTCGATGCTGCTCCACCCCGTAGTACACCTCCACGTATTCAACAGTCGTGGCGAACTCTACCTGCAGAAGCGCCCAATGTGGAAAGACATACAACCGGGCCGCTGGGACACAGCTGTAGGTGGCCACGTTGATCCGGACGAAACCATCGAAGCCGCCCTACGTCGAGAAGCTCGCGAAGAACTTGGCATCCAAGACTTTATCGCCGAGCCACTCACATGCTACATATTCCGGTCCGACCGCGAGCGAGAGCTCGTCAATGCTTTCAAGACCGTAATCGACGACATACCCTGCCCCACCGACGAACTAGACGGAGGCCGCTTTTGGACTCAAGCAGAAATCCTCGATGCCATAGGCCACGACATTCTAACCCCTAACTTCGAAAAAGAATACACCCGACTGTTTCTCAATTCAGAAGAGTAGTATACACTGAATAGACAATAAAATTCTATTGCAGGGCAATAAACTGCAAAAAAAAGAGTTATACCATTAGCGCCCCTACAAAAAAGCGCTTTTGCTATCAGATGAAACCGATCTACCGACTCATACTCTCCTTATTAGCTGTCAACCTCGCACTTGGCACTTATGCCGCAGGTGATGGTAAAAACGAATTCAACCCTATCGAAACCGGCGTTACCTCGCTGAGCATCGCCCCCGACGCACGCGGCGCTTCGATGGGCGACCTTGGCGCGGCTACCGACCCCGATGCCAACTCACAGTTCTGGAACCCCTCGAAGTACGCATTCGCGTGGAGTCAGGCTGCCGTATCGCTCAACTACACACCGTGGCTGCGCAAACTTGTCAACGACATCTTCCTTGCCGACCTATCGGGCTACTATAAAGTAGGCTCAGGCGACAACCAGGCTGTATCGGCTTCGCTACGCTACTTCTCGCTCGGCGAGGTGAACACATCCGAGGAACAAGGCATCGTAGGACAGACGCTCAACCCCTATGAAATGTCGTTCGACGTCGGTTACTCGCGTAAACTTTCCGAGAAATTCTCAATGGGCGTAGTTTTCCGCTACATCTATTCTGCTTTGGGATTCAGTGATTCATATGCAGGCGACCAGAACACAGGCGCATCGGCATTTGCCGCCGACATCGCCGGTTACTACACCACCTACCCTATCATCGGCCGCAACGAATGTCAGTGGTCTTGGGGCTGGAACATCTCGAACATCGGTACAAAAGTATCGTACGACGGTGGCGAAAACCCCGCATTCCTGCCTACCAACCTCAAGATAGGCACTTCATTCATGTTCCCCCTTGCCGACTACCACACCCTTGCCATTGGCCTTGACCTCAACAAGCTGCTCGTGCCGGCCAAACCCCGCCGCAGCGACTTTGCCGACGGCATCGAGGGCGAAGAAGAGTATATCACCAAACTCGAAGACTGGCGCAATATGTCGCCCATCACAGGCATATTCAAATCATTCAACGACGCCCCCGGCGGCATGAAAGAGGAACTCCGCGAAATCACTTGGTCGCTCGGTGCAGAGTACTCCTACAACAACCAGTTCTTCCTCCGCGCAGGCTACTACTACGAAAGCCAGTACAAAGGCAACCGCCAGTACTTCGGCCTCGGCGCAGGCTTCTCGCTCAATGTTGTACGCCTCGATGCATCCTACATGATGGCAACCGCACAGACATCGCCTCTCGACCAGACACTGCGCTTCTCACTCACTTTCGACATGGACGGTCTCCGCGATCTCCTCGGCAAGCGCCGCTAACCACCGATTAATCCCTGCTCATGGACGCGAAATTTATTAGAATCGGAAACGGATTTGACGTTCACCGCCTTGTTGAAGGCAGGCGGTGCATTGTTTGCGGTGTTGATATCCCATACGAAAAAGGCCTCCTCGGCCATAGTGATGCCGACGTGGCACTACACGCGCTTAGCGACGCACTCCTCGGCGCGGCAGCCCTTGGCGACATAGGGCTTCACTTCCCCGACACCGACGAACGCTGGCGTGGGGCTGACTCACGAATGTTGTTGCGGCATGTGGTCACACTACTCGCCGACAAAGGTTTCCGGCCCGGCAACGTCGACGTGACGATTATAGCGCAAGCACCCAAGATGCGTCCCCACATCGATGCCATGCGGGCAAACATTGCCGCAGACCTCGGCATCGACATCGACTGCGTAGGCGTAAAAGCCACCACCACCGAACACCTCGGCTTCACCGGCCGCGGCGAAGGCATAGCCGCCCAAGCCGTCGCAATCATAATTCCAGTATAATAGTAAATCAGGAATCCACAGACAAAGCGAGACCGGCACCACCACAGTCAGCCACTGAAAATTAGCTACCGAGTGGGGATTGATTCATCCATAGAGCTGCAAATTCTCCGGCTTCTCGCTCTTTTTCCGGGTCTTTATCACCATAACTTACATTCTCCATAAAGATGTCTTTCTTGCCATGAAGTAAGATATGTCCTATCTCATGGAAGAGTGTATTCCAGAAATCACCCTCACTTTCAAACTTCTTAGCAAGTTGAATACAAGGCACTCCATAGATGTATCTTGCACATCCTTTTACGGGAGCAGACGAAAGCGTTTCAGTGAAAACCAACTTAACTCCAGCGTTGCCAAGCAGCGAAACCAATAACTCCTGATAGTTGGAGGCTCCGGATTTTCGAATCTCAACAATATCATTAAGAATACTTCGGAGAAGCTTGGCCGTGTATTTTATCTCGATGAATATTTCTCCGGCTTGTATTTCGCCCTGTCGCAGCCATGCGGAAAGAGCATAAGGGTCGCAAGCTTCAGAAAGAGAAATGCTGAAAGCCACACGAAGTCGCTGATTGAGATAAAAATCTTCCCAGCCTTTAGGTGAGCTGACAGCGAAAAATGTGCATAAAGTATCAACAATATTCTTTTCAACTCCATTTGCATCAGTTATACCCGAGAACCACCCAAGGCTTTCTATTTCTGCATAGGGAAACTTTTTTGCCCAATGCAGTCCTTCTTTAAGAGATTTTTCTCTCTTTTTGCGGGCTATGAATTCATCATAGCTCTTTTGATAGCGAAGCCACATATGAGCCGGTATTTTGGTCACCATCTCAAATGCGACTGCCATATCCGGTGTTATGGAACTTTTGCCTTTTAAGACTGCAATAATAGTCTTTTCGGGTTTTGAAACCCTCGTGGCAAATTCTTTCACACCCATCCCCAACTCTTGTAATTTTTCATCAAGAGTCTCGCCGGGGTGATAAACGACCGGCAACTTTGCAGGGTCGAAAAACGGTCTTGTCTGTGCCATATCTTTATTTGCCATGATAGCTTGTAATCTCTATAACTTCGACGCCTTTGATTTCAAGCCAGACATATCTACCCGAGGCGTCGGTAGGTATAGGGTCTTCGTGTGGCTCAAATATCAGGCGAAAGGGTTGGTCAAGGTCGCATGCCCATTGACCTTTACGATCTGCTTTCAATTCGTGAAAATTACCGGGTAAATGCCGTACATCTTCAAGAGTAGAGGCATTAACCAAAGCTCCCAACCTCATAAGGAACAGTTTCGCCCTCAAAGGTCCGAGTTCTCTTTTTAGCTTGGAAGGGTTATCCAGCAATTTTTCGAGCTTCTTATTTTGAAACGATATATCCACCCTCTTTGTTTAATTGGTTTACACATACTGTAAGTCAATTCACATACAAAATTATAAAAATATTTTTAATTACACAAGATGTAAGTAATTTTATCCACAATAATCTTTCTCATTATTGGCGACTGTATGCTTAAAGAGCTACATAATTCTGACTCAAAAAAAACAGTCAGCCAAAAAAAATTAGCCACCAAGGCCAGTCATCAAACAGGAGCACTCGAGAGATTCTATTCCACAAGAGGTGTAGTTTCGTAAACTTGCAAAAGTCACTCCGGATAAACATTGCCAATAACTCCGGAACTTTCATTGCACATTTAAATAAATTTTTGTATTTTTGGGGCGGCGTTAGATTCTGACGCCGACTAACCTTTTTTAAAACACGTTTATGGACATGCAAGATCCCTCTTTGGTTCCCGGCGGAGAGACCAAAGATCAAACTCTCAACGAAGCTGCGGCCACAGTGGCCGAGGCTGTGACTGTCACCCCCGACCCGGAAGCCGCCGTAGAGGTCGAGGAGATTATGGCTCAAGGTGAAGCCGATGCCGAGCTCGAGGCTGAGCGCCAGCCCGACACCGACGAAAGCCTTATGGCTCAAGCGCTTGCGCTTTTAGCAAAAGATGCATCGGAAATCAGCACGGACGACATTCGCCGACTGCGCCAGCACTACAGCATGCTCCATAAACCGGCCCCCGCTGCCGAGGGCGAGCAAGCTGCAGAGCCCATGCCCGAAAACAACGAATTCACCCTCATCATCGAGCGACTGAAATCGAAAAAGGCTGCATGGGTGGCCGAGCAGGAAGCTATCAAGGCTGCAAACCTCGAACGCAAAAACGCTATCATCGACGAAATCAACGCATTGGCCGAAGACACCGACAACGTAAACCGCACTTTCGCCCGCTATCGCGAACTGCAGGACGAGTTTAACGCTATCGGCGATGTTGACCCCATGCAGGAGACTTCGGTTTGGAAGCGATTCCAGGAAGCTCGCGAGCACTACTCCGACAACCTCAAAATCAACAAGGAACTTCGCGACTATGACTTCAAGAAGAACCTCGAAGACAAAGAAGCCCTGCTCGCCGAGGCTACTGCCCTGCTTGCCGACGAAGATGTTATCGCCGCATACCGCCGCCTTCAGGACCTCCACAACAAGTGGCGCCAGATAGGCCCGGTAGCCAAAGAACTGCGCGAGGATATTTGGGGCCGCTTCCGCGAAGCTTCTACCGAAATCAACAAGCGCTATCAGGCATTCTTCGAAGCCCGCAAGGCTCGCGAGGCCGAAAACGAGGCTGCCAAGACCGAGCTGTGCCAGAAAATCGAGGCTATCGACCTCACCACCCTCAAGACTTTTGCTGCTTGGGAAGAAACCACTCGCTCAATTGTTGCACTTCAGGAAGACTGGCGTAAATTGGGCTTCGCATCTAAAAAGGCCAACCGCAGCCTCTTTGCACGTTTCCGTCGCGCTTGCGATGCTTTCTTCGCTGCAAAAGCCGAGTTCTACCGCTCAACCCGCGAAGAACTCAGCGCCAACCTCGCCCACAAGCAGCAGCTCGTCGAACGCGCCGAAGCTCTCAAGGACAGCACCGACTGGCGTGCTGCAGCCGACGAATTCATCGCTATGCAGAAAGAATGGAAATCGATCGGCGCAATACCCAAGAAGTACAGCGACGCTCTATGGGCCCGCTTCACCGAAGCTTGCGACTACTTCTTCGACCAGAAGAAAAAAGCCGGCAGCGGCACACGCGCTATCGAGGCCAACAACCTCAAAATCAAGCGTGAAATCATCGGCCAGCTTTCAGCCCTTATCGAAGAGACACAGGACAAGGCCACAGCTATCGAACAGCTCAAAGCATTGCAGCAGCGCTGGAACGAAACCGGCCACGTGCCTTTCCGCGAAAAAGACAAACTATATCAGGCCTACCGCTCGGCTGTTGATGCTGTGCGCCACCAATTCGATATGGCCGAAAAACGCGCAAACCGCGAGCGCTTCGTTGCCAACGTCAACTCGCTCCAAGGCGACAACGACAAGCTGTACCACGAACGCGAACGCCTGGTACGCGCACTCGAAAACCGCCGCAACGACCTGCGCACTTACGAGAACAACCTCGGCTTCCTTTCGGCAAAATCGAAAAACGGCAGCTCGCTGCTCCACGATTTAGAGCGCCGCATCGAACGCCTCAAGGCCGACATCAAGGATATTGAAGACAAAATCAAAATCCTCGACGAGAAACTATAATTGAGTAAGAAGTTAGGACGCAGGTGTTGACGGGTTTGCGCCCATGCCAACCACTGCATCCTGACTTCTTGCTATCAACACCCCTCTTCACTCTATAAATCTGATAATGACCGGAACCGAACGCAGTACAGGTCGCGGACGATATATACCTTCACTTTTCATTCTGGGCGGCATAGCTGTTATCAACCTGCTATTCTTGCTCACAGTATCCGTTTTCCATGAGATTAAAGCACATTCGCAATACTTCAAGGAATTATGGCTGCTGGTCGAGGTATGTTGCATACCTATTGTAGTAGTTGCATGGAGTCACAGGCACGAAAACCGTGCCATTCATCTCGACCATGAGCTACGCACGAGCCTTCTCGAGGTTGGTGTGTACGCCTTGTTGTTCCTCTCGCTGTGCGAGTTCCTTAGTATCAACACAGTACCTGTCAAGGCCTATATCTTTTTCTTCGGATTAATGGCTATATGCCTGCCAACCTTCCAGATATTAGGCAAATTCGCACTCAAGACATACCGCCGCTACGGCTATAACTTCACCCGAGTGGCAGTGATAGGCTCAGGGCCTACAGCCCAGCGACTTACAGCCAACATGGACTGCGACCCGGGCTTCGGATTCAGGATTCTCGCGTACTTCGACGACAATGCCAACAAGGACTATAAACCCGACATGACCTTGCCGCTCGACCGTCTCGAATCCTTTGTCCGCGAAAACGATATACGACAGATATACTTTACGCTCTCCGGACAGCACAAGGCATTATCGAAAGTAATCAAGATAGCCGACGACAACTGCGTTGACTTCTACTATGTGCCACAGATTCCGCACACACTCACCCGAGGTTTCGAGCTACACAACATCGGCTCTCTGCCTGTAATGGCAATACGCCGCAACCCGCTCAAGAACATCATCAACCGCAGTATCAAGCGAGCATTTGATATCGTGGTGTCTTCGGCATTCCTGTGTGTATACCCGCTTATCTACATTCCCATAGCCATAGCTATCAAAACCGGCTCCAAGGGACCCGTATATTTCAAGCAAGAACGCACCGGATATCTCGGAAGGCCATTCAAATGCCTCAAGTTCCGCACAATGCGCGTCAATGCCAAGGCCGATTCGTGCCAGGCAACGGCAAACGACCCTCGCAAGACCCGCTTCGGCGATTTCCTGCGCAGGTCATCGCTCGACGAACTTCCTCAGTTCATAAATGTATGGAAGGGTGAAATGTCGATAGTAGGACCGCGCCCGCATATGCTCAAGCATACCGAAGAATACACAAGGCTTGTCGACAGATATATGGTGCGCCATGCCGTAAAACCGGGCATCACAGGCTGGGCTCAGGTCAACGGTTATCGTGGTATAACCGACGAATTGTGGAAAATGGAGCGGCGCGTAGAGCATGATGTATGGTACATCGAAAACTGGACGTTCTTCCTCGACCTCAAAATAATGGTCCGCACAGTCATCAACGCCATTGTTGGCGAGAAAAACGCTTTCTGACATGCTGACTATATACAAAGCTTCGGCAGGCTCGGGCAAAACTTTTACCCTGGCCTATGAATATATCAAGACACTGCTGGGCGTCAAAGTCGAAAACGGCGACTACAGGCTCAACAGCGACAAGTATGCCCCCGGCGGCCACCGAAGGCCAAGGAGGCACAGGGCAATTCTTGCACTGACATTTACCAACGCCGCCACCGACGAGATGAAGCGACGTATCGTAAAGCAAATCAACAGCCTCACCGAAGACGATGCTGTCGCTAAATCGGACTATGCTGCCAGACTAATCAAAGAGTACGGCTGCACTGCCGCCGAATTGCAGCAGGCTGCTACAACTGCGCTCAGCGAGCTACTCTACGACTACACCAACTTCAACGTCAGCACTATCGACTCATTTTTCCAGAGCGTGCTGCGCACTTTTTCACGCGAGGTTGACCAGCAAGGCGACTACGGTCTTGCCATCGATGCATCCGACGCAATCACACAGAGCATATCGCTGATGCTCGACGAGATAAACTACGACGCACCCAAAAATGCAGACCGACTAATCGAGTGGATAAGCAACTACACCCTCGAACGTGTCCGCTCCGGCAAGTCGTTCAACTTCTTCCAGCGCGACGGCTCGCTTATTCGCAATCTGGCCAAAGACATGCACAAGTCGATGGACGAGACTTTCGGCAAATATTCCAAGGCTCTGCGCGAATATCTCGAAGACCCTTCACGCATCAACGCTTTCGACAAAGAATTGCGCAATGCGGCGCAAAATGTATACGAGCGCAGCGCAGCCCTCGCTACCGAAATAGTCAATCTTCTTTCTTCCGCAGGTATAACCGACAAGGTTTTCGGCAGCCTGCACGACAGGTTCGACACAGTCATAAACTGTAGCGCTGAAATAGGCTCGAAGGACTTCAAAATCAAAGCTCTCGCCCCAGGCAGGGCGGACTCTGAGATTTTCGGCAGGGGCATGGAAAAGAAATACGGCTCCGCCCCGGGCATGCCGCGCATCCTCGCCTTGGCACAGGAATTTTGCGATGAATTGCCGAGGGCATACAAACTGAAGAAAATCTACGATAAACTCCGCAGTTCGCTTGGCACGCTCGAATTTATCGGCATGGCAATGAAGACTCTCGAAAAGTATCTCCGCGACAGCAACACCGTACTCCTGAGCGACACCGGCGAACTACTCAAACGCATTATTTCAGATGCCGAGATGCCATTTATCTACGAGCGACTCGGCATGAAGCTCGAAACACTACTCATCGATGAGTTTCAGGACACATCAAGAGTTCAGTGGCACAACCTCAAGCCCCTCGTAGGCAACAGTCTCTCTCAGAGTTTCGACAACCTCATCATCGGCGATGAGAAACAATCAATCTACCGCTTCCGCAACTCCGACAGCGAACTGCTCGGACACCAGGTACAGACCGACGACTTTCCTGCCGAGAGCGTTATTCGTGGCAGCAAGCCTGAAGAAAACACCAACTGGCGCAGCTCGGGCGATATTGTGAGATTCAACAACACGGTATTCGACTGCCTCAGGAATGTCTTCAATGCCAAGTACTATGCCAATGTAAAGCAGACTCCGTCGAAAAAATACGCAGAGCAACAAGGCTACGTGCGCATCCACTTCCACACCGACCCCGACACGCCCGACAATGAATACATACTCAATAAGCTCGCCGAAGATATAATACGCCAGCACGATGCAGGCTACCGCTGGGCCGACATCATGGTTCTTTGCCGCGAACGTACCGAGGCTTCCGAGGTGGTGAAGCATCTCACCTCCAACTATCCCGGCATCCAGGTCCTATCGTCCGAGGCGCTACTGCTGAGCAACAGTGCTGCAGTGCGCTCGGTGATGAGCATGCTCAAACTGATATCGAGATCTTACCAGAGCCGCTGGCTTACCCGCCCCAACGACGAATCCTACTACGTGTCGCGAGCCGACGTAGTGCTCATGATCACACGCTACAGCCACTACGAATCTGAAGGTTATTCGCCCGAAGACGCACTCGAATTCGCCCTTCAGGAAGGAGCGGAAGCCGCAGGGGCTCTTGCCGACCAGATAGAAAGCATACGCGCCGAAAATCCGGCAAACCTTGTAGCCCTGGTCGAGGCTATCATATCTCACAAGCTAAGCCCCGAACAGCGCACAAAAGAATACGCATACATTGCCGCCCTACAGGACTTAGCTATAAAACAGGCCGAAAGCGCCGAGCCGTCCCTGGCCGACTTTATCGAAGCCTACGACCGCAACGAGGACAAATGGGCTATCAAAGCATCGTCGGACCTCGACGCTGTAGAAGTGATGACCATTCACAAATCGAAAGGTCTCGAGCGAGCCTGTGTGCATATACCCTTCGGCGACTGGGAGTTGAACCATTCGTCAAGCACCCTTTGGATACCGATGGAGCAATTCACACGGTTTCCCGCCGATATCAAACCGCCGATACTGAGGCTTAGCGTAGAGGCACAATCTCCTTTGTGCAACAAATCGCTATCTCCGGTGGCCGACATCATCGACCAAGACCGCCAGGCCGAGATAATCGACAATCTCAATGCGACCTACGTGGCGTTTACCCGTGCCTCGCGAGAACTTATCATACACACCAATACCAAGAACATCGGCAAATACATCCACGACCTCATGTCGGTACCCGGCTCGGCAACCGACCTCACCGTCGACCTGAGCCAAGGTTATGATTCCCTGACCGAAACATACACCCTTGGCCACCCCACCAAGCCTGAAGAGGAAAAGAAACCCAAGGGCGGACAAATCGAGGCCGGTGAATATTCGATAATATACCGCAGCGACACACGCGAGCTGGTGAGCATCGACGACGCACTGGCAATGGACCTTGACATTGGCGATGAAGAGGACAAAGAAATCGTAGATTCGGTAAAACCCTTCGAGGGCACACCTGAGATGCGAGAGGCTGCCCGGCGCGGCACAAACATGCATGCCATCCTTGCCACAATGCGAACAGTGGGCGACTTGCAGAAATCACTCGCATGGCAATGCGCCCGCGAGGATGTTCCCGACGGGGAAGCCGCCGAGTATCATACTATCCTATCCGAAGCCATTGCCGCCGGAGGGGATACAGTAGCCGAGTGGTTCGACCCCGGTTGCAAGGTATATGCCGAGCGCTCGATATACGTACCCGATGCCGACGAATCGTTCCGTCCCGACCGCGTGGTGGTACGTCCCGACGGCTCTGTGGTCGTTGTTGACTACAAATTCACCCGTGGCATCCGCGAGAGTCACAGAGTGCAGGTAAGCCACTATGTAGAGCTACTGCACAAGCTCGGAAGGCCCTCGGTAGAAGGTTATATTTGGTATCCGGCACTCAAACAGATAATAAAAGTATAAAATTGGCGTTAGAATAATATGAAATTACGAACACTTGCCACCCTGGCGCTCCTTTCTGCCGGCGCCACCGCAATGGCTTGCACAAGCCTTATCGCCGCCCCCGGTGCTACCGACAGCGGCTCGTCAATGATAACATACGCTGCCGACAGCCACACACTGTACGGAGCGCTCTACCACCAGCCCGCCGCCGACCATGCCAAAGGCGCAATGAGGGAAGTTGTGGAATGGGATACCGGCCGACACCTCGGCAGTATCCCCGAAGTCGCACACACTTACTCGACCATGGGAAATATGAACGAACACGGCCTCACTATCGCCGAGAGCACATGGGGCGGCCGTCCCGAACTCGAAGGCTCGGGCCTTATCGACTACGGTTCGCTCATCTACATCACCCTGCAGCGTGCCAAGACTGCCCGCGAGGCCGTAAAAGTAATGACCGACCTTGTCAAAAACTACGGCTATGCCTCATCGGGCGAGTCATTCTCTATCGCTGACCCCAACGAGGTATGGGTAATGGAACTTATCGGCAAAGGCAAAGCCGATAAAGGCGCGGTATGGGTTGCCCGACGCGTTCCCGACGGATACATCTCTGGCCATGCCAACCATGCCCGCATACACAAATTCCCCCTCAAGGACAAAGAGACAATCTACTCGCCCGACGTGATTGATTTCGCCCGCAAACAGGGCTACTTCAGCGGCAAGGACGAAGACTTCGATTTCTCTCGTGCCTATGCCGTTACCGATGCCGGTGCTCTGCGTGGCTGTGATGCCCGCGTATGGGCATACTTCAACCGATATGCCGACAAAGGCTCTATGGACCAGTACATTCCTTGGATTATGGAAGGCCGCGGCGAGCCCATGCCTCTGTGGGTGAAACCCGCCAAACCCCTTGCAGTCAAAGACCTCAAGGATATGATGCGCGACCACTTCGAAGGCACCCACCTGGACATGAACAACGATATCGGCGCGGGCCCCTTCGACTGCCCATACCGCTGGCGACCCATGGAATACATCGTCGACGGCCAGGCCTACACACACGAACGCGCCATTGCCACTCAGCAAACCGGTTTCTCATTCGTTGCCGACATGAACAACGACCGCCACGATGCAATGAAAGGCATACTGTGGTTCGGCGTCGATGATGCAAACACATGCGTATACGTGCCCGTATTCTGTGCCAATACCACCGTGCCCAAATCACTCGACGAGAAAACCGCCGACCTGCTCACACTCTCGTGGGATTCGATGTTCTGGGTCAACAATTATGTTGCAAACCAGGCATACAACCGCTATAGCCAGATGATTCCCGACATCCGCCGTGTACAGGGCGAGCTCGAGGACGGTCTTGCCACCGATGTAGCCCGTATGAGCGTAGAACTTATCGGCAAAGACTTTGCCTCGGCTTCGGAACAGCTCAACAGCCTCACCGACCGTGCTGCCGAAAATGTGACCAAGCGCTACAAAGACCTTGGCGACTATCTCTTTGTGAAGTTCCTCGACGGCAACATCAAGAAAGAAAAAGACGGCAAATTCGAGCGCAGTGCCGACGGCATGCCCGTGCAGCCCACCTTCGGCGGCTACAACGAACGCTACTTCCGCTCGATCGTTGACGATGCAGGCGAACGTCTCAAGGTTCGCGAGGTTGCAAAATAATCTATTGTCAAACACACTAATTCACAAGATATGAAAATCGAACCCGGAAAATATTTCGAAATAGCATATAAACTCTACCGAATCAACCAAGACGGTAGCGAAGAACTGGTACACGAAGTTACCGCCGACGACCCCGACCGTGTAATCGACGGCGTGACTATCGGCCTCGTAGAAGCCCTCGACAAAGACCTCGCAGGCAAGGAAGCAGGTTACAAATTCAACCTCACCGCCATGTCCGAGGAAGCTTTCGGCCCCTACTCACAGGACGAAATCTACCGCATTCCTCGCGAGCGCATGACTGTCGACGGTAAATTCGACGAAGAGATGTTCGCACCCGGCGAAATAGTTCCTCTCCGCACCCCCGACGGATTCCGCATCGACGGCGTGGTGCTCGAACTAACTCCCGAAGATGTTGTAATCGACCTCAACCACCCACTGGCACAGGACAAGGTGCGTTTCGAAGGCGAAGTACTCGTAGTGCGCGACCCGACCGACGACGAACTCCACCCCAAACACGGCTGTTGCTGTGGCGGTGGTGACTGCGGCAGCGGCGACTGCGGCGACCACTCGTGCGGTGAAGGAGGATGCTGCGGCGGATGTTGAGCGTAAGCAACATATACAAACGCTTTGGTGCCCTTGAAGTACTCAAGGGCATCAACCTTGATATCGAGCAAGGCAAAGTTACCACGATTGTAGGCCCCAGCGGCGCCGGCAAAACAACCCTGCTGCAGATTATCGGCACGCTTTCTGCGCCCGAAAACGGAGGCAAGGTGCTATACGACGGTGTGGACGTGACAACGATGACCGACCGCAAGTTGTCGGCTTTTCGCAACCGCAATATCGGCTTCGTTTTTCAGTTCCACCAGTTGCTGCCGGAGTTTAGCCTCGCCGAAAACGTGGCCATGCCGGCCCTAATCGGGGGCACAAACCACAAATCGGCGCTCGAGCAGGCAGCAAAACTACTCGACCGTCTCGGGCTTGCCGACCGTGCTACTCACAGGCCGTCGGAACTGTCGGGCGGCGAGTGCCAGCGAGCAGCAGTGGCGAGGGCACTCATCAACAACCCCCGTGTGGTACTTGCCGACGAGCCTTCGGGCAGCCTCGACTCGGCCAACCGGGCGTCACTCCACCGGTTGTTTTTCAATCTACGCGACGAACTTGGCGCAACCTTTGTAATCGTGACCCACGATGAAGGACTTGCAGCCGATTCTGATACTATTGTTCGTATGGCCGACGGTCGCATTGTCGGCATAGAAACCAAATCAAAACATATTTAATCTACAATGAAAATCAAAAGTTTACTCATCTGTGCCTGTGTAGGTGCCGCAGCAGTATTCAGCAGCTGCAACAAAGATTACGAATACGAAAAGACTTTCGTCGACTTTGTAACCCTCGAAACATTCAGCGATGCAGGCGCGACAATGACATTCCGCCAAAAAGACGATTCACCTCTGATTACACTTACGAGCAACCAGAAATTCCCCGCCACCACCTTCAAGGCCGGCACTCGTATAGTTATCAGCTACATCCCCGCAAACGGACTTCAGTATGTGAGTGGACCGGTGACTATTCAGGAAGCTATCACTACCGACGGCCTTGGCTATCAGGCCGAAACTGCAACTGCCGAGGAAACCGACAACTGGGCTACCGATCCGGTATCGATCAAAACAATCAACCGCTCGGGTGATTATATCGACTTTACCTTCGTTGCGTCGACATCGCTCAAAGGCAAAACCATTGAAATGGTTCTCGACGAAACCACTCAGTACGACGAAATACCCCAGTACCACCTCATCTTCAAACCCAACACCGAAAGCGCAGTCAACCAGTACTACTTCTACTGCTCTTACAGCGTGAGCGATACCTGGAACGACCCCAACGTGAAAGGCATACGCCTCAACTACAAAGACGTAACCCTCGGAGACCACTATATTGATTTCAACAAAGAATAAAATAATACTGAAATATGGAAAATAAACCCAAACAGCAAGAGCTCAAAATCGAACTCACACCCGAAGTGGCAGCAGGCCACTATGCCAACCTCGCAGTAATCTCGCACGGACCCAACGAGTTCTTCCTCGACTTCATCGCCGTTGCCCCCAATATGCCTCAGGCCAAAGTACAGAGCCGCATCATCATGACACCGGAGAACGCCAAAACCCTCCTGTCGGCACTGAGCGAAAATGTACAGCGCTACGAAGCCACATTCGGCACTATCGAGCGCAAAATGCCCAAAAACGCCCCCACTAAAGGCGGCATACCCAACCCCTTCGAGGCTTAATAGTTTTTCAGGAATCAGGAGCCGACATCTATGTCGGGCTTCTGATTCCAAATCTTAGCAAAATCAATCGACTATGCTTACCATCTACAATTCCATGACCCGCCAGAAAGAGGCCTTCAAGCCCCTTCATGAAAACATGGTGGGCATGTATGTCTGCGGGCCGACAGTATATGGCGACGGCCACCTCGGCCACGCACGCCCTGCAATCACATTCGACATCGTTTTCCGCTATCTTACGCATCTTGGCTACAAGGTGCGTTACGTGCGTAATATTACCGATGTCGGACACCTCGAACATGATGCCGACGAAGGCGAGGACAAAATCGCAAAGAAAGCCCGTCTCGAACAGCTCGAACCTATGGAAGTGGTTCAGTACTACATGGGCCGCTATCACAAGGCTATGGAAGCTCTCAATGTGCTGCCGCCTTCGATTGAGCCTCACGCTTCGGGACATATCATCGAACAAATCGAGTACATCAAGACTATCCTCGATGCAGGCTACGCTTATGTAAGCGAAGGCTCGGTGTATTTCGACGTTCCCAAATTCAACAAAGACTACGGCTACGGCAAGCTGTCGGGCCGCAATATCGACGAACTTCTCGCCACTACTCGAGAGCTCGACGGACAGAGCGAGAAACGCAACCCCGCCGACTTCGCTTTGTGGAAAAAGGCTGCACCCGAGCACATTATGCACTGGCCATCGCCCTGGAGCGAAGGTTTCCCCGGCTGGCACCTCGAGTGCTCCACAATGAGCGAGAAATACCTTGGCGAGACATTCGACATCCACGGCGGCGGCATGGACCTCAAGTTCCCACACCACGAGTGTGAAATCGCACAGAGCGTGGCACACAGCGGACACCCCGCCGTCAAATACTGGATGCACAACAACATGATCACTATCAACGGCAAAAAAATGGGCAAGTCGCTGGGCAACTTCATCACCCTCGACGAATTCTTCACCGGCTCGCACAAGCTGCTGGAGCAGGCCTATTCGCCGATGACCATACGTTTCTTCATCCTACAGGCTCACTACCGCGGCACGGTAGACTTCAGCAACGAAGCCCTCAAATCGGCCGAGACTGCACTCGGACGCATGCTCGACGGATACCGCCGCCTACAGGAACTCAAAGCATCCGAGACCTCGACAATCGACGTGTCAGACCTTGAGAAACGCGCCTACGAGGCAATGGACGACGACCTCAACACCCCCGTGCTCATCGGCGTGCTTTTCGATGCCGTGCGCTTGATCAACCAGGTCAAAGACCATACAGCCACAGCGACACAGGCCGACATCGACGTCCTGCGCAAATTCATGGATACCTTCCTTGTGGAAATCCTCGGCATCCGTGTTGACGAAGCAGGTGAGAGCGGCGACAGCCTCCGACCATACCGCGAGGCCGTAGACCTGCTGCTCGATATCCGCGCCAACGCGAAGAAGAACAAAGACTGGGCCACCAGCGACCTTATCCGCGACCGCCTCGCCGCTATCGGATTCTCGGTAAAAGACACCAAGGACGGCGTGGAATGGAGCGTCTGAGCCATTAACATAACTCTGATTAAGAAATGGACCATCCCGAAAACGACAGTCAGTACAGCGGTCTTACCGTTAACAGCGGTGTGGCCCAGCCGCCGATAGTCAACCCCTACCGCGTAGCGCGTCGCCGCCGACCGTTGCCCCCTGCATCCGAACTTGTAGAGGGCATCCTCCGTGGCGATGTAACCACACTCAGCCGAGCCGTCACACTGGTCGAGAGCCTTGCGCCGGAGCACTATGCCCTGGCTCAGGAAGTCATCGAAAAATGCCTGCCCCACTCCGGCAATTCACGCCGCATAGGCATTACCGGCGTTCCCGGCGCAGGCAAGAGTACGAGTATCGACGTATTCGGCCTGCACGTACTCAAGGACGGCGGTAAGCTTGCCGTGCTAGCAATCGACCCCTCGAGCGAACGCACCAAGGGCTCTATCCTCGGCGACAAGACCCGCATGGAGAAGCTTTCTCAGCACCCTAATGCATTCATACGTCCCAGCCCCTCGGCAGGGTCGCTCGGCGGTGTCGCACGCAAGACCCGCGAGACAATTGTTCTGTGCGAGGCTGCCGGCTACGACAATATCTTTGTCGAAACCGTAGGCGTAGGACAGAGCGAGACTGCCGTACATTCGATGGTGGATTTCTTCCTGCTCATTCAGATTGCCGGAGCCGGCGACGAGTTACAAGGTATCAAACGCGGCATCATGGAAATGGCCGACGGCATCGTTATCAATAAGGCCGACGGCGACAACGTAGGCCCGGCGCAGTTAGCCCAGGCACAGTATCGCTCGGCCCTGCACCTCTTTCCGCCTACGGCATCAGGCTGGTCTCCCGAAGTACTCACCTACTCCGGCTACTACGAGCTTGGCATACCCGAAGTTTGGGATATGATCGACCGCTATTTTGCCTTCGTCAAAGACAACGGATACTTCGATGCCAAACGCCGCGAACAGGCTCGATACTGGATGTACGAGACTATCGACGAACAACTGCGCAAGCATTTCTACGACAACCCTGAGATACAGCGCCAGCTCGAATCGTGCGAGGCAGATGTCTACGCCAACAAGCGCAGCTCCTTTGCCGCAGCAAGCCAGGTATTAGCAACGTATTTCAGCGAAAAATCAAAATTGATATGAAATATTTCCGCATACTGCTTATCGCAATAATGGCCCTTGTGAGCATCGCTGCATATGGCCGACGCACTCCCGGCGAGAAAGTAGGCGTGTCAATACCCGAATTGGCCTACGATTTCGGCACTGTCAAGGAGTCGGCGACACAGATCGTTCACGAATTTGAAATAAGCAACAACGGCAAGACCGCCATTGCAATTGTATGGGTAAAGCCTAAATGCGGCTGCACCGCATCCGACTATCCGCGCAAACCGCTCCTCCCGGGCGAGAGCGCCAAAATCAAGGTTACCTTTAACCCTGCAGGACAGCGAGGCGAGGCCGACAAGGATATCCGCGTGAAATTCCGCAACGGCGCAGGCAAGTCCGAAGAGGTATCCCTCCGCCTCCGCGGAGTAGTGATACCATAATGCTACATCCTTAAAAAGGACTTCAACGAAAGGAGCTTGGCTCGTGGAGCCAAGCTCCTTTCGCATTGTAAAACCATTACCTAAACCGGACCTCAAAATAAATACCTACCATTTGGCAGAAAGTAATATTTTTGTCTCCGGCGTTGAGCTTTAGCGAAACACACCAGGCGCGATAATTATGCATTATGCATACTCCACTCCTCATTGCGCATTTACCCAAACCATACCCCGGGCCTAAAAAGAAAAATGCTCGAAGAGCATTACTTTACACAACCCCAGCCTTACGAAGTTGGCTGGGGAGATATCTCACCTAAGCCAATCAGTGTCGAAGACACTACCCATTAGTCTGAAAGGCAAATATAACACATTGATAACCAATTAAATTTCACCTTTAGCTGATTATACAAAATGACGACAACGATAGGAGCTTGGCTCTCCGAGCCAAGCCTCAGTTTGACGATACTAACTTACAGATAGTCAACACTCTATCTAACCGCACGCTCGTAGGGTCGCGACATGCCGCAATGTCACTAAGTTAAGCATAAAAATCATTTTTTCAATCCACCCACTCGTAGGGTCGCGGCACAATGCTGTTTACTTAAGGGTCGTTGATTATGCAAAAGAACGGCAACGATAGGAGCTTGGCTCTCCGAGACAAGCCTCGATTAGGCGTTGGTATTCAAAATATTAGCGATACTGGCCGAGGCTTGTCTCGGAGATCCAAACTCCTATCGCAAGCATTCTTTCACCCCCCTACGAAAGGGGCGTGCCTGAAGCCCTTTAGTAGACTGCATATTTATACCATCGCCCTGCTTCGAATCACATCAGGGCAGGGCGATTAATGTATAAGTACCACAGTTGTATAAATCGCTTATAGAGAACTTTTCACTCAAATTATTTGTCCAATTATTACTAATTAGTTATATTTGCGCCATGGATTCAGAGAACCTCAACGGACAATGATAGACCACAAAAAGTTAGCCAAACTCGCAACCGCCAACTCTACGCTTGACGAGAAATACGGTGTACACGGCTCACCCTCACGCGAGCAGTTCAACGAGGAATCTCTCGCGTGGTTCTATGGCAATATGCTCCGCGAACGCCGCAAGGAACTAAACCTCACACAAAAGCAGCTCGCCGAAATGCTCGGCCGAGAGCAGAACTACATTGCCCGTGTCGAGAACGGCAAAGCCGACATCCAACTGTCGAGCTTCTTCCGCATCGCCGCCGTCCTCGGCATCCAATTCATCCCCACCTTTGTCAACTGATTTGTGCGTGATTTCACGTATCCGTCCGAAATAGGCCGGGTTTTTCATGGTGTTTATGGTTGCGATCTTTGCAGTCAAAAATGCTATGTTTAATTTGAATGAGAGCAATCGTATTGTAATGGCGCAGCATCCGACCGATATGCG
>Ga0209064_1000841_pt1 | contig 60872 bp, 42 predicted proteins | sample Inofromicrocosms_FD_187498 | JGI IMG/M metagenome (GOLD analysis project Ga0209064, IMG submission 187498) | Mouse cecum microbial communities from Vienna, Austria - Inoculum for glucosamine and mucus D2O microcosms (SPAdes) (version 2) | ecosystem: Host-associated > Mammals > Digestive system >...
GTTCATGATGATATATAATTTTCAATTTTCAGTTCTCAATTTTCAATTCTCCCGTAGCCTCGCTGAGGGATCGTGGCAAAGGAAGCAAGCCCGTGAGAGGTCTGCGTTCGTGGCATCAGCTTTCAGCCCGTATTTTCCCTCAAGATATTCCCAAGCGAATCGTACCGCCTCGTCGAAAGACTCCTCCACGGTTTTCTTGATCGACAGGCGATAGGGTACGAGGAGCTTGATTCCCGTGGTACTGGGACTCACGAAGGAGAGATCGGGGCGTAGCCGCTCGTCGGCGAACAGCGTGTCCCTCCAACGGATCGCCTCTTCGGATGAGGAGATATGATCGATGTCGATGACGAACTCGCCCGACGGCAATAGCAAGTGATCTTCCCTGCGGTAGGAGAAGATACCGGCGGGGGTGACATAGGGTAGCAAACTCTGTTTCAGCCGCCTGAACCGTTTCTCGTCGCCCGATGCGGCACGTACCTGATCGGTACGCTCACGCAGCCACTCGTTGGTGGTGATATAGGCGTGCAATTGACTGACACAGACAACCCCGTTCGGCACTTGATTGGTGATGGGGGCGTTGAAAAAGGAAAAGATAGACTCTTTCATGATCGGATAAAATAAATTGATTATTCGGTTACCGCCGGTAAAGGAACGCGTTCCTGCCCGTTCCCGGAATAGCGATGGACGGGACGGGTACGGAAACGGACGTACGGTGGATGAAATGAGGATAGAAATAAATATGCCCCCGTGAAAGGGGCGATTATTGTTAACACTTAAATTAAAAACGAATATGACAGAAAATCAAGAGCGGGCGGAACAGGCACGTTCTGCCTTTACGGTCAATGGAGGTAACGTGCAGATCCTGCCCAATGCCACCATCGCTATCCAGAACATCCATTGGGGTGACGGGACGGTGACACGGACGGAACGTTGGATTACGCCCGCGGAATCGGGACTTCATGAGTCTCCGTCTCCTCCGATAAACTCTCCTGCCCCTCCAGTGACGGCTGAACCCTCCTCGTTGGCCTTGTTCATCCCGGACGAGGCGACCCGTCTTGTCTACGAGGCCCGCCTATGCGCCTGCCCGGACACGGTCACCCTTTGCCAGACGGTATTGACGGACCTTTACAACGAGATCCTAGCCGACTACTCGTCTCCCCTCAAGCTGGTCAAGAGCCGTGCCTTCATCAGCGCCCTCTTGCCTCACCTCACGTTCGTGAATGGGGCGAATGTACCGAGCATTCGGTATGGGATCAGGAAGTATGTGCTGGGGGAAGGGTGAGATAAATGGGAGATCCAAGCATTATTAAGAGACTTCAAGATTCGTCAAGCCGAAAAGTATGGAATCTTGAGGATGGGATGAATTGGTTGCTTCGTAGACATATCGAGAGGGAGAGAATATGATTGTCCATCATTATTTTGATATTGACGCAAGCGTGATACTTTATAGCCTTCAAAAGGAAGTCCCGGATTTGTGCTTTACTATTTGTGTTATGCTGAGTGATTTGTCTCAGTGACCTATCTTTATAAGCATAGCTTAAACTCATTTTAAATCTAGATATTCGATGCGCTTGTCCCGCTGGTGTATCGGCGGGGTAAGCGTGTCTTATGTACTCATTTTTATGTCAGCTACGTCAGAGAACAATAAGCGGATAGCGAAAAACACGCTATTTCTCTACATGCGCATGCTCCTGATTATGGGGGTGACACTGTATACGAGTAGGATTGTGCTACAGGTATTGGGGGTAGAGGATTTCGGGATTTATAATGTGGTGGGGGGAGTTGTGGCAATGTTCGCCATGTTCTCCGGCTCATTATCATCAGCGATTAGTCGATTTATTACTTTTGAATTAGGAAAGAATGATAAGGATCAATTGCGTAAAGTTTTTTCATCGTCACTTTTTATCCAATTCTTTTTAGCTATAGTAATTTGCTTCTTGCTAGAGATTGTTGGTATATGGTTTCTTAATAATAAAATGAATATACCAGAAGAACGAATGCTGGCTGCTAATTGGGTCCTTCAATGTTCTATTATTACATTTATACTTAATGTGATAAGTATACCATATAATGCGGTTATTATATCTCATGAACATATGAAGGCGTATGCTTACATAAGTGTCATGGATGTAATTTTAAAGTTATTCGTAGTGTTATATCTACAATTATATTTGTATGACAAGTTAATAATGTACTCTGTTCTTCTTGTTGGCGTATCATTTGTAACTCGTGTGGTTTATGGGCTGTATTGTAAACGAAACTTTGAGGAATGTCAATTTAGCTTACAGTTTGATAAACAGATTCTTTCTCAAATATTACATTTTTCGGGATGGGTTTTTATTGGGGCTTCTTCTTCTTTATTACGGGATCAAGGAGTTAATGTTTTATTAAATATTTTTTGTGGACCGATAGTGAATGCCGCTAGGGGAATTACGATGCAAGTGCTATCTGCTGCTATGAGTTTTGCCAATGGGTTTACAACCGCTATTAACCCACAGATAACAAAATCGTATGCTTTAAATAAATATGAAGAGGCAATTAAATTGGTTTTTCGAGGCTCACGTTTTTCGTTTTATTTAACCTTGTTAATTACTTTTCCGATCTTAATGGAAACACAACGGGTATTAGAGTTGTGGTTAGGCCATATACCTGAATATACGGTATTGTTTGTTCGGATAGGTTTAATATGGGTATTGGTAGAATCAATTTCCTATGCGATAATGACCCTTTTGCTTGCAACAGGTAAAATTCGTAAATATCAACTGCTTGTTGGTGGACTTCAGATGCTGAATTTTCCACTTTCCTATTTAGCGTTGTGGATGGGGCTTTCTCCTGAATGTACGTTTATTATTGCTGTTATAATTGCGTTTGGTTGTTTGTTACTTCGACTTTATGTTCTTAATGCTATGATGGAATTTCCGGTTTTTATATTTTTTAAAACTGTGATTTTTAATATTCTAAAGGTGTCTGTTGTATCTGTTATGTTCCCAGTTCTATTTATATCTAATATGGATCCTAGTATTAAACGATTTTTGTCTATTTCCATTCTGAGTATAATATCTTCATTAATGAGTATATATTATGTCGGTTGTACGCAAGAGGAACGTCTGTTCTTATTAAATAAAATGAGGTTGTTTAGTTGTAAACTTCGAAGATAAATAGTTAGTTTATAATGAATAATATATCTGTGTTGAAAGATTGCTATGGTTGCGGTGTATGTGTGGTGGCATGTCCTTTAAATATCATAGAGTTGAGAGAAAATAAGGATGGTTTTTACTCTCCGGTGATAATAAATCCAGAGAAATGCGTAGAGTGCCATAGGTGTCTTGATGTGTGTGCGTTTAATCATGATAAATTGGCTCATCAGCCTTCTTCGGAGGGTACATCGTGTTATGGTTCTTGGAGTTTGAATCCGGAGGTACGGGCTACTTCTACGAGTGGAGGTTTGGGGTTTGAGATAGCTCGCCACATGATATTAAAAGGTTATCAAGCCATTGTCGTTAGATATAATACAGTGAAACATCGTGCCGAGCATTATGCGGCTTCGACTGTTTCGGAGCTCATGGCCTCAAAAGGTTCTAAGTATATCCCAAGCTATACGGCAGATGGTTTTTCTGCGATAAACAAGAGAGGTAAGTATGTGATCGTTGGTCTCCCTTGTCAAGCAGACTCAATCAGGCGCTATATGCAAAAATTAGGTATTGAACGTGACTGTTTGATCGTAGATCTTTTGTGTTATGGAACGCCATCTCGAAAATCTTGGGTCCGGTATTTATCTTCCATTGAATCAAAGACGGGCCGTGTGCTGAATGTGGATTTTCGCTATAAAGGAGATGGCTGGCATAAGTCATCGTGTTCTAGAGTCGAAGGAGAAAAAGAATTTGTAGTAGACAGGGAGAATAACCCTTTTTATCGGATATTTTTCTCGGATATGTGCTTGAATAAATGTTGCCATTATTCTTGTAAATATAAGTTGTTGAATTCTTCCGCAGATATTAGAATCGGCGACTTTTGGGGGAAAACTTATGAACGGAATGAGGAAGGGGTAAACGCTGTGGCCGCTTTTACGGAAAAGGGACATCAAGTCTTGAAAGAATTGCGAGAAAAAGGAATTTGTTATTTTGAGGCACGGAGCGTGGAAGAGTTTATTTCAGCTCAAATGCCGGACTGCGCTCCTCGTTCTCTGTGGCGTCCTATTCTTTTGTGGTGTGTCTGTACAGGAGTTGATCTAAAGAAAGTAGCAGTCTTGGCCAAAGTCTCACGCATATTAAATAATCCAATGATAATATGGAACAAAATAAAAGGAAAATAGGTATTCTCACGTTTGCCAAAGGTGATAATTATGGAGCAGTCCTTCAAGCGTATGCTTTGGCGGAAGTGTTGCGTAGGATGGGGTATGGAGTTGAGTTCTTTTATCTGACATGGACAACATGGAGACATGACTTGGCTGCTTTTGTTACACCTCTTTCTAGGCGATTTGAGTCATTTCGTAGGGAATATATCTGTACCTTTTCGAAGGAGTGTCATACGAAAGAGGATTTGGCTCAGGCATCAAAAGGCTTAGACTGTTGTATTGTTGGCAGTGACCAAATTTGGAATCCTGCTATTACTACTCATCGAGCTTTACGTTATTTCGGGGATTTCTTGCCGGATGGTGTGAGACGTTTCTCTTATGCGGCTAGTTTCGGTTCTGATAGTTGGCGATTCCCGGAGCTTACGAATGAAGTGGGAAAATTACTCATGCGTTTTAATGCATTGAGTGTAAGAGAGAATGAAGGGGTAGGCATCTGTCATGATGTTTTTGGCTGTGATGCGGTCAAGGTGTTGGATCCCACTTTGCTGTTGGGGGATTTTTCTTCGCTACTACGTAATCCTGCTTTTAAAGATGCGGTGGTTGGATTCAAATTTGCTCCTTCGGAAGCATATTATGGAGTGATGAAGACGGTCGCTAGGGAACTAAATACTTTCCCGGTTTTGATGGAAGGCTTATCAAAAGTGGCTTTTAAGGCAGGGATGCGAATAAGGAGAAGTTGGTTTCCATCGCCTCAAACTTGGGTGACTAATATTGCGAATGCGCGTTTTGTTGTAACAGATTCGTTTCATTGTATGGTGTTTGCTATTCTTTTCAAGAAAGAATTTGCCGTGATTCCTTCCAATTCGGCTTTGCAAAGCCGAATGACTTCATTATTGAACGATTTAGGATTGGGTGATAGATTGTTCTCTTCTCATCAAGAAGCATTGGATCGTAAGATATGGAATAAGTCTATTGATTATGTAGAGGTTGATAAGCGATTAGAAAACTTACGTGAGAATTCTATGAGTTTCCTCCGGTCTGCATTGTCTTGACTTGTTGTGTATCTTAAGGGAAAAGCTTTGGTGATATTATGGATATTTACTACTTTTTATTTTTGTGGATTGCTTTTTTATCCTCTTTGGATTTCTTTCCACTTCCCCAAAAAATAAAGATGATAGGTTCATCTTTACTTCTTTTAACGGTTATTCTGTTTTGTGGCTTACGAGGGGATGTTGATAACGATTATTCAACTTATGTGGGTCATTGGGGAACGACTCCCATATGGCAAGAAGAATCAGTGAAATCCCTGTTTGAGAAAATTAATGGGCATTTACTGGAGTTTGGCTATGTTTTCATTTGTTCTTTGTTTAAGTCTATTGGGTTGGGATATCAATCTATATTTCTTTTTTGTTCTTTCTTGACATTTACTTTGTTCTATAAATCTGCTAAACAATTTACTTCTTATCCAAATTTTGCCTTGTTCATTTTCTTTTCTCAGTTTATCATGATGCCATTCATGCAGATTCGGTATGGGGTGGCGATGACCTGTACATTGTATGCGATTGTTAATTGGGCAAATGGAAATAGAAGAAAATGTGTCGTTTATATTATTCTTGGGATATTATTTCATCGTTTGGTTTGGGGGTGTCTGTTACTTATATGGCTTTTGAATGCCTCGTTTCGTTTTGTCGTATTTTTTATGCTTTGTGCGTTGTTTATTCCATTTGGAACTATTGAAGATATCATATTGGGAATTTTCTCTATCTCTTCCTTTAAACATTATATGGACTATATGGACAAAGGGGAGAGTGCGAATATGTTGAGTATCTTGTGGTATTCTATTTTGGTGTACCCTTATCTGGAAAAGATATGGAGGGAACGAAATAGAGCAAGCGTAAAAGAAATAGTGTTACTGAAGATGTATTTGATTAGTTTATTAGCATTCTATTTAGCTTCTGACTATTCGATATTAAGTCGAATATCGGGTGTGTTTAGTTTGTCGATATGTTTTATTCTTCCTGCTTATTATCAAATGTTGAAGAAGGATGGATTGCATCTGTTGGTATATTTCTTTTGCGTTTCGTTTTATTGTTTCTTGAAATATTTGCCGTGCTTGAAATACTTCAAAGATTATACTATTAATTATAATTTATTCTGATGACTATAATGTTATTTGCGGAAGCCTTAATGAATAGGGCTGGAATTGAACGGATGACAGTGGAGTTAGCAAATCTACTTATAGATGAATATGAGGTGGAGATTCTCTTGATTGATCCATTTGAGCCGGATCAGTGTCCATTTCCCGTAGATCCGAGAATTAAGATAAGATCGCTTAATTCGAGTTTTGCAAAATCCTTGTTGTCTATTAAAGGGTTGAATATCTATAATATACGGCTTTTGAGAGGTGTTTTGAAGGCTAATAAACCGGATGTACTAATTACCGTTGCTACTCCATTGGTACGAATTTCGGCTCTGGCCATAGTTGGGTTAGGTATCCGGCATATAGCGTGGGAACATTTTAACCTATATGCCGGATCTAAGATCGGATCCCTGTATAAAATGCTGGCCCCTTGGTTTGTGGATGCCACGGTGGTACTAACGAAGGCTGATGCACGGGATTATCGTACAGCTCATGCTCCTCGGATTTATGAGATACCTAATTTTACTTTTTTTTCAAAAAAGGAACCCTCCAAATGCGAAAGGAAAATCTTGCTTGCCGTTGGTCGTCATGCTCCTCAGAAGGGATTTGATTTGCTTATAAAAGCGTGGGCGAAAACGAAAGTTGACGGCTGGAAACTCCGGATTGTTGGTTCGGGAGATGATAAACCAGCGAATATGAAATTGGCAAAAGATTTAGGAGTGACAGATCGGATTGAGTTTACTGAGGCGATTCCTAATATAGCGCATGAGTTCCAGTCTGCTTCTTGTTTTGTATTGTCTTCTCGCTTTGAAGGTCTGGTGCTTGTTTTGATCGAAGCGAAAATGATGGGGCTTCCTTGTATTAGTTTTGACTGTCCGAATAGTCCCCGGGAAGTGATTCGTGATGGTGTGGATGGTTGGTTGGTATCCAATGGTGATACGGACGCTTTGGCAGAATGCTTATCTCTTCGTCTCTCTAATTTGAATGTTCTTCGTGAAGCAGGACGATCTGCCCGTTTAGATGCGATGGAACGATATAGTTCCGAGTGTGTATTGTCTAAGTGGCTTTCTCTTTTCAGCTAAAAAATAAGCTAATCAACATAATTTGTAATGAGAATCCTTCATGTAATCAACCACTTCGGAATTAATTCTGGAGCGGCTCGTTTGGTTGCCTCACTTATTCCTTGTCAAATAGAACTGGGGCATCAAGTTGATTTAATATCGCTGAGTGAGGAGAGCCCCTCCTATGTAGAGGCTATGGGAAAGATAGGATGCCATTGCCATACTTTATTAGGTAAATGCGATGATCCAAAACGTAAGCCTCAATTGATATTCAAGTTGATCCCGTTTATGAAATCGTATGATATAGTACATGTACATCTGTTCCCTTCTTTGTATTGGGTAGCAATAGCTAAGATGTTGTCTCGGGCTAAATGTATGTTGGTCGTTACGGAGCACTCGACATTGAATAATCGGCAAGGGAAGACTTGGATAAAACCTTTCGAGCGGTTTATTTATCGACAGTATGATGCGGTTATCGCTATAACTGATGCGGTAAAAGAGAATTTACATAGGTTTGTGGATGCGCATTTAGCAGTTGATGTTATTTTAAATGGTATTGATTTGGCAAGCTTCCGTGAGGCAAAAGCTGTCTCTCGTGATAGTCTTGATATACCTGAAGGTGTTATTCTTGTGACTCAAGTGGCTGGATTTCGCCCCCCCAAAGACCAACTTACCGTTTTAAGAGCCTTAAAAAGGCTTCCTTGTAATGTTCATCTGATGTTTGTGGGGACGGGTTCGACATTGGAGGATCATGTGCGAAAAACGCAAGAAATGGGTTTGTCGGGGAGTGTACATTTTGTCGGTTTGCGTCAGGATGTACCGGCTTTAGTCAAGACCTCGGATATCGTGGTGATGTCCTCTCATTTCGAGGGATTTGGGTTGGCAGCCGTGGAAGGGATGGCAGCCGGTAAACCGGTGATAGGGTCGGATGTACCGGGTCTGTTGGAGGTTATTCAGGGTGCTGGTATCGTGTTTCCTGTGCATGATGACAAAATTTTGGCAGAGGAGATCCTTCGTCTTTCAAAAGACAGGGATTATCGGGAGGATGTGACAAAAAAGTGTTCCATACGGGCCGGTGATTATGATATTTGGATTATGGCAAAGAAATATGATGAGGTTTATAGAGGACTGATGTAATAACTTCAAGGATGAATCCTTAGAATGCAAATTTTTTGTGCAGTTCCGTTTCTAACAAGTGATTTGAATACGTTCCATTTTCTACCAAAGGTGTTCGAAATGGAAGGCTGATCATAGAACTATTTCTATCTTTTATGCGATTATTTTCAGTATTGTTTTCTTTATATCATAAGGAGAGCGCATTATTCCTGCGCCAAAGTCTAGAGAGTGTCTTTGGGCAAACTCTATTGCCTTCTGATGTAATTTTGGTGGAGGATGGTCTTTTGACGGATGAATTGTATGCGGTTGTACAAATATTTGAAAATCGAGATCAGGAGGCGGATGTAGTGGGAGCTTGGATCGATGAGTTTGAGGGGGAGGTACTGAATGCATTTACTGTGTGGAAAGGAGCTATCAAGCCCTTGGGAAGGAGAGAGGTGTGAGAAGGTTGTACCCCCTTATTTCCATTATAACCCCGTGTTATAATGCTGCTCCTTTTATTGCCCAAACGATTGAATCAGTCTTAGCTCAGACCTATCCGCATTGGGAGATGCTGATCGTGGATGATTGCTCGACAGACCGGTCTGTTGAGGTTATTCAAGCGTATGTGAACCGTGATTCGAGGATCAAGTATTTTAAGACGGATCACTCATCCGGTAGTCCCTCGCTTCCTCGGAATATCGGGCTGGAACAAGCGCAAGGCGAGTATATTGCTTTCTTGGATAGTGATGATGCTTGGTTTCCTTCGAAATTAGAGGAGCAGGTGATTTTTATGGAGAGTGGACCTTATGACTTTGTCTATTCAGATTATGAGAAAATGGCGTGGAATGGGAAGCGGAATCAACGGCTAATTCAAGTCAGACGAATCTCGTCATTTTGGGATATGTTGGAGAGCAATGAGATTCCTTGTTTGACAGTATTGCTACGTAAGGATTTGATAGGAGAGGCTCGTTTTAAGTCTATTCCTAAAGAAGATTATGCTTTTTGGCTAGAAATCTTGCGGAAAGGATATAAGGCTTATAATACGGGTAAGGTGCATGCGCTCTATAGGGAGGCGAAAAATTCTCGTTCGGGGAATAAGTTCGAGATGTTTAAAAGTCAGTGGTATGTACTTCGTGAAGTGGAAGGCGTGAAACGAATACCCGCTGCTTATTTCATGTTCATATTTGCCTATAAGGGCTTTCGTAAATATATGAAGTAGGGGGATTGACTTACCTCTTTTTTGATAAACTTAAGAATAATCACCTTAAACATTCATTTCCCTTTCGAGGGGAGGATGAATGGCTGGGGTGATTATTTTTTTAGGTGATGGCTATAATATTTATATCCTTTTTAATCTTATCTGTGTATCAATAAAATACAAATTCCCATCTATACCATAAAGCACATTGTTAGGGGCTGCGTCAAACACTTCATAATCTTCATTGTGGTATTCGTCGTAATAGTCCATTTTAAAGCCAAGAGCTTGCATATAGGCGGCTATTTCATCTTCTGTAGCTTCTCGTTCCGCTAATATATAAGGTTGTATGAGGACTGCACAGAATTTTTGCTCGCTGTTATATGCGAAGCCAATCATCTGATAAGGTACATTACTGAAAAACTTGTTATGTACAGTAATGCGAATGAAAAAGTTCTCCAAGTCATCACCAGCGTACTCAAAGTTATTTAGCTTGATTACAGAGACCTTACCATCATGAAATACTTCATTCTCACCACCTTTGTCCATATAGGTGAGAGTGAGGCGGGATAAGTTAACCCATAGATTTCTATTATTAGTAAATTTTATTAGCTCATTGATTTGCCTTCTCTTATAGCCCTCTGTTGGTTCAATCTCTCCTGCTGTTTCTTTACTTCTTCTGGCGATGCAGGCTGCTTGCTCCAAGAGGTTATTGATTGGCGAGTACGCTCTATCCATTGTTTGTGAAATTCGTTAATATATTCCATAAATCATTTTACTAAGAGTTCATGGCAAAGGTAATCTTTCTATTTTAATATCGTAATGATTTGTCTGTAACTTTGTAAGGTTACATTATAAAAATGTATGGAGAGTTTACTTCATGCATATTGTAAATTTCCAGTCGGCTAAGAATGGAATGTATTGCCTGAAACATTATGCCTCCCTTCTTTGTTATATCTTATTATGGATTGAAAACAAACCCTCCCTTTTGCTTATAAAATGTAAGCTTTGTTAACCAAACGTCCGATAAAAACATTTTTTCCGTGAAAGTGTCAATTATTTTATGTTTGTTTAAACAATATGTTAGGGATTGTCTGTATCTTTGCGGCAAAATCAAAAAGTTGATTCGACAATGGAAGTATTGAAGCACGAGTGTGGTGTCGCCATGGTCCGGTTACTGAAGCCTTTGGAGTATTATCACGAGAAGTACGGTAGTTGGATGTATGGACTGAACAAGCTCTATTTGCTGATGGAAAAGCAGCATAACAGGGGGCAGGAAGGAGCGGGTTTAGCCTGCGTGAAGTTAGAGGCAAATGCCGGAGAGGAATATATGTTCCGTGAACGGGCCGTCGGGACCGGAGCTATTACTGAGATATTTGCCGCAGTTCACGAACACTACAAGGATTTAACCCCCGAACAACTCAACGATCCGTTATTCGCCAAAGCCAACCTACCTTTCGCCGGAGAGCTTTATATGGGCCACCTCCGTTATAGTACCACCGGAAAATCCGGAATCTCTTATATCCATCCTTTTTTACGACGCAATAACTGGCGTGCAAAGAACCTCGCCGTTTGCGGAAATTTCAACCTGACAAATGTTCATGAGGTATTCGAGGAGATCACGGCGATCGGCCAGCATCCCCGGAAATATTCCGATACCTATATTATGCTGGAGCAGCTGGGACATCGATTAGACAGGGAAGTGGAGCGCCTGTACCAAAAGTGTGAGGCGGAAGGATTGAGAGGGATGGATATCACGCATGCCATCGAGGATCAAATCGATTTGTCGAACGTGCTGAAGCGCTGTACTCCGGGCTGGGATGGTGGTTTCGTGATTTGCGGTATCACCGGTAGTGGCGAGTCGTTTAGCGTACGGGACCCGTGGGGAATCCGTCCGGCCTTCTATTATGCGGATGATGAGATTATCGTGTTGGCTTCCGAGCGTCCGGTTATACAAACCGTGATGAACGTGCAGGTAGAGAATATCCGGGAGTTGAATCGGGGAGAGGCGATACTCGTCAACAAGAAAGGCGAGTGGCATATCTCCCAGATCGTGGAGCCGAAAGAGAATAAGGCTTGTTCCTTCGAGCGTATCTACTTCTCACGGGGTAGCGACGTGGATATTTACAGGGAAAGGAAGCGTTTGGGAGATAATCTCGTGCATCCGATCTTGAAAGCGGTGGATTATGATTTGAATCATACCGTCTTCTCTTTTATCCCGAATACGGCCGAGGTCGCTTATTTCGGGATGCAGGAGGGATTGAACAACTATTTGAATAAGCTGAAAAAAGAATGGATCGCCGATCGTAGTCACTTGCTCAGGGAAGAGGAACTGGAACAAATCCTTTCCATGCGAATCCGCTCGGAGAAAGTAGCTATAAAAGATATAAAATTACGTACATTTATCGCTGAGGGCAATAGCCGCAATGATCTGGCGGCGCACGTGTATGATATTACTTACGGAAGTATTGAACCTTTTATCGATAATCTGGTTGTGATAGATGATAGCATCGTGCGGGGTACTACCTTACGCCAGAGTATTATCGGTATCTTGGATCGCCTGCATCCGAAGAAAATCGTGATCGTAAGTTCTTCTCCGCAGGTACGTTACCCGGATTATTACGGTATCGATATGTCCCGGATGAACGAGTTTATCGCTTTTAAGGCTGCGGTGGCCCTGTTACGTGACCGGGGGATGGAATACGTGATCTTGGACGCTTATCAAAAGGCGAAGCGACAACAAACAGCGGCGGATGGTCCGTTGGTGAATTACGTAAAGGAGATATACGCCCCGTTTACGGACGAGGAGATATCCGTTAAGATGGTGGAGTTGCTTACACCGGCCGGGACGCAGGCGAAAGTAGAGATCGTCTACCAGACTTTGGAGGGCTTGCATGCCTCTTGTCCGGAGCATCCGGGTGACTGGTATTTCTCCGGCGATTACCCGACACCGGGCGGAACTCGGTTAGTGAACGAGGCTTTTATTCACTATATGGAAGAAGAATATTTAGTGAAATGACACAACATACAGATTCTATGCAGACAAACAGAACAGCAACTTTGATGTTAGACGACGGTACCGTCTTCCGTGGCTACTCTTTCGGCTATGAGAGACCGGTGGCCGGCGAGGTCGTGTTCAATACCGCTATGACCGGATATCCGGAGAGCTTGACGGACCCTTCATACGCAGGCCAGTTGATGGTGTTGACTTATCCGCTCGTTGGTAACTACGGTGTCCCGCCTCGTACGTTCGAGCCGAACGGGATCGCTACGTTTATGGAGAGCGAGAAGATCCACGCCGAGGCGATTATCGTTAGCGATTACAGCCATGAGTATAGCCACTGGAACGCCGAGCGCAGCTTGGGCGACTGGTTGAAGGAGGAGAAGATCCCGGGCATATACGGTATCGATACGCGTGCGTTGACTAAGAAATTGCGTGAGCATGGCGTGATGATGGGACGTATCGTTATCGGCGATGCCGATAACGAAATTGGAAATGGGGAATTGAAGATCGAGGATTATGAGCATGTGAACTATGTGGATCGGGTATCGTGCAAGGAGATTATTTGTTACCTGCCCGATGGTACGAGCCAGACCTGTTCTTTATCGGAAGCCTCCGATTCCCGATTCTCGATTCTCAATTCTCAATTCCTAAAGTGCGTCGTGCTTTTGGACTGCGGCGTGAAACATAACATCATCCGTTGCCTGTTGAGGCGTAACGTGGCGGTGATCCGTGTGCCTTGGGACTACGACTTCAATCAGCTGGAATACGATGGCTTGTTTATCAGCAACGGTCCGGGCGATCCGGATACTTGCGATGCCGCTGTGCGGAATATTCGTAAGGCGCTTTCCGGGGATAAGCCGATTTGCGGTATTTGCATGGGTAACCAGTTGTTGGCGAAAGCCGGCGGTGCTTCTATCTATAAATTGAAGTACGGTCATCGTAGCCATAACCAGCCGGTACGTATGGTAGGCACGGAGAAATGCTTCATCACCTCGCAGAACCATGGTTACGCCGTGGATAACGATACGCTGGGTGAGGAGTGGGAACCGCTGTTCATCAATATGAATGACGGGACGAACGAGGGTATCAAGCATAAGACGAAGCCTTTCTTCTCCTCTCAGTTCCATCCCGAGGCTTGCAGCGGGCCGCTGGATACGGAGTTCATGTTTGATAAGTTCGCGGACTTACTGTAGCCCCGTTCGTTTCCGGGTGTCGGAATAACTCGTTTCCGGGTGTCGGAATAACCCGTTTCCGGGTGTCGTAAATACAAACATTAAAAAAATGAAGCAATGAAAGAAGATATAAAGAAAGTCCTGATACTCGGCAGCGGAGCCTTGAAGATTGGTGAGGCGGGCGAGTTCGATTATTCAGGCAGCCAAGCCCTGAAGGCGATTAAGGAAGAGGGGATTCAAACGGTATTGATCAATCCGAATATCGCTACGGTACAGACCTCGGAAGGAGTCGCGGACACGGTTTATTTCCTGCCCGTTACTCCTTTTTTTGTGGAAAAGGTGATCGAGAAGGAACGTCCGGAAGGTATCTTGCTCGCTTTCGGCGGGCAGACGGCGTTGAATTGTGGCGTGGCCCTTTACCAAAGCGGCGTGCTGGAGAAGTATGGCGTGAAGGTATTGGGTACCCCGGTGCAGGCTATCATGGATACCGAGGATCGGGAGTTGTTCGTACGCAAGCTGGATGAGATCGACGTGAAGACGATCAAGAGCGAGGCCGTGGAGAATGCCGCTGACGCTCGCCGTGCGGCCGCCGAGCTGGGGTATCCGGTCATCGTCCGTGCCGCTTATGCGCTGGGGGGCTTGGGTTCCGGTTTCTGCGACAATGAGGAAGAATTGGACGTGTTGGTAGAGAAGGCTTTCTCTTTCTCTCCGCAAGTATTGGTGGAGAAAAGCTTGAAGGGCTGGAAAGAGGTAGAGTACGAGGTGGTGCGCGACCGCTTCGATAACTGTATCACGGTATGTAACATGGAGAATTTCGACCCGCTGGGAATCCATACGGGAGAGTCTATCGTGATTGCCCCCTCGCAGACCTTGAGCAATACGGATTATCATAAATTACGTGAGTTGGCGATCCGTATCATCCGCCATATCGGTATCGTGGGCGAGTGTAACGTGCAATACGCTTACGATCCGGAGAGTGAGGATTACCGGGTGATCGAGGTGAACGCCCGCTTGAGCCGTTCTTCGGCCTTGGCTTCTAAGGCGACCGGTTATCCGTTGGCTTTCGTGGCTGCTAAATTAGGCTTGGGCTACGGTTTGTTCGACTTGAAAAACTCCGTGACGAAAACGACTAGCGCTTTCTTTGAGCCGGCTCTCGATTACGTGGTATGTAAGATCCCTCGCTGGGACTTGGGTAAGTTCCACGGCGTGGCTCGTGAGTTGGGTTCCAGCATGAAGTCGGTTGGCGAGGTGATGGCGATCGGACGTACTTTCGAGGAGGCTATCCAGAAGGGCTTGCGTATGATCGGGCAGGGTATGCACGGTTTCGTGGAGAATAAGGAGTTGGTGATCGAGGATATCGATAAGGCTTTGCATGAGCCTACCGACCGCCGTATCTTCGTTATCTCGAAGGCATTCCGAGCCGGTTATACGGTAGACCAGATTCATGAGCTTACCAAGATAGACCGATGGTTCCTACAGAAACTATATGGAATCATGCAGACCTCCAAGGAGCTTCACGCTTTCGATATGAAGGGGATCCAACGTTGGCGCATCAATCCGGAGTTGATCCGCCGGGCGAAGATACAAGGTTTCTCTGATTTCCAGATCGCACGGGCGATCGGTCTCGACGGGGATGTGGAGAAGGGTATGATGTTGGTTCGTCAGTTCCGTAAGGAGCATGGCATTCTTCCGGTGGTGAAACAGATCGATACCTTGGCCGCCGAGTATCCGGCGCAGACGAATTACCTGTACCTGACGTATAGCGGTACGGAAAACGACGTGACGTATTTGGGCGATCATCGCTCGATTGTCGTGCTGGGTTCCGGCGCTTACCGCATCGGTAGTTCGGTGGAGTTCGACTGGTGTGGCGTGCAGGCCTTGAATACGATCCGTAAGGAGGGTTACCGCTCCGTGATGATCAACTACAATCCCGAGACGGTATCTACCGACTATGATATGTGCGACCGCCTTTATTTCGACGAGCTTACCTTCGAGCGTGTGATGGATATCCTTGAGCTGGAGAACCCCCACGGCGTGATCGTCTCCACCGGTGGCCAGATCCCGAATAACTTGGCGATGCGTCTGGACGAGCAGCATGTGAATATCTTGGGGACATCCGCCAAGAGCATCGATAATGCCGAGGACCGTGAGAAGTTCTCCGCCATGTTGGATCGTATCGGCGTGGATCAGCCCCGCTGGAAAGAGCTTTCTTCCATGGAGGATATCAATGGTTTCGTGGCGGAGGTAGGCTTCCCCGTATTGGTTCGCCCGAGTTACGTGCTGAGTGGCGCTGCCATGAATGTCTGCTCGAATCAAGAGGAGTTGGAGCGTTTCTTGAAATTGGCCGCCAATGTCAGTAAGAAGCATCCGGTGGTGGTAAGCCAGTTCATCGAGCATGCGAAAGAGGTGGAGATGGATGCCGTGGCCGATCATGGCGAGATCGTGATGTATGCCATCAGCGAGCATATCGAGTTTGCCGGGGTTCATTCCGGCGACGCTACGATTCAGTTCCCAGCCCAGAAATTATATGTGGAGACGGTTCGTCGTATCAAGCGTATCAGTAAGCAGATCGCTAAGGAGCTGAATATCTCCGGCCCGTTCAATATCCAATATCTGGCGAAGGGCAATGAGATCAAGGTGATCGAGTGTAACCTTCGTGCCAGCCGTTCCTTCCCGTTCGTGAGCAAGGTGCTGAAGATAAACTTCATCGAGTTGGCTACCCGTGTCATGCTGGGCTTGCCGGTAGAGAAACCGAATAAGAATGAGTTCGATTTGGATTATGTGGGTATCAAGGCCTCTCAATTCTCGTTCAACCGCTTGCAGAAAGCCGATCCGGTATTAGGGGTCGATATGGCTTCCACGGGCGAGGTGGGTTGTCTGGGCGACGATGTATCCGAGGCGGTGTTGACGAGTATGCTCGCTGTCGGGCAACGGGTTCCGGAGAAGAATATCCTCCTGTCCACCGGTACGCCGAAGCAGAAGGTAGCCATGCTGGATGCCGCTAAGATGCTGGCGGCGAAAGGCTACAATCTATTCGCTACGGGAGGTACACACCGTTTCTTGGCGGAGAATGGCATTCCGAGTACGAAGGTGTACTGGCCGAGCGAGAAGGGAGAACCGCAGGCGCTTAAGATGCTTCATGAGAAGCAGATCGATATGGTCGTGAATATCCCTCGTGACCTTTCTGCCGGAGAGCTTGACAACGGCTATAAGATCCGCCGTGCCGCCATCGACCTGAATATCCCGCTAATCACCAACGCCCGTCTGGCCAGTGCTTTCATTCAAGCTTTCTGTACCTTGAGCGTAGATGATATCTGCATCAAGAGTTGGCAAGAATATAAATAAAAGGGGACTTGACGTAAATCAAGTGGTATTTATTTCGTAAGTTTGCGGAAACAAACAAAAACAACCATGAATATGGATACAGCGATATTTATAGCTCGCAGGATCGCGGCGCAATCGATTCTACTCCGTGAGGAAGCCGTTGAGAAACTGGCCTCTATCTTAATCCGGACAGAATTGAAAAAAGGTGCCCTGTTTTTGAGCGAAGGAGAGGTTTGTACGCAACTCGGTTATGTCTATAAGGGAATGGTTCGCCAGTTTTACTTCAAGAATAAGAAAGAGCTGACCGAGCATTTCGCCAGCGAGGACAACATCTTCATTTGCATCGAGAGCTTCTTGCGCCAACGTCCCGCTAATCTGTTGGTGGAGGCCTTGGAGAATACGGTACTGTATGGTATTCCTCATGATCCTTTATTGGCATTGTGCGCCGAGGATTACGAGATCGAGGTCATGTATCGCCGCCTGTTGGAGAATTCGCTGATCCTGTCTCAACGGAAAGCGGATTTCCTTCGTTTCGAGACCGCTAATGAACGTTATGCCCGCTTATTGAAAGAACACCCTGAGATCGTGCAGCGTGCCCCTTTGTCCCATATCGCTTCTTATTTGTTGATGACTCCCGAGACGTTGAGCCGGGTTAGGGCAAATATGCAGTTGTGATGGGCCTTTAGGTGTTAATTATATACGGTGTCGTATATAAGGATATAAAGATATAATTAGTATGAAGGTAGGATTATTTATCCCATGTTACATTAACGCGGTGTATCCCGAAGTGGGTATCGCCTCGTATAAATTGTTGAAGCATGTGGGTGTGGATGTCGATTATCCGATGGACCAGACCTGCTGCGGACAACCCATGGCGAACGCCGGCTTCGAGGATGAGGCGGCTCGCTTGGCCCTCCGGATGGAGGAACAGTTTAAGAACTATGACTACGTGGTAGGCCCCTCGGCCAGTTGCGTAGCCTTCGTAAAAGAGAACCATCCCCATATCTTGGAGAAGCGGGATCACGTTTGTATGAACAGCAAGAAGATTTATGATATCTGCGAGTTCTTGCACGACGTGGTGAGACCGGAATCCCTGCCGGCCGTTTTCCCGCATAAGGTGAGTATCCATAATAGTTGCCACGGGGTGCGTGAGTTGCATCTCTCGTCGCCCAGCGAGCGTAATATCCCGTACTATTCCAAGTTACGTGATCTCCTTTCCTTGGTGAAAGGTATCGAGGTGTTCGAGCCGAAGCGGGTGGACGAATGTTGCGGTTTCGGCGGTATGTTCGCCATCGAGGAGCCCGAGGTCTCTACTTGCATGGGACAAGACAAGGTAAAGGATCATATGAGTACCGGCGCCGAGTATATCACCGGTGCGGATAGCTCTTGCCTGATGCATATGGAAGGGGTTATCAAGCGGGAGAAACTTCCGATCAAGACTATTCACATCGTTCAAATATTAGCGTCCGGATTATGAGTACGAAACATGCTATAGCAGCGGCCCGTTTCCTAGAGAATAAGGAGAATGAGGCTTGGCACGACCATACGCTTTGGATGGTACGTACCAAACGGGATAAGATGAGCCATTCGCTTCCCGAGTGGGAGCGGTTGAGGGAGTTGGCCTCGGAGATCAAGCTTTACTCCAACAGCCATCTGGACACGCTTCTGGAGGAGTTCGAGAAAAACGCGATCGCCAACGGGGCTATCGTGCATTGGGCGAAAGATGCCGAGGAGCATAACGAGATCGTCTTGCGGATCTTGCGCCAGCATGATGCCCGGAACCTGATCAAGAGCAAATCGATGCTGACGGAGGAATGCCATATGAATGAGTTCTTGATGTCGAAAGGAATCGATGTGGTGGAGAGCGATTTGGGTGAGCGTATCTTGCAATTGATGCATTTGGCCCCGAGCCATATCGTGATGCCGGCGATCCATATCAAACGGGAGCAGATCAGCGAGATGATGGAGCGTGAGATGGGAACGGAGAAAGGGAATATCGACCCTACCTACCTGACGCATGCCGCCCGTAAGAATCTGCGTGAGAAATTCCTGCATGCCGACGTGGCGATGACGGGCGCTAACTTCGCCGTCGCCTCTACGGGCGAGATCGTGGTTTGTACCAATGAGGGAAACGCCGATATGGGAACCTCCTTCCCGAAGGTGCATATCGCTACGATGGGGATGGAGAAGATCGTACCGAATCTGGAGGCATTGGGCGTATTCACTCGTTTGCTGGCTCGTTCGGGTACGGGGCAACCCATCACGTCTTATACTTCCCATTATCGCCGTCCGTCCGAGGGACAAGAGTTCCATATCATTATCGTGGATAACGGGCGTAGTGATATCTTGGCGAAACCGGATCATATCCGTACGTTGAATTGCATCCGTTGTGGCGAGTGCATGAATACCTGTCCGGTATATCGCAGGAGTGGTGGCTATTCGTATACGTATTTCATTCCGGGACCGATCGGGATCAACTTGGGTATGCTGAGGAATCCGGAGGAATATTCGGATAACGTATCGGCTTGCTCCTTATGTCTTTCTTGCTCGAACGTTTGTCCGGTAAAGATCGATTTGGGCGAGCAGATTTACCGTTGGCGGCAAGATTTGGATAAGATCGGTAAGGCGAGCAAGGAGAAGAAAGTGATGTCTTTTGGCATGAAGTTCTTGATGGAACGTCCGGGATTGTTCAATACGGCGTTGAAGTTTGCTCCGGTAGTGAATCATTTGCCCCGTTTCATGGTCTACAATGGCTTGAACGCTTGGGGCAAGGGACGTGAGCTTCCGACTTTCGCCAAGGAGTCGTTTAATGATATGTGGAAGAATAATAAGGTGAGATAATGAGTAGTAAAGATTCTATATTGGCGAGTATCCGTCGTCATACGGGTGCACGCCACGAGATGCCTGAGCTTACGTTGGAGGCGATTACCTATGCGGATAAGTTGGCTACGTTCTCGGAAGTGTTAGCCGGGGCGGGTGGCAAGGCCATCGAGTTAAAGCCCGGCGAGGATGTGAATGAGGTGATCCGCCGTGAGTTTCCGGAGGCGAAACGTATCGCCTCGAATTTGAAGGAGATTACTTGCGCTACCTTTAACCCGGATGAGCTGACCGATCCCCGGGAGTTGAACGGAACGGAGGTATCTGTGGTGGAGGGTAGTTTCGGCGTGGCGGAGAATGCCGCTGTCTGGTTACCCCGTCAGGTACGTTATAAAGGTCTGTACTTTATCTCGAACGCTTTGGTGATCTTGTTGGACAAAACTCAATTGGTTCATACGATGAATGAGGCTTACCGCCGTACTGCCACTATGGATTATGATTACGGAGTCTTCATGTCCGGTCCCTCAAAGACTGCTGACATTGAACAAGCCTTGGTATTCGGGGCGCATGGCCCGATCCAAGTAGTAGTCCTGTTAAGATAAAACCTATACCCATTTATAGAGACGGGGCACGCCCCGTCTCTACAAGTTGTACGTTATTTACAGCTCTCCAATATTTCCCGTGCCACGCTACCCGTTACATTCTTCGCCTCCCCGAAGGCGGCGTTTCGTTCATTGAAGCGATTCTCGATTTCGGTGATTGTCGTATCGCCGATCTTCTCTTGGCTGAGGCGGGTAGATAAACCGAGGCTTTGGAAAAATTGCTCGGTCTTCTCGATGGCTTGGCTTACCCGTTCCTCTGTCGTTCCACTATGGATACCCCATACCCGTTCGCCGTATTGCAGGATCTTGCCCTCTTTCTGCTTGCGTAGGGTGCGTAAGGTTCCGGGGAAGACGATCGCTAAGGTCGCTCCATGCGTCAATCCGTGAAGGGCGGTTAGCTCGTGTCCGATCATATGGGTAGCCCAGTCCTGCGTTACGCCCATAGCGATAAAGCCGTTCAAGCCCATCGTGGCGGATAGCATGAAATCTGCCATCAGGTCGTAATTCCTCGGATCTTCCTTAATCTTCGGGGCGATCTCAACCAAGGTGCTTAAGATGCTTTCCGCCCAATGATCCATCAAGCGGGATTGGTCGGTCGTAGTCATATATTGCTCCATCACGTGGACGAAGGTATCGGCGATACCGCAAGCCACTTGATACGGGGGCAGGCTGAAGGTCGTCTCCGGATCCAAGATCGAGAATACGGGGAAATTGCTGTAGAACGGGAATTTCTCTTGCGTCTCTTTCCGGGAGATCACGGCCCCGCTATTCATCTCGGAACCTGTGGCGGGCAGGGTCAGTACGGTACCCATGGGCACGGTATGATAGTAATACCCTTTCTGTACCAATTCCCAAGGATCACCGTCGTACTGGATGCCGGCGGAGATCAGTTTTGTCCCGTCTATGACGGAGCCACCGCCTACCGCCAATAGGAAATCCACCTGCTTGCCTTTCGCTATCTGGATAGCTTCTCGCAAGGTCTCGATGGTGGGATTAGGCTCGATGCCCCAGAACTCGATATAGTCACGATCCTTTAGCGCCTTGATCACTTGGTCGTACACACCGTTTTGCTTTACGCTACCTCCTCCAAAAGTGATCATGATGCGATGCACCATCGGGATGGCCGTACTCAGTTTCTCAATCATGCCCTTACCGAATAATAAACGGGTTGGGTTGTGAAAAGTGAAGTTATTCATAGGACTATTTACTGTTTTTATATGTAAACATGAATAGGGTTCCTATTGTTTTAGGGCTTCCAGTAACTTATCGACCGCCTCGGCGGGAGTAGCTTCGCTCTTTAGTAACTGGACGAACTTGCTACCGATGATGGCACCGGAAGAATGGGCTGTCGCCGCCTCGAAAGTGGCTTTATTGCTGATGCCGAAACCTACCAAGCGGGGATTCTGTAGGTTCATGGCGTTGATACGACGGAAATAGGCCTGCTTCTGCTCGTTGAAGTCTTGTTGGGCTCCGGTCGTGGCGGCGCTGGATACCATATAGATAAACCCGCTGGTATGGGCATCGATCTGCCGGATTCGTTCCTCGGAGGTCTCTGGGGTGATCAGCATGATCATTTTTAGGTCATGGCGATCGGCGATTTCCTTGTAATCGGAGATATAATCGGCGTAAGGCAGGTCGGGGATGATCATTCCGTCTACGCCGGCCTCTACGCAACTGGCGCAGAATTTCTCGAAACCGTATTGCATGATGGGATTCAGGTAGCCCATTAGGATGATTGGGATCTGTACTTCGCTCCGGATCTCTTTCAATTGCTCGAATAGGAGGTGCAGTGACATCCCGTTACGCAACGCTTGCGTGGCGGCCTCTTGGATGACGGGGCCGTCTGCCATCGGGTCGGAGAAAGGGATTCCTACTTCTACCATGTGGATACCTTTAGCCTGTAAGGCTTTTAAGATGCTTGCCGTATCGTTTAAGTTCGGATAACCGGCGGTGAAATAGACGGAGAGTATTCCGTCTTTCTGGGTCTGGAATAAGTTTGTGATGCGATTCATTTTGAATTCTATTTTAAAAATACTATCAGACGGTGGGAGACGGGGCACGCCCTGTCTCTACAGCTGGATGTAAAATTTGTTGGATGAAATTCTTTAGTTTGTCGATGTCTTTCAGTCCCGGCTCGATCTCGAAGCCACTGTTGAGGTCGATACCCGCGAAACGGGGATGCCGGAAGTTCCGGATCGCCTCTGTGTTTTCCGGACGGATGCCTCCGCTGAGCAAGAAGGGAGTCTCTCCTTTATATTCGGTTAGGATGGACCAATCGAAACGTTTGCCTGAGCCTCCATAGCCCTCGCATCTCGTATCGAAAAGGAAATAATCCACCCGGCCCTCATACTCCCTTGTTTTTTCGAAGTCCTCTTTCGTAGCGATGGGGAAAGCCTTGATCAAGGAATAGCCCCTTTTTTGCAAGGTGTGGCAATCTTCCGGCGATTCGTTACCGTGAAGTTGGAGATAGTCTAGCTTGTAGGCGGAGGCTTTCTCCATCATGGACTCGATGGTAGCGTTGACAAAAACGCCCACTTTCTTAGGGGACAATTGTTCACTGTCTGTTACCTGCTGCTCCGTCGGGCATCGCTCGACAAAGCGCTTGGAACGTTCGTAGAAGATAAAGCCGATCCAGTTGATGGCTAGGGCGGCTACTTCCCGGATATTCTGAGGCTCCCGCATTCCGCAAACTTTGATGATCATGCCAGTCCTCCTATAAAATCGGCTAGGGTATCGCCCGGCCTCTCGGTTTTCATGAAGGTCTCTCCGATCAGGAATCCACGGAAACCGGCCTCACGCAATTGGCGTACGGTATCGGTCTCGGATATTCCGCTCTCGGACACTAAAAGAGGGGAGAAGCCTCGCATCTTATCGACCAACTTGAATGAGTTGTTTACGTCCGTATGGAAGGTGCCGAGATTACGGTTGTTCACGCCGAGCATATCGATATCCGCGTTCAGGTATTTGAGCTCGTCCTCGCTATGGACTTCCAGCAAGACTTCCAATTGCAGGCTATGGGCGGTCTCGGCGAGTATCCGGCATTCTTCTTCTGTAAGGGCGGCGGCGATCAATAAGACAGCGTCGGCGCCCATCACCCGGGCTTGGAAGAGTTGGTAGGTATCGATGATGAAGTCCTTGCGAAGTAACGGGAGATCCACCAGCTTGCGGGCCTTTTGCAAGTCGCCCAAGGAACCTCCGAAGAAATCCCCGTCCGTAAGGATCGAGCAGGCGGAGGCTCCTCCGGCCTCGTAAGCGGGCAGCACGTCGGCGATATTCGCTCCCGGATGCAGCCAGCCCTTGGAGGGGCTTTTACGCTTGAACTCGGCGATAATACCGGAGGGGGATGATTCCAACGCCGCACGCATGGAACGTGTGTCACGCTCCATACGGTCGCTACCTAGAGCCAATAAGGTCTGTAAGCTTACGGCCTGTTTCTGCCGGGCTACCTCGATGCGCTTATTGGCGATAATATCTTGTAAGATGTCCTTTTTCATAGGATATGTTTCTTTATCTTTGGTTCAAAGATATAAATTTACGGAATGTAGCCAATGCTTTTCCGCTTTCCAATGATTCACGTGCCTCGGCGATACACGTCTCGATCTTCTTCTCTGGACAGATCACTTGGATGGCGAAAGCGGAGTTGGCGATCACGCAGCTCTTTTGGGCCTCGGTAGCTCTGTTCCCTAATACGGCGTCGAAGATACGGGCCGCTTCCTCCGGGGTCTCTCCGCCATCGAGGTCCGCTTCCGTGCAACGTTTGAATCCGAGCATCTCCGGGGTATAAAGCTTCTCTTTCTCCGGCATGGCTACCTTGAAATCGGCCGTGAGGGAGATCTCGTCGTAACCGTCCAAGCTATGTACCACGGCGAAACGGGTACCGCTCTCTTGATACGTATAATTATATAGGCGGAGTAGCGGGAGGTTATATACGCCTAACAATTGGTAAGTAGGCATGACCGGGTTGACCAGCGGGCCGAGCATATTGAAGAAACTGCGTACGCCGAGGCTCTTCCGTACCGGAGCTACCGCTTTCAGCGCCGGGTTGAACAAGGGGGCGTGGAGGTAGGCGATATGGCAGGTATCCATGGAGGTACGTAGCTTATCGATATCGTTCGTGAATTTTACGCCGTGTTGCTCCATCACGTTGCTGGCGCCGCTCACCGAGGTAGCCCCGTAGTTACCGTGCTTTACGACATGGTAACCGGCACCGGCCACTACGAAGCAGGAACAGGTACTGATGTTGAACGTGTTTTTCCCGTCGCCTCCGGTACCTACGATATCGATCGGCTTGTATTCGCTTAAATCTACCGGTACACGCATTTCCAGCAAAGCTTCCCGGAATCCGGTCAATTCCTCTACGGAGATACTGCGCATCAGAAATACGGTGATCAGACTGGCGATCTGGGAATCGTTGTAGCGTCCCTCCGCTATATTCTGGAGGATATTCCGGGCTTCTTCCCGGCCTAGATATTGGTGCTCGAATAATCTGTATAATATTTGCTTCATGTCTGTAATGTGTTGAATGATAAAATATTGCAGTTTTGCGATATTTCTTTATCGAAAAACTTTTGTTTCTCTAGGGGAAAACTCTTGTTTCTTGCTTGAGAAACATTAGTTTCACCATAGAGAAACTGATGTTTCGTTAGGAAGAAACTATAAGTGCCTTAGGAGGTAATTAGCGTTTCAGCCAGTTCTCTATAATTGTCTTCCCTTTGGGTGTCAACACGGATTCCGGATGGAATTGAATACCTCGTACATCGTACTCACGATGGCGCAAGCCCATGATCTGTCCTTCTTCCGTATCGACCGCCGTGATTTCCAGACAATCCGGGAAGTTTTCCTTGGAGACCGCCCAAGAATGATAACGCCCAACACGTATACCCGGTTCCAGTCCCTCGAAGATAGGATCTTTAGCGACAATCCGTATATCGGAGCAAACGCCGTGATGCACATCGGTAAGGTTTATCAATGTGGCGCCGAATGCCTCGCCGATGGCCTGCTCGCCTAGGCAGACACCTAGGATGCTCTTTGTCGGGGCGTACCGGCGGATCAAGGGGAGGAGAATGCCGGCTTCCTCGGGGATGCCCGGTCCCGGGGATAGTAAGATCTTATCGAAACGCTCTATCTCTTCCAAGGAGATCTTGTCGTTGCGGTGTACCTCTACGTCCGCACCCAGTTCCTTCAATATATGTAGCAAATTGTAGGTGAAGGAATCGTAATTATCAAATAATAATATCTTCATTTTATATATATTGTTATTGTTGTAGAGACGGGGCGTGCCCCGTCTCATCCTTTCAAAATGGTAACTTAAAATACTATCAGACTGTGGGAGACGGGGCACGCCCCGTCTCTACAACCGGATAATCAATTGATTAATTTCTCCGCTAGATCTATCGCTTTCTTCAAGGCTCCCAGCTTATTGTTTACCTCTTGCAATTCACGCTCATCGTTGCTCTTAGCCACGATCCCGGCTCCCGCCTGATAGTAAAGTACGTTGCCACGGCTGACGAAGGTACGGATCGTGATCGCTTGGTTCAAATCACCGTCCAGACCGATAAAGCCGATACAGCCGCCGTAAGCACCCCGGTTATGATGCTCGATGTCGGTGATCAGTTGCATGGCCCGTACTTTGGGGGCTCCGCTCAATGTGCCGGCGGGGAAGGTATCGACGTAGGTCTTTACCGGGTCGCTATCGGTGTTGATCTCGCCGCTCACACGGGATACGAGGTGGATGACGTGGCTGTAGTATTGTACCTCCTTATAGAAATCCACTTGCACGTCGTGGGCGTTCCGGCTTAGGTCGTTGCGGGCGAGGTCTACCAGCATCACGTGCTCGGCGTTCTCCTTGGGGTCGGCAAGCAGGGCCTCTGTACGCTGCTTGTCTACCTCGATATTACCGGTACGGAAAGCGGTCCCGGCGATCGGGTCGATGCTGGCGTGTCTGCCCGTTACCTTGCAATGCGTCTCGGGGGAAGAGCCGAAGATACGGAAACCTCCGAAATCGAAGTAGAACAAATAAGGAGAGGGATTGATGCTGCGAAGAGCCCGGTACACCTTGAAGTCGTCTCCCTTGAACGGTTGCTCGAAGCGACGGCTCAATACGATCTGGAAGACATCCCCCCTGAGGCAGTGCTTGATGCCTTGGCGGACCATCGCCTTGTATTCCTCGCCGGTGATCGGGGAGGTCTCGGGACCCGCTGTCTGGAAGTTATAGGAGGCGAAGTTACGGTTCTCGATCAGCGTAAGGATCTCTTCCAACCCGCTATCCTCGCCGTCTTGAACCATCTCCACCAGAGTAAGCTCATTCTTGAAATGATTGAAGACAAGGATATACTTATATAATAGGTATAGCATATCGGGGGCATCGTTCTCCTCGTGATGAACTTCCATGACCGGGATGTTCTCGAAATAACGGACGGCATCGAAAGCCGTGTAGCCGAATAATCCGCAGACCTTCTTGTCCGCTCCCTCTACCTTGAAGCGGCCGAGAAAAGCGTTCATCGCCTCGGGTACGTTATAGTCTTCGGTGAGCGGGGTAACCTCACGGGTCTCGTCCGGGAAGGTCGCCGTGCATTCCCCGTTGTTGATACCGATGCTCGCCAAGGGACGGAGCGCTATAAAGGAAAGGCTATTCTCGTTTCCGTGGAAGTCCGAGCTTTCCAACAGGGCCGATTCCGGGTAGATATCCCGCACTTTCAGATAGATGCTTACGGGAGTGTGAAGGTCGCCCATCACCTTCTTGCTTATCGTTTTGAAAGAATAATTCATGATAATTTATAATTAATGTAGGTGTCCATATCTTTATCGCCACGGCCCGAGACAGTCAGTACCACCACGTCTTCCGGCTTGAAGTTTACCTTGGCCAAGGCTCCCAAGGCATGGGCGCTTTCCAAGGCCGGGATGATTCCTTCCAAACGGGTCAACTCGAAAGCAGCCTCCAACGCCTCGTCATCATCGACCGCTAGGATTTGCGCACGGTGCTTTACGGAGAGGTTCGCGTGGATCGGGCCGATGCCCGGGTAATCCAAGCCGGCGGAAACAGAATAAGGTTCCTCGATCTGTCCGTCCTCGTTCTGCATGACCAAGGTACGTGCCCCGTGGATAATGCCCTCTTTACCCAATTGGATCGTGGCGGCGCTCATGCCGGAGTGGATGCCCTTGCCGCCGGCCTCGGCCAAGACGATCTTCACCCGCTCGTCGTCCACGAAATGATAGATCGTACCGGCGGCGTTACTTCCCCCGCCTACGCAGGCGATCAGGTAATCCGGGTGATCCCTTCCTTCCTTCTCCAGCAGTTGCTTCTTGATCTCCTCGCTGATAACGGATTGCAGCCGGGCTACCATATCCGGATAAGGATGGGGGCCTACCGTAGAACCGATAATATAATACGTATCCGAAGGATGACAGCACCAGTCACGGATCGCCTCGTTCGTGGCGTCTTTCAAGGTCATGTTTCCCGAGGTCACGGGCACGACGGTAGCTCCCAGCATCTCCATCTTCTGTACGTTGGCATGTTGGCGTTCCACGTCTGTCTTCCCCATATAAACGATACATTCCATATTCATCAAGGCACATACCGTAGCCGTAGCCACTCCATGCTGTCCGGCACCCGTCTCGGCGATGATACGGGTCTTCCCCATGCGGCGGGCTAGGAGGATCTGGCCGATCGTATTGTTGATCTTATGTGCTCCGGTATGGTTCAAGTCTTCCCGTTTCAAATAGATCTTGCATCCGTATTTCTCGCTCAACCGTTTGGCCAAGTAAAGAGGGGAGGGGCGGCCTACATAATCACGCAATAACTGATCGAACTCTTCCTTGAAGCTATCGCTCTCCAACACTTGCAGATAGGTATTCTGTAAATTTTCCACGCATTGATGAAGGATCTCGGGAACATAGGCCCCGCCGAACTCACCATAGTAACCATTCTTGTCAACTTGATACGTTTTCATCTTTTATCTATTTTAGTTATTTTCCTTTTGAATTTGCCATAAAAAGAAAAGAGGCCTGCCGCAAGTGCGACAGACCTCTTTATATCTTTATGTAGTGTTTATATATACATACGAGTCTTCGTTCCTTACGACCTTTTGAGTTGTACGGAGCGCCACCACCAATATGTATTTACTACGAATGTTCTCATGACTCTGTTTTGTTATTACGGCAGCAAATATATGGAATCTTTGACAAACAGCAAATAAAATCGTACTTTTTTTATGAATGAGATAAAAAAGATCAGAAGGTCTATTAAAACTGCTCTATTGACAAATTGTAATTCATTGAGCCTTGTATAGACGTGTATTGGCTTTTTTGGTATTTGTTTTTATTATTTCGAAGAATAATTTGCTTTCAAAATAATAGTTTCTACCTTTGCGGAAACAATAAAAAACGATTAATATTTCTAATATGGATACTAAATTAACTGGAAAAACTCGCATAGAGAGCGATTTGATCGGCGCTCGTGAAATCCCCGCCGAAGCATTATACGGAGTTCAAACCTTGAGAGGAATCGAGAATTTCTCAATCAGTAAATTCCGTTTGAGCGAATATCCTTTATTCATTAAAGGATTAGCTATAACAAAAATGGCGGCTGCCATGGCTAACTTTGAATTAGGCTTGCTTACCGTAGAGCAAAAAGACGCTATCATCGCCGCTTGCGGGGAGATTATCGATGGCAAGCATCACGACCAGTTCCCGGTGGATATGATCCAAGGCGGAGCGGGTACCACTACGAATATGAACGCGAATGAGGTGATCGCCAACCGTGCCTTGGAGCTGATGGGGCATGAGCGAGGTGAATACCAATACTGCTCACCGAACGACCATGTGAACTGCTCGCAATCCACGAACGACGCATATCCGACCGCTATCCATATCGGTATGTATTTTAAGCATCTTCAATTGCTTCCCCATTTGGAGGAATTGATCGCCTCTTTCCGTAAGAAAGGGGAGGAGTTCTCGCGGATTATCAAGATGGGACGTACGCAGTTGGAGGATGCCGTACCTATGACGTTGGGGCAGACCTTTAATGGCTTCGCCAGCATCTTGCAGGATGAGATCGCTCACTTGAATGAGGCCGCCGCCGATTTCTTGGTGGTTAATATGGGAGCTACCGCTATCGGTACGGGTATTTGTGCCGAGCCGGGATACGCGGAGAAATGTATCGCGGCTTTACGTGAGATAACCGGATGGAATATCCGTCTCTCCTCCGATTTGGTAGGAGCTACCTCGGATACTTCTTGCTTGGTAGGCTATGCTTCCGCCATGAAGCGGGTTTGCGTGAAGATGAATAAGATATGTAATGACCTTCGCTTGTTGGCAAGCGGCCCTCGTTGCGGTTTGGGTGAGTTTAACTTGCCTGCTATGCAGCCGGGTTCTTCTATCATGCCGGGTAAGGTGAATCCTGTGATCCCGGAGGTGATGAACCAGATCGCTTATAAGGTAATGGGTAATGAATTATGTGTGACCATGGCCGGGGAAGCCGCCCAGATGGAGCTGAACGCCATGGAGCCGGTGATGGCACAATGCTGCTTCGAGTCCGTGGATTTGCTGATCAATGGTTTCGATACCTTGCGTACCCGTTGCGTGGACGGTATTGTCGCTAACGAGGATCGTTGCCGTGAGGAGGTACATCATAGCATCGGCGTGGTGACGGCCTTGAATCCGGTAATCGGCTATAAGAACTCGACCAAGATCGCGAAGGAGGCGTTGGAGACCGGCGTTAGCGTTTATCAATTGGTACTGGATCATGGTATCTTGACCAAGGAGGAATTGGATACGATCTTAAGCCCGGAGAATATGATCAAGCCGGTGAAGTTGGATATCAAGCCTCGCCGTTAATCGAGTCCTATTATATAATGTATACCATTTGTGGACCGTATAGGTGGATTTTTCCATCCTATGCGGTCTTTTTTTAGATTATAATCTCTATCTTTGGACTGACTTAATTCTAATAATCATGATAAATAGACGAGATTTTTTAAAGAACGCGTCCCTTTTCACCTTGGGTGGCCTGATGGCCGGAAAGGTCGGGAGCGCAGATGCGGCTAAACCTGTCACTACTGAGACGATGGCCGCTAAGACAGTTGGTTTACAAATCTATTCTTTAGGCAAGGAACTTTATGCGGATGTACCCGGTGGATTGAAAAAGATCAAGCAAATGGGGTACACGAATCTGGAATTGGCCGGTTACAAGGAAGGCAAGATCGGCGGTGTAGACATGATGGAATTCAAGAAGATGGTGGATGATGCCGGATTGAAGATCACCAGTTCCCACGTGAATCCTCCGGTACGTGAGTACACGAAGGCCAATCGCTCCCAGATCTCCGAGTATTGGAAGAAGACGGCTGATGACCATGCCAAACTAGGCGTGAAGTACTTGATCCAGCCCGGGCAACCGAGTACCCGTAGCACCGAGGAAACCGCTTTCGTCTGCGAGATTTTTAACGAGGCGGGTAAGATCGTGAAAGCGGCCGGTATTCCTTTCGGCTATCACAACCATGAGATGGAGTTCGCCAAGGTAAATCCGGGCAGTACGGAGGCCAAGCTGGGAAGGCGTGTGAAAGGAGATTGCATCTATGAGTTGTTCTTGAAGAATACTGATCCTTCGCTTGTGTTTTTCGAGATGGATGTTTATTGGGCCGTGATGGGACAACAAGATCCGATAGAATGGTTGAAGAAATATCCGAACCGTATTAAGGTATTGCACGTCAAGGACCGTGCTATTCTAGGCGAGTCCGGGATGATGAATTTCGAGAATATATTCCGGCAAGCTTACGCGAATGGAATCAAGGATTATTTCGTGGAGTTGGAGGGTATGCCTGACGGACGTTCCCAGTTTGAGGGCGTGAAAGGCTGCGTGGATTATTTATTGAAAGCACCGTTCGTGAAATAAGTCTTTTGACTCATTAAAAAAACGCTCATGGCGGTAGGATGCTTCCTCCGTTATGAGCGTGTTTGTTCGTAAAGCAGCCATACCAATAAAGGGATATAGTCCTTTAATTCCGTTCGTAATATCTTGAGCGCTTGAGAGATGCGGTATGCGATTGTTTTGGGGGATACGCCTGTCCGCTCGGCGATCTCGTTGTAGGTCATTTCCTCGAAACGGTTCATCTCGAATGCCTTACGGTATTCATCCGGGAGCTCCCGGATGGCCTTGGAGGCCAAGGCCATCAGTTCTCCTATATAAAAATCAGGATTCTCGAATTGCTCTTGGAACTTGGCGTACAATCTCTCGTGCACTTGTTGCTTAACCTGTATGTGGCTGATCGTATTGAGGCATTTATTGCGGACAATGGTGAAGAGGAGTGATTTCAGGGACATGTCCGCTACTAGGGATTTTCGGTTTTCCCACAGCCACATCATCACGTCTTGTACGATCTCCTCTGATTCTGGTACTGTTACATATTGGGAGGCGAAGGCGCACAATCCCCGGTAATATTGTTTGTACACGGTGTCGAACGCTTGTTCGTCTCCTGCGATAAGTTCTAGTGAAATTCGTTCTGCGTTCTCGTCCACAATAGTGTTTAAGTTTGTTTGGTTGCAAACTTAATGAATAATTCCGGATAAGAGGCATGAATCCCGCTACTTTTTCTTTCCTTGGTTGGCTACGGCTTCCATGAGTTTCTTGATTTCCTCCGGGTCACCAAGGAAATAATCATTCACGAGTTTCAGGTCATCATCGAACTCGAACACGTATGGAACGGCTGTCGGGAGATTCAGATGAACGATCTCTTCATCGGAGATGTTTTTTAAATATTTGATGATTCCCCGCAAGCTGTTTCCGTGAGCGGCGACAAGGATCTGGTCGGCGGTCCGGAGCGTCGGGAAGATAACCTCTTTCCAATAAGGGAGAATCCGCTCAACCGTATCTTTCAAGGATTCCGTACGGGGCAACTCTTTATCCGGCACGTCTTTGTAGCGGATATCGAAGCGGGGGTTACGAGGGTCGTCTTCCGATAGGGGAAGCGGGGCTATATCGTAACTGCGACGCCAGATCAAGACCTGCTCGTCTCCATACTTTTGGGCGGTCTCGCTCTTGTTCAACCCTTGTAGCGATCCGTAATGTTTCTCGTTCAGCCTCCAGCTCTTCTCCACCGGGATCCAGTCTTGGTCCATGCGATCCAATACACAATTCAAGGTTTTGACGGCCCGTTTTAAATAAGAGGTATAGGCTTTATTGAACACATATCCTTTTTCTTTCAATAGGTTGCCGGCCCTATAAGCTTCGGCCACGCCTTTTTCTGTCAAATCCACATCGGTCCAACCGGTGAACCGGTTCTCTTTATTCCATACACTTTCGCCGTGGCGAAGCAATACGATACTTTTCATAGGTCTTTTTATTTTTATGATTTGTTTTTTTCGAAATCCTCGATGACTTCTTTTAATATAGGTAGATGACTATGTTGTACATCCTTCGCTGCCGTGAGGAAAGTGACAACCGGATGCTTCTCGATCTCTCGTAAGAAAGGAATGAAATCCGGGTTCTGCTTGATCTCCATCCCGTAGCGACCTTGGAATACTTCCCAATGCCTGTCTTTATCCTCGTGGAACCATTGGCGTAACTCCTTGGATGGAGTGATGTCTTTTCTCCATTCGTCAAACTTCGCATCCTCTTTCTTCAGTCCTCTGGGCCATAGCCTGTCGAGAAGAATGCGATAACCATCCGCCTCACTTGGCTCCTCATAAATCCGTTTTAAAAGAATCTTTACCATAAGAAGTCTCATTTTGTGGTAAAACAGTAGAAAGAGGGATATTGTTGAGCCTTTCTTTAGGAACGGTATTTTTGCCATTATTCAATTTTCAAGAAAAAAATCGTTTTTTTGTTTAGTACATCTTTTGTCTCAACTGTATTAATTATAGAAACAAGAAAAAATGGAAATAAACGAAGACATATTGATCCGATACATCGATGGGATGTTGACCGAGGAGGAAGCTGCGGAGGTGAAAAACTGGCGGGCCGCCTCTCTAGAAAACGAGAAACTGTTGGAGCAGGTCTATTTTACGACTCAAGTGGCAAGTCGCCTAAAAGTCATGCGGACCGTGAACCCGGACGAGGCGTTGTCTCGTTTTAAATCAAGAATCCATAAGAAAGAGAAAAGATTAGCTTTAAGACAAGTGTTAGGTGTTATTCAACGGGCTGCGGCCGTGTTATTCATTCCAGTCTTTCTTTTATCCGCTTATTTGTTCATACAGCAGGGTCAAGGGAACGTGCGTACGCTAGCCGTACGCACGAATCCTGGGGTGGTTTCGGCGTTCGATTTACCTGACGGTTCTAAGGTTTGGCTGAATGCCAATAGCGAATTGAGATATCCCTCGGACTTCAATGCGGATACCCGTACGGTGGAATTAACCGGACAAGGATATTTCGAGGTGACGAAGAATGCCCATAAGCCTTTTATTGTGAAAGCGGATAAAGATTACTCGGTAGAGGTGTTGGGAACTTCTTTCAATGTATCCGCTTATAAAGACGAGAGTATGATAGAGACCACCTTGGTAGAGGGATCGGTAAAACTGAACGTCGTGTCCGGAGGAAAGCGAATGACACAGATGTTGAAGCCAAACGAGAAAGCTGAGTATCAAAAGGGTGCTGACAAGATCAAGGTGTTCGACGTGAATACCGAATATGACACGGCTTGGAAGAACGGGGAGATTATCTTCAGGAACCATCCGATGGATAAAGTATTGAAAACGCTGGAACGTCATTATCACGTAGTATTCGAGGTAAAAGATAACGAGATACTCAAGTCCATAATAACAGCCCGTTTCAAGGACGAGCAATTGCCTCAAGTATTGGAATACCTGAAATTGGCGTCGGGAATCCAGTATGCGATACATAAACCTACCGTTAAGGACAGTGGATCGGGAACCTCAGTCGTGGAAATATCAAAATGAGAAATAATGTGTAACCTTCTAAAATACGTCTGCCCATGAAGAAAGAATAAACAAGGATTAAAAACATACGGAAGAATATTGGCGTATTCTCCCGTACGAAAAGTCAAGAAGAGCTGTTGGCGCAGCTACAAATAACTTTATTATAAATAGTAACACTACAAAAATATGAATAAAATTGTAACCTTAAATGCTTTAAGGGGGAATAGTTATTCTCTTTTTCGAAAAATTCCGTTAATGATTAACATGGGGGTATGCGCATTCTGTTTGGTACCGGCCATGGTTTTCGCAGAGAACACGCATGAAGTCACAGTCTTAAACGCTCAACAACAGACACGAAAAGCAGTCGGTGTCGTTACGGACAAAACGGGCGAGGCTATTATTGGTGCTAACGTAATTGTTAAAGGAACTACCAACGGTACCATCACGGATATGGATGGCCGTTTCGAGTTGGATGTTCCTAACAATGCGACTTTACAAGTTTCCTATATCGGTTTTAATACGCAAGAGATCGTCTTTACCGGACAACCTTCTATCGAGGTTCAATTGGTCGATGATACGCAAGCCTTGGATGAAGTCGTGGTAACCGCTTTGGGTATCAAGCGTGAGAAAAAGGCTTTGGGATATTCTATGTCTGAATTGAAAGGTGAGTCCCTGACGCAAACCCGTGATGCTAACGTGGCCAACGCTTTGGCTGGTAAGGTAGCAGGTTTGCAGATCAAGCAAAATGGTACCGGTGTCGGTGGTTCCTCTCGTATCGTGATTCGTGGTAATAACTCTATTACTGGTAATAACCAGCCGTTGATCGTTGTGGACGGTGTACCTATCGATAACTTTAGCGGTGGTACGGATGACTATTGGGGTAACGGTAACGTGGATAAAGGTTCCGGTATCTCTGATATCTCCCCGGATGATATCGAGAGTATGTCCGTATTGAAAGGCCCGGCAGCTGCGGCGTTGTATGGTAGCCGTGCAGGTAACGGTGTCGTGATGATCACGACTAAGAAAGGTAGCCAGAATAAAGGTTGGGGCGTAAGTATCAACTCGAATTTCACGGCTGAGAACCCGATGCAAACCCCGAAGTTCCAAGATGTATACGGACAAGGTATCGACGGCGCTTTCGATAATAATAAAGCGACGAGCTGGGGTGCCGCTATGGACGGTTCTTCTAAGGATATGGCGATGGGTTCTTACCAGTATGCGGCGAGAGACAATGATTTATATAAGGACTTCTTGCGCACTGGTACCACTTGGACAAACAGCGTGGATTTGAGCAAGAGTTCCGAGGATATCACTTTCCGTGCCGGCGTGACACGCTTGGATAATAAGGGTGTTGTTCCGAATAGCGGAATGGATCGTACGTCTATCAACTTGCGTTCTACGGCTAAACTGTCTAAATGGTTATCGGCTGACGTGAAGGTTAATTATGTAAGCCAGCATACGAACAACCGTGTGAAATTAGCGGGCGACCCGGATAATATCTTCCTTAACTATTTAAGTATGCCCCGAAGTGTGGGCTTCTCTGACTATGACGCCTATAAAGATAATGATTGGAAACGTGCGGACGGAAAGCCCGCTGGTTATCTGATCGACACGGGAGCCAACGCCAATAACCCGTATTGGTCCGCTTACCGCAATACGAACAAGGATAAGAAAGACCGCTTTATCGGATTTGCGGCCTTGGATTTCACGTTTACGGATTGGTTGAGCTTGAAGCTTCGCTCTGGTATGGATAATTACACCATCCAGTATGAGACGATTCGTGCGACAGGTAACCCGTATTGGGAGAACAACGGTAGCATGACTGCCAATATGGAGAAATTCACCGAGATCAACTCTGATTTCTTATTGACTGCTAAAGGCAACTGGGATCGATTTGGTATCGTAGGTACGGTAGGTGGTAATATGATGTACCGTAATTCTACATGGTACAAGGAATCATCCGGTGAGTTTGTGATTCCCGATTTCCATGCGATCGCCAACGGTAAGACACATGGTGGTGAGTATACTCGCAACCGTAAACAAATCAACTCGCTATATGCTACGGCATCATTGTCTTGGGACGACTATTTGTATTTGGACTTAACTGCTCGTAACGACTGGTCTTCAACACTTCCAAAAGACAATGACTCTTATTTCTACCCGTCGGTAGGTGTTAGCTGGATTTTCACCCAAATGTTGAATAAGATGGGGCATAACACGGGTATTCTTTCTTTCGGTAAGATCCGTGCGTCTTGGGCTCAGGTAGGTAATGATACGGACGCTTATATGTTGCGTGACTATTATAATATCAGTTATGATATTAAAGGGGGTATTTTTAATGCCAGCAACGAGGATTGGATGGCAAATCCAAATTTAAAGAATGAGACGATCAACTCTTGGGAGTTAGGCCTTGAGTTGAAGGCGTTTGAGAATAGGGTTGGTGTCGACGTAGCGTATTATAAGAAGAACGCCAAAGACCAGATCTTAAAGATCGATGTTCCTTCCGCTACAGGGTTCAAGAAAAAGATGATCAACGCCGGTAATATTGAGAATAAGGGTGTAGAGGTTGCGTTTAACGCTACTCCTTATATCTCCGAGAGTGGTTTCCAATGGGATACTCAGTTGAACTGGTCAAAGAATATCAACAAGGTAATTTCATTGACAGATGATACGAAAGAGCAGATCCTTAGTGATGCATCAGTAAGTTTCTTGAAGATCGTCGCTCACGAGGGTGGAGCCTATGGAGATATTTACGGTTACGCTTATCAACGGGATGATAACGGCAACATTATTATCGGTGCCGATGGTGTTCCTTTGAGAACGGACGATATGGTATTGTTGGGTAACAACCAGCCGAAATGGATGATGGGTTGGAGCAATACCTTGTCATATAAGAATTTCGTGTTGAACTTCATGTTCGATATGCGTTATGGCGGTGATGTGTATATGGGATCTATCCGTGCGGGTGCTTCATCCGGTAATTTAGAGATGACGTTGGATAGTCGTGATGGTATGGTTGTTCCGGGGGTATTGGCCGATGGTACTCCCAATACGAAGAGTATTACGGCTCAAGCTTATTGGAATGGTCTTTCTAGCAATAACGTGACAGAGGCTTATATGTACGATGCGACAAACATCCGTTTACGTGAGTTGAGTTTGGGTTATAATTTCCCGAGAACGATGTTGGCGAAGACTCCATTTACTTCCGCTCGCTTGAGTTTCGTGGCTCGTAACTTGTTCATGATTTATAGTAAGACAAAGGGATTCGACCCGGAGGCTGCTTATACATCTGGTAACGCCCAAGGTATCGAGTACGGTTCTATGCCTACTATGAGAAGCTTAGGTTTCAATATTAATCTGGCATTTTAATGAAACATAAATCTAAAAATGGAATTATTATGAAAAGTAGTATAAAGATATTAGCAGCTTGTTCGTTTATGATGGCGAGTATGGCCAGTTGCGACCTGACAGGTATAAATGAGAACCCGGATAAGCCGACGGATGATGTAAATTACAATATGAGCGAACCTCGATTGGCCTCTACGCTACGTGGTGGGATGATTATCGATGGTGATGTGGAACAACGCTTGAAGCCTTTGCAAATTGATTTCTACTCTCAAATGTTGGTCGATGGCGGTGGCTGGGCAACTAAGAATTATATCCAAAATGACGAGTGGAACAATTTAACATGGCAGGCGTATCTGACACAGATCTCCTCTATTAATATCGTGATCCGTAGTTTGATGGAAAAAGATAAGGACTTATACGCTAATACGATCGCTTTCGCTCGTATCTGGCGTGTGTATATCCATAGCCTGGCTGCGGATAAGTTTGGTCCGATGCCTTTCCCGGCCTATGCTACCGTAGAAGATAATCCTCCTTATAAATCGGTGAAGGATATCTATTATGAATATTTCACGGAATTGGATGAGGCGTTGAATAGCTTCAGCGATAGCGCTGAGCCTATATTCTCGGATGCTGGTATCGACTTGGTTTATAAGAATGACGTTTCTCTTTGGAAAAAATTTGGAAACTCCTTGCGTCTTCGTTTCGCTGTTCGTTTATCTGAGGTGGATCGAGAGAAATGTGTCGCTGAGGCAAATGCCGCTTTGACATCCCCTTGTGGTTTGATCTCAAGCAAGGCTGATAATGCTTATATGCCTCCAAAAGCGGATGGTTCTTGGGGACAGGACTATAACTATACGATGTTCCAGATTACTTGGAGCGGTCCGATCTGTATGTCTAAGTCATTTGAGAAATTAGTGACTAATATCGGTAATATCGATTGGCCTGCCGGCGTGGTAAACCAGACATCCGGAGTTGCCGTATCGAATGTACATCCCGCTAAGGTAGACCCTCGTGCCCCGAAGATGTTCCAGCCGGGTATTGAGAATGGTGATTGGAAAGGTTTGGTATACGGTGCGAAAGCAGAGGAGGCGAATACTGGTATTTATCAGTCTAAGCAATGTGCAGAGATGGGCTTTATTATTAAAGATGGCGCTCCGTATAAATCTCGTCCTTATGATATGTTCCTTTCTGAGGAAGTTGATTTCTTGAAAGCTGAGTTGTTCGCCCGTAATTTGGTCGCCGGTGATGCTAAAGCTGCTTATGAGGCAGGGGTACGTGCTTCCTTCGAGACTTGGGGTGTATCGGGTGATGTTGAGGAGTATTTGGCTTCCACGGAAAAGAATGAGGCTGGTACCAGCGCGAAATATGACGATCAACAAGGCGCAGGCAATACGGCTTTAGAGAAGATCATCACGCAGAAATATATCGCCGGACTTCCAGATTTGGCGCAGGAAGCTTGGAATGACAAGCGTCGTTTGAACTTGCCTCGTTTGGATGTGGCTGTTTATCGAGATCAAGCTGTATATAATAATAGTGATACAAATATCTTGAATCCTCAAAATTTCATCAAACGTATGAAATACCCGATGAAAGAGCAATTGGTAAATGCTGCTGAATATGAGAAAGGCAAATCCATGTTAGGTGGGAAAGGTGATGTGGTTTCGACCCCGATTTGGTGGGATAAGAATTCCAACTATTGCACATCTTCAAAATAAATAAACAGATTGATTATATTGAGCTTTAACAGAAGCTGATGGTTATTCTCGTTTGGAGATACTTATCTGTGAAGAACAGTACTCCAAGCGAGAATTTTTTGTTATAATTGAATAGTATTAGATAATAATTCTTACATTTACCCATGATAAATTGTGCGTGTGTAAATTATGAGATTATATATTTATATCTTCATTCTACTATTATTATGTATATTCCCGCTGGGCGCCCAACAGGAACGTTCGGAATCCTATATTCGTATCTCCGCTCCGGTTAGCTTGGCGGGCGCTCTGGATGAGATTGAGAGTCAAACCAATTATTCTTTTATTTATGACGCTCAGGTGATCAATTTATCTGAGAAAGTGCGTAAATCTTTATCCGGACGTACGGTTTTCGAGATTTTAAATTTATTATTTAAGAACACGGAGATCGTCTATACGGTCATGAATGACCAGATCATCTTGAATAAGAAAGAGGCGATAATCCAAATGCAACAAAAGCTGGATGGTAAGGTAAAAGGCATCGTGACCGATCACAAAGGAGAGCCTATTGCCTGCGTGAATGTGGTGGAAAAAGGAACGAGAAACGGTACGATTACGGATATGGATGGCAGCTTTGTATTGGAGCTTCCCGAGGAGGCTACTTTGGTTTTTTCTTATATCGGTTATCGTTCACGGGAAATTGAGTATGAGGGGCAATTGTCATTGAATGTGCAGTTGGATGATGACGCCCAGATTTTGGACGAGGTAGTTGTTACGGCTCTTGGTATCGAGAAGAAAGAATCTTCCTTGCCTTATGCCACCCAGTTAATCACAGGTGGGGAATTGGTAAGGGCCAAGGATTTTAATTTTATGAGTACGCTTTCCGGAAAGATGGCTGGACTCCAGATTAACCGGACTTCCGCCGGTCTGGGTAGCTCGTCCCGGGTGATTATTCGAGGTAGTCGTTCCGCATCCGGAAATAACCAGCCTTTGTATGTGATAGACGGTGTCCCGATCTTGAGCATTAGCAGTGAGCAAGCCTTGACAACGATCGGTGGTACGGCCGATGCCGGTAACCGGGATGCGGGCGATGGTATCTCTAATCTAAATCCTGATGATATAGAGAGTTTGAGTGTCTTGAAAGGGGCTTCGGCCTCTGCGTTGTATGGGGGACAAGCGGCGAACGGTGTGATCTTGATCAAAACGAAAAAAGGTAAGGCCGGGGTACGGAATATTCATTTCTCCTCGTCGCTGACTGTTGATCAAGCGATCAGTCTCCCCAAGTTTCAGAATGAGTTCGGACGGATGGAAGGGGCGGAAACTTGTTGGGGAGACCGGGCTTCTCTTCCGGTCTATGACCCTGTCGGCGATTTCTTCCGGACGGGTATTACCGCTATTAACTCATTGATATTTACGGCAGGGAATAGCCATGTGCAAAATTATTTTTCGTATGCCAATACGACCGCACGGGGCATCGTTCCTAAGAATAATTTAAGCAAGCATAATTTTAATCTCCGTGAAAGTTCTTCTTTCTTTGATGATCGTTTGATCTTGGAGGGGCAGGTAAACTTGATACTCCAAACAATCAAAGGAAAACCTACGGCCGGGGGATTTTATATGAACCCGTTACAAGGTTTATACACGTTTCCTAGAGGGATGGATATGGCACCTTATAAGGAGAACTTTGAGGTATATAACGAGAAACGGAATATGAACGTCCAGAACTGGTATACTACGATTACTGATTTTGAGCAAAATCCTTATTGGTTGGTCAACCGTACGGAAAACGAGGACAAACGTGCCCGTGTGTTGGCGTTGGCTTCCGCTAGTTTCAAGGTGACAGATTGGCTTACATTACAGGGCCGTGGAAATATCGATTATGTGAATGATAAGTATCAGCAGGAAATATACGCTTCTACCTCTCCGGGTATCGCCGGTGAGAACGGGCGTTACATTTATTACACCTACCAGACTACGTTGCTCTATGGGGATTTGATGGCCAAATTGAATAAAAGCTGGGATGATTTCTCCTTGAACGCCGCTATCGGTACGAGCATAACGGACACACGCACCAGTGCGTTGAGGCTGGATTCGAAAACGGCTTCCTTGTATTATCCGAATGTCTTTACGATCGCTAATATTAACATGTCGTCCAGTGCCTACATCGAGGAGTCGGATGACGCACGCCGGCAAATGCAATCCTTTTTTGCTATGGCGCAGTTGGGATATAAGGAAAGCCTTTACTTAGATGTGACCGCACGTAATGACTGGTCATCTACCCTTGCGTTTACGGAACGTAAATCAAGAGGTTTTTTCTATCCTTCAGTCGGTCTTTCTTGGATTATCCCTAAATCCTTTTCGATGCCTTCCTTGATATCTTTTGGGAAAGTACGGGCTTCTTGGAGTAAGGTGGGTAATGATATACCCTTATTCGTTAGCAATACGGTAGGCCATATCGCTGCGGGCGGGATTCCCCAGCCGAATGATACGGCTCCGTTCGGTACCTTGAAGCCGGAGATGAGCAGTTCTTTTGAAATAGGTACCGAATGGAAATTCTTTGATTATCGTATGGACGTGGATCTTACGTTCTATAAGACCAATACGAAAAATCAACTCTTCTCTTTACCTTCTTCCGCTGGAGCCGCATACAAGTATTATTTTGTGAATGCGGGAAATATACAGAATATGGGAGTGGAATTGACGTTCGGTGCGGTTCCTATCTTAACGAATCAGTTTAAATGGAATACGACACTCAACTTTTCCCGGAATAAAAATGAAGTAAAGAAACTACATGATGATTTGGCTAGCTTTATTCAAGGAGATGAAGGATTCTCCTCTAGCTATACGATGCGTTTGGTGGAAGGTGGCTCGTTTGGTGATATCTATGGGAAAGCTTTTGAGCGGGATAAATATGGTGCGATCGTGTATGGTCGGGACGGCTTGCCCCAAGAGATCGGCAGCGGGAATACGGCTAAGGTGGGGAATTGCAATCCGGCGTTCTTATTGGGTTGGGGAAATAGTTTCACGTATAAGGATTTCTCGTTCTATTTCTTGATTGACGGGCATTTTGGGGGAGATGTGCTGGCCCAGACTCAGGCTGTGCTTGACCAAACGGGAGTGAGTAAGGTTTCCGGAGAGGCCCGTACGATGGGGTATGTGGATTTGGAAGGGCATCATATTTATAACATAAAAGGATTTTATGAGCAGGTGGGAGGACGAAACGGTGTGACTGAATATTATATGTACGATGCTACCAATATCCGTTTGCGGGAGTTATCTTTGGGATATACGCTACCGAAGAGATTGCTGGGGAGAAAACAATTTCTCAAAAAGGCGGAACTGTCTTTTGTCGCCCGGAATCTATTCTTTATTTATAAAAAGGCTCCATTTGATCCGGATGCCGTGCTTTCGGCGAGCAATAGCAATCAAGGGATTGATATATTCGGGATACCGACTACGAGAAGTGTCGGCTTTAATGTGAAACTTTCATTCTAAGCGTATGAAGACGAGATTTCTGAATAAGATGGCAGGTCTGTTGGCTGTATTACTCCTTTTTTCCTGTACGGGTAAATTCGAGGAGTATAATACCGATAATACGGGTTTTACCGATGAGCAGAAAACGTATGATTATAATACGTTCGGTGTCTGGCTAAAGGTAGTCCAGATGGGGATTTATTTTAATTATGATTGGGGGAGTGGCAAGAACTGGCATTTCCAGACGATGCAAAATCTGAATGCGGATATGTTTTCCGGTTATATGCATGATTTTAAACCCTTCAACGCAGGATTGGGGAATACGGTCTATAATTTGCAGGATGGCTGGAATGGTACGATGTGGGATAATACGTATGGATATATCATGACGGAGATAAAGCAGACGGAAGATCATTCCCGTGATAAATATCCGGCTTTCTATGCGATCGCTAAAATACTGAAAGTAGAGATCATGCATCGGATCTCGGATTATTATGGCCCGATCGTGTATACAAAGTTTGGGGAGTCGGATGCCGGGGTAATGCCGGATTCCCAGAAAGACGCTTATTATGCTTTTTTCCGGGATTTGGGGGAGGCTATTCACCTGCTGTCTGAATATGATGGAGAGGAAACCTTTTCTCGTTTCGATATGATTATGCCGGAGAATTACAGGACGTTTGGGGAATGGATGCGTTTCGCCAACTCATTACGTTTGCGCTTGGCGATTCGTATCGCTATGGCTGACCCTGATAAGGCAAGGGATGAGGCGCATAAGTCGCTGACACATCCAGCCGGTTTGCTGGAGGAGGCTTATGAGGTCGTCGCGGTTTCTACCGCCGGAACCGGCTACTCGAATCCGCTGGGGGAGATCAATAAGGCGTGGGGAGAGGTTTTTATGAACGCTAATATGGAATCGATCCTTAAAGGATATAAAGACCCTCGATTATCCCGTTATTTTGAGCCTGCTACCGGACAGGGATATTCCGGGGAGTACCGGGGAATCCGGCAAGGGACAGGATTTAATCATTCCCGCTATAGTGAGCATTCGAGAAGCACGATTACCCAGAAAACGGACGCTATCTTAATGACGCCTGCGGAAGTTTGGTTCTTACGTGCGGAGGCAGCCTTGCGGGGCTGGTCCGGGGAGGACGCCGGGACTTGCTATGAGCAAGGCGTACGATCATCGTTCAATCAATGGAGGGTAGGAGAGGCGAACGCTTATTTACAAAGTGATCATGTTGCCGCCGATTTCGTGGATACGTTTACTCCCGACTATTCGGCGAAGGCGCTTTGCTTGGTGTCTCCGGCATGGGATGAAGAAGCCTCTAGGGAGACCAAGCTGGAGAAGATCATTACCCAAAAATGGATCGCTTGTTACCCCGAGGGCTGTGAGGCTTGGGCGGAGCAGAGGCGTACCGGTTATCCTCGTTTGTTCCCGGTTTTGGTGAATAAAAGCAATGGAAAGATCGATACGCGAACGATGATTCGTCGTTTGAATTTCCCGGTTAGCATTATTTCCGGTAACCCGGCTCAATATTCCGCCTTGTGTGAGTATCTGGGAGGTCCGGATACCGGAGGTACCCGCTTATGGTGGGATACCGGAGTGAATTTTCGTGATTAGCGACTAATTTTTCCTCTTCCTGCCGATAGAATACCGAGATTCTTGAAAAAACACTACCTTTGGCACCGAAAATTATAAAAAAAGGGTTTATGTCTTTAAAACGTTTTGGTGTCTCTTTGGAAGACAATCTGTTGGAATCATTGGATCAATATGTGAATGAGAATGGCTTCGCCAATCGTTCACAGGCGATTCGTTTTCTGATAGAGAAGAATGTAGCCGAACGTAAATGGCAATGCAACCATATCGTAGCCGGGACGATCGTGATCATGTATGACCAAGTCAAGAAAGAGATCTCCTTGAAAATCACGGGTATCCAACAAAATTATAAGGATGTGATCTTGTCGTCTTCCCAGTATTATATCAATCAGAATTTTTGCTTGCATATAGTGACGGTGATGGGAACGGCTCACCGCTTGACAGAATTGTCGGATAAGTTGACGGCAATCAAAGGCATTAAGCATGGTAAGTTGGTGATGAGCCGGGCGGATTAATGCTTTTTTTTGCAGGCTTGGTAACACGTTTTCTGGTGAACGTGCCACTACGGGATGTTTAAAATGATAAATATTATAGATGTAAGTAGTATATGAGAAAAGAACTTTTACTAGTTTCCGGACTGTTGATAGGCTCCATGGCGTTTGCGATAGATCCGGCAGAGATTGACAGTCTGATCAATTTGAAAGGGGTGGTGGTTTCCGCCAATAAGATCCATGTGAACCGGAACAGTGTGCCGTTATCTATCTCGGTCATCGAACGGGAGGAGATCGAGGCTAGCAGTGAATCGGCGTTGCTTCCCGTATTGTCGGAGCGAGTACCCGGGCTGTTTGTCACGGAAAAAGGGATTACAGGTTTCGGCGTTTCCGAGGGAGCGGCCGGGACGGTTAATATCCGGGGCGTCGGACAGAGTAATAAGGTCTTGATGTTGTTCGACGGACAGCCTCAATGGGCCGGTATATTCGGCCATTCGCTTCCGGACACCTATGTGGCTTCGGACGTGGAAAGGGTGGAGGTGATCCGTGGGCCGGGTTCCTTATTATACGGCTCGAACGCTATGGGAGGTGTCGTGAATATCATTACCCGCCAGCATAATCGGCCGGGACGACGTACACAAGCCCGTATCATGTACGGCTCGTATAACACCCAGAAGTATATGATTAATAATGGGTACAATATCGGTAACTTTAGTAGTTATATCTCCTTGAATCATGACCGCACGGATGGACATCGTCCGGATTCGAAGTTCCATATCACGAATGGTTTCGCTAAGTTAGGATATAAGATTGATGATCATTATAAGGTGACGGGAGACGTAAGCTTAGCTAAGTTCAAGAACCAGAACCCGGGAGAGATAACAAATCCGCTTATCGATAATATAATGAATATCCTGCGAGGTACTACCTCCTTCGCTTTAGAGAATAATTACGGGAAGACAAGTGGTGCCCTTCGTGCTTTCTACAACTGGGGCCATCATAAGATTGATGATGGGTATAATCCGGGCGGGACGCCTAATCCTTATCTGTTTTATTCGGACGATCATAATGCGGGTTTCTTGCTTTATCAGTCTTTCCGCTTGGTGAAAGGGAATAGTTTTACGGTCGGCATCGATTATAAGAACTGGGGTGGTCACGCATGGCAGGATAGTATCAATGGTAACCAGAATGAGTTGGTGAATAAGACCGTGAACGAGGTAGCCGGATACGTTATCATGCAGCAGGATCTGTTTGACAAGGTAAGCTTGAACGCCGGGGTTCGTTATGAGCATAACAGTATCTTCGGCGGCGAGTGGATTCCGCAGGCCGGCTTCACGGTACGTCCGTTCGAGGGGAACGTGATAAAGGCTTCTTTGTCGAAAGGCTTCCGGAGTCCGAATATACGGGAGATGTACATGTTCCCGCCTCAGAACCCAGATTTGAAACCGGAGCGCATGATGAACTACGAGGTATCCATCGGGCAGACATTTTTGGACGGCAACTTGTTTACGGAGTTGACTGCCTTTTTTATCGACGGGCAGGATATGATCGAGACGACACGTATAGACGGACGGCCTAAGAATGTCAATACGGGTACTTTTACGAATAAAGGTATCGAGTTCGATTCCCGTTACCAGATTCTCAAGAATTTGAGCCTCGATATGAATTATAGCTATTTGCATACGAGCAAGGCCCTGCTGGCGGCTCCGGCACATAAATTTTTCGCTGGCGTGATGTATGCCCCGGGACGTTTCACTTTCAACGTGAACGTACAATCCATTTTCGACCTTTATATCAATACGGCGGACAAGGTGAAAGAGGATTACACGGTTTTGAACGCGAAGGCAGCCTACCGTTTCGGTACACGTGATAAAGGCTTGAATCTATTTGTCAAAGGAGAGAATTTAACGGCTGCCCGTTATTCCATCAACGAAGGATTCCCGATGCCGAAGGCGATATTTATGGGAGGTATAGACGTAACTTTCTAGCATGGGTGGAAAAAGAACTTCCCCGAATACTCATATCTCCTTGAATTTTATGTCTACTTTCTAATATTTGTTTTATCTTTGCTTCATCAGAGTTTATTTGATTTTGATTAAAAGAATAAAACGTTATATATATGGATGTGAAAAATGATTTGGGTGGAGGAAAGCCCACGTTGCTAATCGCGGAGGATGAGGAAAGTAATTATTTACTTCTGAAGACCATTTTACATAAATATTGTAATTTGATCCGTGCTAAAACTGGTTTGGAAGCTTTGGCTCTCTTTAAGGAAAACGAGGTGGACTTGATCTTGATGGATATAAAGATGCCTGAGATGACGGGTATCGAGTCCTTGAAGGAAATCCGTAAGCTATCGAAAGATATCCCCGTAATCATGCAGTCGGCTTATGTATTCGACTCTGATATGGAAGCCGCTAAAGAAGCCGGGGCTTCCGGTTTTATCACGAAGCCGATCAATCTAAAGGTATTGAAAAATACGATATCGCAGTATTGTCCGTCGATCGTATGGTAAGGATTTATTAAGATGTTTTAGATTTGTATAAACGGCATTTTGCCGTATTTTTTGTTATTTTTGTAGAAAATCGTCAAGAGGGCGCTTTACAAATGTATTCTAATCTACAAAAATGACATGCTTATGATAAAAAAAGAACATCTTGTATCCGACATTTCTAAACTAAAAAAAGTATATAATCAGAGCTTCCCTTGGTTGGTGACCTTAGCGGAAGAAAGTGAGAACGCAAAGTATTTTAAGGATGCTTTGCGTTCTCTTATTTTATCCCGGCTCACGGAAAAGGAAAGTACCCAAGAAAACGTAGGAATGGCGGTGGCGAGACGTATCCTTCTTTTGATTGAGCATGATGATACTTTCGTGGACGAGCTGTCTACGGGCGAGCGTCTTCCGGTGCGGACGGTCACTTATCTTTGGCAGTTCCTGACCGGCCATTTGGAAAATGAGGTCTCTCCTGATTTATTCATTGACCTATACCATCAGTTTGATTTATTGGAATATCCGGTTGAGATCCTACCGGACCGGGCATTGGTGAAAAGGCAGATGAGCCGCTGGCCGACCGGGCTTGACCCGGAGGTAATCGCTATCCGTGAGAGGAACAAGGAGCGTATCATCTCTTGCTTGATCAAGAAGATAGAAAGACGCCATAGCCCTTCGTCACGTTTTCAGTTCGCCGAGGGCATCTCCTATGAGGAGAAAGAGGCCCGGGTACGTGAATGGTGGAATACCGCTCGTTTCCATTTGTCGATGGCGATCAAGAGTCCTACGGAATTGAACTCCTTTTTGGGATATTCCCTGTCGGACGAGACGATGAGCTTATTGGCCCGTGCCAAAAAGAAGGGGATGCCCTTTTTTGTGACTCCTTATTATCTTTCCCTATTAAATATAGAACATGAGGGGTATGACGACGCTACGGTGCGATCGTACATCATGTACTCGAACGAGCTGGTAGATACGTATGGAAGCATTAAGGCGTGGGAAAAGGAAGACATGGTCGTTGCCGATGAGCCGAACGCGGCGGGTTGGCTATTGCCGGAGGGACATAATATACACCGGAGGTATCCGGAGGTGGCGATCTTGATCCCCGATTCGATGGGGCGTGCCTGCGGTGGATTGTGCGCTTCTTGCCAGCGCATGTATGATTTTCAGAGCGAGCGGTTGAATTTCGATTTCGAGGCTCTGAAGCCTAAGGAGAGTTGGGACCGGAAGTTACGTCGTCTGATGCGTTATTTCGAGGAAGACGCCCAGCTACGGGATATCCTGATAACGGGCGGGGATGCCTTGATGAGCCAGAACGCTACCTTGCGTAAGATATTGGAGGCGGTATATAAGATGGCGGTGCGGAAACGGAAGGCGAACGAGAGCCGTCCGGAGGGCGAGAAGTACGCCGAGTTGCAACGGGTACGGCTAGGTTCCCGGTTGCTGGCTTATCTTCCGCTGCGTGTGACCGACGAGTTGGTTGGTATATTGAGGGAGTTCAAGGAGAAGGCTTCCGCTATCGGCGTGAGCCAGTTCTATATACAAACGCATTTCCAGTCTCCACTGGAGGTGACACCGGAGGCGAGGCACGCTATCGAGGCGATCTTGGCGGCGGGCTGGACGATCACGAATCAGTTGGTTTATACGGTCTCGGCTTCCCGTAGGGGGCATACGGCGAAATTACGGCAGACCTTAAACGCCCTTGGGGTGGTTTGCTATTATACGTTCTCTGTGAAGGGATTCCGGGAGAATTATGCGGTTTATACCCCGAATAGCCGCTCGTTGCAAGAGGCTCGTGAGGAGAAGATCTTCGGGCAGGTGCCGAAGGAGAAACAGGCGGAGTTGTATGATATGATCCGTAACCAACGTCCTTTAGGCAAGCGTTTGGTTCGTTTCCTGAAGGAAAACGGGTTGTTGTTCGCAGGTACGGATCGTAATGTATTGAACTTGCCCGCTATTGGTAAGAGCATGACTTTCCATACCATAGGCCTGACTTCCGAGGGAAAGCGGATTCTTAAGTTCGATCACGACGGGAGCCGTCGGCATAGCCCGATTATCGATCAAATGGGTGAGGTTTATATCGTGGAGAATAAATCCGTGGCCGCTTACCTTAGGCAATTGAAGGAGATGGGCGAGGATGTCAATGAGTACCGTACGATCTGGAATTATTGCGAGGGAGAGACGGAGCCTCGCTTCAGTATTTATGAATACCCGGCTTATCCCTTTAAGGCCACGGACCGAATGACTAATCTTGAATTATGAATTCTATCCTCATATGTTTGCCTTGGTTTCGTATATTTTGCTTAATTTTGTTTCACTGAATTTAGAAGGATATGATACAGAACGAAAGAGAAATCAGGCATGAGCTTGTGTTACAGGCCGCACGCCGTATGATGACAGCCGCTCGCACGGCTCCTAAAGGCAAGGGTATTGATATCATAGAGATAGCGATGGTGACGGATGGGGATATCTTGCGCTTGTCCGATGAGATGATCCGGATAGCGGCCGAGACCGGATTCAAGTTCCTGCTCCGTGACGCCGAGAATATAAAGAGTGCCGACGCCGTGGTGATTATCGGTACCTCCCAGAAAGTACAAGGCTTGAACTGTGCCCATTGCGGTTTCGATACCTGCGTGGAGAAGCCGGATTTGGTTCCGTGCGCTATTAATTCCGTCGATCTGGGTATCGCTATCGGCTCGGCTTGCGCTACGGCGGCGGACCTGCGTGTGGATACTCGTGTCATGTTCAGCGCCGGTTTGGCGGCCCAGCGATTGGGGCTGTTGGGAGACTGTAAATGCGTGATGGCGATACCGGTCAGCGCCTCGTCGAAGAACCCGTTTTTTGATCGTAAACCGAAAGAAGAACCGAAAAACTAGAAACAAATGAGTGACTCTATTCTAAAATTCGCGAATAAGCTGGAGATACGTTATTCCTTTAATAATAAATCCAATTATATGGATGCCATGACCAAGCACCGGTGTGAGAAGGAGATTCTTACGCTGATACGTTCCTTGGCGGATATGCTGGACGTGAAGCTGACGGTTTACAACGAGCCTTACGATAAGGAGGGTGGTTTCCGTGAGAAGCTGGGCGTGGCTGGGGAGAGTAGCCGCTCTATCTCTATCGTGTTGAACTTGGTGATGCAGATATTGACCCGTCCTTCCTTGTCGGTGGGTGGACAGCCGCTGATGGATCGTACGCCGGCGGACGAGGAGGAGATGCAGCGTGAGCTGTCCAAGTTACGCCGTGAACTACGGCTGAAGACTCCGGGGGCTACGCCTTCACACCGCTTGATCGACCTGTTGAACGCCTCGCCCCGTTTCTGTAAGTGTAAGTCTAATTTCTACGAGGCTTTGAAAGGGTATCCGAAGGTGACGAAAATCTCGGTACGTGAGTTGAACGAGAAGGATCGCAACCGTTCCGGTTCGCTGGAGGTGAAACGGGACCAGTTCGATTATTTTATCTTGCGTAGCGACGATCTGCCTACGGTCAAGGATAATAAGGCCACGATAGAGATCATCTCGCCGGTACTGAAAGATAGTAAGTATCGGTGGAAAGGTATCTACAACAAGGGAGGCGAGACGATCGATTTCTATATGCAAGATGAGGATTTCAAGAAACAGATGTTCGAGGACAAGATCTCGTTCACGAGCGGTATGTGCATCGATTGCGTCTTGGAGATCGCCCGCCGTCTGTCGGAGCTAGGAGAGGTGGTCAACGTGAGCTATACCGTGACTACGGTGATACGTACCCGTTTCGATAAGATGGAGATCGTCACCCCTCAAGGCAAGCGGCATCTTCGTAAACTGGAAGCCGCGAAGAAACAGCTTACGCTGGATTTGTTCGGCTAATCCGACTGCCGTATCCGCATTCCCATCACTTCCAAACACTACCGTGTTTCCGCTTGAACACAGTAGTATTCATCAGCGAACACAATAGTATTCAATCTCGGACACAATAGTCTTTTTGCTTTGAATACTATTGTGTTTTTTCGTAAGGACGGGCAGTCTATACGAGTGTATATTTCCTCGGATAATTGAATGCGATCGCCAATAAGGCGCCTGCTCCCAATAGATACGGGTAGTAAAGATATTGCATGATCTCGATAGGGGAGACATGCCCGAGTCCGGCGGCCATCAACATCTGGGCGCCGTAGGGGATGATTCCCTGTACGAAGCAAGAGAAGATATCCAATAGGCTGGCGCTGCGGCGGGGATCTATCTTGAACCGGTCCGCTATATCTTTGGCGATCGGGCCGGCCATGATGAGGGCGATCGTATTGTTGGCCGTGCAAAGGTTGGCGAAGCTCACCAAGGCCGCTATGCTCATCTCGGCCCCCTTGGAGGAATGGATGCGGGAGGTAAGCTTGCGAATGATCCAGTCGATACCCCCGTTATAGCGGATCATCTCCAACATGCCTCCTGCCAGAAGCGTCACGATAATCAGCTCGCCCATATTCGTGATACCTAGTCCCATGGAGGCGTTCCAGCCCCAGATATCGAAGCTACCGGTCCACAGACCTACTATACCGGACAGGACGATCCCGATGAATAGCACCAGCATGACATTGATCCCGCAAACGGCGGTTACCAATACCACTAGATAAGGGATCACCTTGACCCATTCGATCGGGGCCGGAGCGTAAGCGTTCTCCACGCCGCTTCCCACCAGCACGTATATCAATCCGGTCAGGATCGCTATCGGGAGGGCGATACGGATATTCACCTTGAACTTATCGGACATCTGGCAACCCTGCGTGCGGGTAGCTACGATAGTCGTATCGGATATGAACGACAGGTTATCGCCGAACATGGCGCCGCTCACCACGACACCTAGCATAAGGGCGTCCGGCATCCCCGTCTTGTCCGCTATACCGACAGCTACCGGGGCCAAGGCCACGATCGTGCCCACCGACGTACCTACCGAGATGGATATGAAGCAAGCGGCTAGGAAGATTCCGGCCGCCAACAGGTTACCGGGCAGGATGGACATCGCCAGATTCACGGTAGCGTCTACGGCACCCATCGCCTTGGCGGTCTGCGCGAAGGCACCGGCGAGGATGAAGATCAATACCATCAGCATGATATTGCTGTTGGCCGCCCCCCGGCAGAACTGCTCGATGCGGTTGCTTAATTTGCCTCCCTTGGAGATCGCTATCGCTACGATCGAGGAGATGACGAAGGCTACCGTTATCGGCATTTTATAGAAATCTCCCGCCACGATAGATACCACCAAATAAGTCAATAAGAATACCACCAGCGGTGTCAACGCCCAAGCGTTCGGTCTGCGTTCCAACTCCCCCATTTTTTCTTATCTCTCTTAAATTAACTGTCAACTGTCAATTCTCTACGTCCCTTCTCTTAGAAGGAGAACCGCAGCGCTATACGCACGCCCCCCTTCTTGATATTCGGTTGATCCAGATACGTCAACCGGCGGTAATAATCGATCCGTAATATCTTGAAGATGTTCTCCAGACCTACGCTGGCCTCCAGGTAAGGCGTACGGCCCATCGGCGAGGTTCCCTCGGGGAAGCGGTATAGTCCCGTCGGGTCTAAGGCAGGGTTGTTCTTATCAGTCAGTCCTCCGTAGAAACCGCTGAACGATATCACCTCACGCAAACGTAGCCACTTCACGCCGGGAATACGGTTTAAGATCCATCCCTTCATATAATACGTGAAGTAGAACGAAACATACTGGTCGCTTACGAACTCCAGCGCACGCATCATGTTGAAGGCTTGCGGCTGGATCGTGATGGACTGGTTGGTATTCGGCATGATGAGCAAAGGGAAAGGAACCTTGTCCCATACCTTGCCCGCCGTCACCAAGGCGTCGATATGTCCGAAGGAAGAGAGCCAGATCCGTTTCTCGGCGCTGATCTCCGTATGGTTGTAGTTGAAGTCGCCCCCCAACACGTTCTTCAATCCCATCTGATGGGATAGCTTGAATACGGGAGCGTCTTTCGAGAGGTTGAAAAGCGAGTTCTTACCCTCTCGTCCGTTATAGGCACGCTCGCCCGGGGCGAAACGAAGCTGGGCCCCTAGCTCCGTGTTGGTGAAATTCTTTAGGTTCGTCAATGTCCCGTCGGCGTTGTAGCGGTCGTAGCGGAGCGTTCCGGCCGCCTCGTTGTTCTCGTTACGTGCCCAAGTGGTAAGGGTCAGGCCATTCAGCCATTCCTTCTGGTACTGGAGCATGGTCTTGCGGATGTATTGCATCATGGTGACGGGCTCGCCCACCTTCCATGCCACGAACATATTATCCTTGCTGGTGAAGAGGAAGTCCTGACCGGGCGTATATACGTCGTACTCTTGGATCGCGGAGATATTGTTCACCGGGCTTTCTCCCTCGTGATATTTCTTCTTGTTCACGCTATACGTCAGCTTGGCGTTATACTTTAGCTTACGGTCGTTTACGCCATAGGCCAGATAACCGCTACCGAACCAGTGCGGGTTGAGGTTTGCCGTCGTCATACCTCCCACACGCATGCGGAAGCCCTCCAGATGGTTGGCGCTGAAAGTGGTATTCATCGGGCCGAAATCGAACTTGCTCTTATCCTTGTCCGCCGTGGTCGGGATATAACCGGTGATCAATATCTCGGCGGTCTTGATGATCACGTTGAAAGCCGGTACCTTGCGGAGTTGCGCCAGCAAGTCGTCCAAGGCGCTCTCTTTCTCTTTCAAGGGAACATGGCGGTTGTGTATCCAGAAGGTGTCGGTCTGGGCGGTGGCTTCGGGCAGCTCATGGATCGGACCGAGAAGGCCGAAGATCGAGTCGGCGTTCTGCACGTCGAACTGATACTTATCGAAATTCCTTAGCTGGTGGGCATAGAGCTGTTGCGCCCCTTTTACAATATAGAAATTAACGTAGGTATTCTCGTTGGCGAGCACCCAAGTGCTATCCGGCATCCGCTTGAACTCTTGCTCGATCCGGAGCTTGTCCACCCAGTTGAGGTTGATGTTCGCCGGGGTGTTCAAGAGGAATTTCTTGACGGCGTAATTACCGTCCAGCGTGATGTACAAGCGGCCCGTGAAGCCGTAGCTCTGGCTGTTTACGGGCACGAAGGCGAGATCCACGCATCGGTCTCCGGCCACGTCCACCGTATCCATGATATAATATTTGTAATAGGAGACGGCCAGCGTGGAAGACAGCGGGCTCACGAAACGGTTCAACAAGATATTGATGTTGTTGTCGAAGATATTGACGCCCTTGAATATCTCCTCGAGGTTGGAAGTGATAGCACCTCCATCGTCCAAGGTCTTGTCGATACCCTGCTGGCGCTTGGCCTTGGTGATCGTCTTCTCCGCCTTGGGATGTTTGCGGTAGTATTGGTCGGAGATCGTCTCACGGACGGAGATCGTCAGGATCGGTTTCCCGTTGAACTCCGAGGTATCCAGATAGTTCTTGATGAACTTGAATTTCTTCAGGAACTTATTCTTCTCGAGATTGGGGTTGAAGTCGTCCAGCGACATGCTGAGCTTCTCGTACACCTCGCTTTGGTACTCGTCCTTCGCCTCGATGCGGTTGTCGTTCTTATGCTCTATGACTTTCTTGATCAGTTCCACGGCGGGGTTGTCCTTGCGGGAATATTTCTCACGCTTAGGCTTGACGACTACCTCGGCAATCTCGAACGAGGTAGGCCGGAGGAGCACGTTGAGGGCGTTGTTCTTTTGTCCGGCCTTTAGGTTTACGACCTTATTGTCATATCCAAGCGAGGATACGACCAGCCGGGTAAGCCCTTTGTCATTCTGGAGGCTGAAAGCCCCGTCATCGTCGGTCATCGCCCCGATCGTCGAGTTTTCGAACATGACGGATACGTAGGATAGGGGTTCCCCGCTTACGGAGTCTCTCACGATTCCGGACGCGGAAGTTATGCTCTGGGCGTATAGGACGGAAATGCCGGTCACGAATTGTAACAGGACTAGCAAAGTGATATAGCGAATAGATCTTATCATGTAAATGTCTCGTTATTCCTTCACGGATAATACTGTTGGCAAAGGTATGTTTTTTTCGTGGGAGGGAGGGGGGAGAGGCTATTAATAATCATTAATCACCGGGTTTCCCACCGCTCGATGGGAAACCCGGCGGTAGAAAACGCGAGCTTCATTATTTAACGAAAAAGATCTTCATTATTTTATATCTCTGATGGCGAGTCGCTGTCGGTAGCGGGCTTGTCGCCTTCTTGTTTCTTGGCGGCTGCGGCCCTCGCCTGCGCTATGCGTTGGTTGTAGAGGGCGTTCGTCTCGTCGACCAGCGCGTTGAGGCGGCTGATGAAGGCGGCGGTCTCTTGAGTGGGCTTCACCACGCTTTGCGCGAAGGCGTAGGTGGACATCTCGTCGTATTCCTCGTCCATGCGTAGGCGGATTTTCTTGGCGCTCTCTACGGGGTCGTCCGCCTTGGCGTTGGCGCGTTGCTCGGTGAGCGTGGCGTATTGCTTGTTCTTCTCTTTCAGCGCTGCTACTACTTCGGTGAGGTTGATCGCCGCCAGCGCCTCGGGCATCCCGGCCTTGTCGAGGTCTACCAGCAAGCCCTCGATGGCGGCCGTCTCCTGCAAGTTGGCGAGGCGCGCGGCGCCGATGTAGGGCTTCACGGGAAGGTATAGCTTCTCGGCCGCCGTGCGTTGCGCCGCCAGCGGGCTTTTCGTCATTTGGGTAATAGTGGAAGTAATGAAGATCAAGAGATCATCCCTCTCCTTGTCGAGGGCGGACATCTGCGCGGTCTCCTCGCTGGCCGAGGATTGGTTCACGGCGTCGGTCAACAGGGCGAAATCGGTGGCGAAGGCCGTACGAAGTTCTTGGGGGATGCCCAGCGGGTCGTTCGGGTCGAAGCTGATCTCGTCGGGAGATTCCGAGTCGCCTCCGCCACCCGCGAGCAGGTTCCCGTAGCGGGCCATGAAGGTTCGGTACTCGGCGTTGTTCAATCTCTGTAAATAAATAATATTCACCTTGGTTATTTTTTCCATATCTGAAAATTTTAGGAGGATCGCTAGATCCGTTTTACAGTGCTAAAGGTATGATAATTTTGGGATCCAGCCACCAAAACCTATCGCATTTTTCATATATTCGGGCTTACATCGGGCATGAAATGGAATTTCAATTTTGAAATGGGGCCTACATTGGGTGCGAAACGGAATTTCAATTTTGAAACTGGGCTTGCATTGGACGCGAGGTGGAATTTCAAATTTGAAATGGGGCTTACATTGGGTGTGAAACGGAATTTCAAGTTTGAGACTGGGCTTACATCGGGTGCGAGGTGGAATTTCAAATTTGAAATGGGACTTATATCGGGCGCAAGGTCAAATCTGTAAAAAATGCGAGGCCCAACCTTGGTGGCCGGGCCTCGCGGTAAATCATTTCTTCTTGATCACGATGATACGCATGCCGCCCTCGGGCTGTACCAGATCCCCGGTCTGCTTGCCATTGTCATCTAACGTAGGAACCAAGAACGGATAATATTCCGGGTTGTAATACTGCTTCGTGCTTAGGGAGCCTTCTCGGGGACGCATGGAGTAGGCGAGCACGCCGCGTCTCTACAACGCCTCCTTGTTCCACTTGTTCTGCGGGTTCTTCCCCTCGGGGGTATAGAGCTGGGCGATACGGGCGGCGTAGGCTTTCTCTACCTTGCCCCGGACGATCTTCATGGTGCTGTTTACCATGCCGTTTTGCTCGATGAAAGGCTCGGGGAGGATGGCGAAGGTGGTCGGCAACCAACGATCCGGGAACATACTAGACAGGTCGCCTCCCTTGCGGAAACGGTCGATCTGGCGCTGGATGATACGGATGGCCTCTTCTCGGCCTTGATCGCTCGTGAGGTCCAGATTCTGGTGGCCCAGATGTTTCCGCAACCGTTCTTTGTTAGGGACCAACAGGGCGGTCGTGTACGGACTCTGGTTATTGTACAGGATCAGCTGGTCGATGCAAGAGGAATGCTCTACCAAGGCTTCCTCTATACCCTCCGGACTGTATTTCTCCCCGTCGCTTCCGATCAGCAGGCTCTTGAAACGCCCCAACACATAAAGAAGCCCGTCACGCATATATCCCATATCCCCGGTGTACAGCCAACCCTCCTTTACGGTATCGGCCGTCGATGCCGGGTTCTTCCAGTAGCCGGCCATCACGTTCTCTCCCCGGATGACGATCTCGCCTTTCTCCCCCGGAGGAAGTACGTTGCCGTCCATGTCGCAGATCTTTAGGTCGAGGGGCCGCACCAATACGCCGCTACTGCCGAAGGTATGGCGGCGGGGGCCGTTGGTCGAGATGATCGGTGTCGCCTCGCTCAGCCCGTATCCTTGGTACATCGGGATTCCCAAGGCGTAATAGAACTTCTGCAAGTCCTTATCCAGCAAGGCGCCCCCTCCGATAAAGAACTTCAGCTCGCCCCCGAAGTTCTCACGGACTTTCGCGAACAATAGCTTGTCGAACAAACGGACCAGTGGCTTCAAGAGGACGCGGAAACCTTTTCCTTCCTCCTCGTCGCTATCCCCGTTATAGATATAACCGATCCGTAAGGCTAGGTTGAAAAGGCGGACGGCGTTCTTGCCTCGCGCTCGGATACCCTGCTCGATATTCTTCTTGAAGTTCTTCGCCAAGGCGGGGACGCTCAGTATCAGGTACGGCTTGAACTCCTTTATATTGATAGGGATATTCTTCAAGGTCTCCATACCGGTACGCCCTACCTGCACGGTAGCTACCGAGGCTCCCTTCGACATGAAGATGTAGAATCCTACCACGTGGGCGAAGCAATGGTCCAGCGGGAGGATCACCAACGTACGCCACGTATCGTCTATATCCACGCAAGTGAGCGCTTGCTCCACGTTCGCCGTATAGTTGCGGTGGGTGAGGATCACGCCTTTCGGATCGGCGGTCGTGCCGGAGGTATAGGTGATGGTGGCGTAATCATCGTTGCCCAGCGATTGCCCGATCGCCAAGAACTCCTCTAGCGGATGAATACCCAGATAGACCTTCCCCATCCGGCGTATCTCGGACAGCGGCATCTCACGGTCTTGGTATTCCGCCAGCTCGTCGAGTACGATGATCTTCCGTACGGCGGGGAGCTTATCCTTGATCGCCCGGATTTTCTTGAGTTGCTGGCCCGATACCATGATATATTTCACGTCGGCGTGGACGAGACGGAACAGGAGGTCGTTCGCCTCCTCCAGCTTGATCGATAGGGGCACGTTCGTCGCCCCGGCGTAGAACATGGCCAGCTCGCCGATGATCCACGCATTGCGCCCTTCGCTCAGTAAAGCCATATTATCCCCCTTTCGCACACCCAGCGATATGAGGCCGGCGCCTTCCTCATAGACGAGGTCGCGAACCTCGGCGTAAGTGGTTGGCTCGAATCGCTTGCCCGTCTTCTCCCATAAAAAAGGATTACTCGGGAATCGCTTGGCTGAACTCTCAAAAAGGTCTATAATCGTTTTCTTTTCCATATCTTTTCGTGTTTGTAAGAGGATGTGTCAAAAGTTGGTTGAGTTTATTTTTTCCATCTCTTGCAGGTAGCCGCATGCCGCTTCCACCGTAGGGACGTTCTTGATCACGATACTTCGCTTGCCGTTCTGCTCCCGGAGGTTACACTCACGGGGATGCTTTTGGATGAAGCCCAGCAGCTTGCCGAACGCCTCGCTTTGGTAATACGGGCTATCCGGGTTATTCACCAAGAAGAGGCTCATCTGCCCTTTCTTCAGGACCACTTTCTCCATGCCCAGTTTCTTGGCCATGCGGCGGAGGCGCACGATCCGGATCAACTCCTTGCCCTCCTTCGGTATCTTGCCGAAGCGGTCTTTCAAGCGCTCCGTAAAGGCGAGGATATCACGTTCCTCCTCCATATTATCCAACTCCCGGTATAGGGAGATACGCTCCGAGTCGTTGGGGATGTAGGTGGGAGGGAACATCAATTCCAGGTCGCTCTCGATATAGGTCTCCCGGACGTACTCGCTGCCCGTATCCCGGTGCCCTTCGGTGTTATCGGCGTAAAGATCGGCGAATTCCTCGCTTTTCAACTCGTCTACCGCCTCCTCCAAGATCTTCTGGTACGTCTCGTAACCCAGATCCGCTATGAAACCGCTTTGCTCGGCCCCCAACATATTGCCGGCCCCCCGGATATCGAGGTCTTGCATGGCGATATGGATACCGCTACCCAGCTCGGAGAAGTTCTCGATCGCTTGCAACCTGCGCCGTGCCTCCTGCGTCAGCGAGGTGAGGGGCGGGGAAAGGAGGTAGCAGAAGGCTTTCCGGTTGCTTCGTCCCACCCGTCCGCGTAGCTGATGGAGGTCGCTAAGCCCGAATTGCTGGGCGTTGTTGATGATGATCGTATTGGCGTTAGGCACGTCGATGCCGCTCTCCACTATACTGGTGGCTATCAATACGTCATACTCATAATTCACGAAATCGAGGATGATCTTTTCCAGCTTCTCCGGCTCCATCTGCCCGTGCCCCACGGCTACCCGTGCGTCGGGGACTTCCCGCCGTACCAAGGCTTCCATCTCGTAAATGTTCTGGATACGGTTGTTGATGAAGAACACCTGCCCGTTCCGGCTCATCTCGAAATTGATCGCTTCCCGGATGATATCGGGGTTGAAACGCTCCACCTCCGTCTGCACGGGATAACGGTTGGGCGGTGGCGTGGTGATGCTGGAAAGATCCCGGGCCCCCATCAAGGAGAACTGTAGGGTACGGGGGATCGGGGTGGCCGTCATTGTCAAGGTGTCCACGTTCACCTTCAGCTGCCGAAGCTTCTCCTTGACGGATACCCCGAACTTCTGCTCCTCGTCGATGATAAGCAAGCCCAGATCCTTGAAACGTACATCCTTGCCGACGATCCGGTGGGTGCCGATCAAGATATTCACCTCGCCCTCTTTCAGCTCTTTCAAGGTAGCCTTGATTTGCGCGGCCGTACGGGCCCGGCTGATATAATCGATCTTGCAAGGGAAATCCTTCAAGCGCTCACAAAACGTCTGGTAATGCTGGAAAGCCAGTACGGTGGTGGGTACCAACACGGCCACCTGCTTATTGTCCGATACCGCCTTGAATGCCGCGCGGATAGCTACCTCGGTCTTTCCGAAACCAACGTCTCCACAAATCAGCCGGTCCATCGGACGGGTACTTTCCATATCCGCCTTGACCTCGGCGGTAGCCTTCATCTGGTCCGGCGTGTCCTCATAGATGAAGCTGGCTTCCAGCTCATGCTGCATGAAGCTGTCCGGCGTGTA
>Ga0209064_1000844_pt1 | contig 60469 bp, 66 predicted proteins | sample Inofromicrocosms_FD_187498 | JGI IMG/M metagenome (GOLD analysis project Ga0209064, IMG submission 187498) | Mouse cecum microbial communities from Vienna, Austria - Inoculum for glucosamine and mucus D2O microcosms (SPAdes) (version 2) | ecosystem: Host-associated > Mammals > Digestive system >...
TGCCAAAGAAATTAAACTGATTGTAGACGACAAAGCAAAATACGCTTGCTGGTCGGCAAGGGAAGATATTAAGGCGGATTTGAAAGTTGACATTATTCTCAAGCTCGCCGAATACGAATATCCGCCCGTAACGCAAGACGAAGTTTATAAGGAAGTTCTTGAACAAGCCGAGAATTTTAGAAAATACAGCGAATAGGAGTGAAGCGCGCCATGAAAAAACTTTATTATAATCCGATCGAAGTGCCTGAAAAAATCAGAATTAAATCTGTTGCTTTCGGTATAGATATCGAGTATACTCCCAACACGTCGGAAGGAAAACCGGTATATATAGACGAGCTTTATGATTTTGCGAAAAACAGATATTTCGACAGCGTTCAAGTTTTCTTAACTTCGCACGAAGAAGCGTATTATAGGGATAGTAAAAATCCTATTGAGAAAGTTCCCGTAACAGGTTGGGTTGATCTGCGCGATTATAAGAAAGGCGGCGGCTATCTTGACGATAAGACGGGGCTTTACAGAGTATAAGGGAGGGCTTATGCAAGTTTTACTATCCAGCGTTACAAATATGTGGCGCGGTGGGAAAGGAATACTCGGCGAATGTGTGGCAACGGACGAAGGACTCATTTTCAACAAGCGAGGTTTTTTTGCTACATATACTCGTGGCGGTCTTGTAAAGGGTATTTCAGAACTCGTATCATCAAAAGACTTTTATCTCGTTTTGCCGTATGAGCAAATTGTCGCTGCTGTAAAAGGGCGTTTTCGGCTGAATAGAAAAGCCTTGATAGTAACTACTACGGAAGGAGAGGAAATTATTTTTGCAATCTCTGACAAACATAAAAAATGGTTCGCTTTAATGGATGAACTTGTAAATAATAAAACGGTGTAATGGTTGTCGTTTGAGAGATAAGAGGTTAAACAATGACTGAATTTTCTGCATTTATTTTAGGTGTGATTGTTGGAGAGAGTATTCCACCTTGTAAGCCTAAAAGCACAAGTGGTTCAAAGCCCATTCGTAATATTGCATTGCAAGATGTTGTGTTTTGTCAATGCTTAAGAAATCTTGTTGACGAGATGGACGAATACGTAAAAACCACTCACCCTTCACCAGAAGAATTTATTAGGCATATTCTTCCTGAAGATAATTTTGAACAGCCGTATACAGAAAAGGAGACCGAAACAATCGAGCGTAACCAAAGAAGTATTAAAGGCTATGCTGATTGGATTAAGGATATAATTAAAAGCAATTCGCTTGTCGGCGGTAACTCGTGGGACGATCTTGATGCAATAAGAATGATTTGGCAAGATGAAGTTCATACTCCCGACTTTGATGAACTTGATTTGCTTTTTGGCAATTCACTTCTTTCAAAGCCTATCAAGAAAAACGGACGACTGTATGAGTATGATACATATAAAAATAATGCTTTATTGAACGGATTGGCAAAGGGATTTTTCGAGAGTATTCCGGCGCAGATTATTTTGCGTCTTTGCTTGGAATGCACACAAGAAATTGTTGGGAAATACGGCTACGATTTTGATTTCCAAAGATTTGATTTTAATGTCAGTGCGGATAAAAATGGTACTCTTGATGAATGGCGACAAGAACAACGACCTATTGCTTATAAAATGTTGCTGAAAGATATGCCGTCATTTTGTAGATCGACGTGGAGTAGTTATACTGTTGCTGTAAAAAATATAGATGACTATATGCACTCCGAAAAACAAGTTGTTGGCAAAGAAGAAGAAAAACGTCGAAAAGAGGAGGCAAGCCGAATATGCTCTATATTGACAGCCGACGAGCGTAAAGAATTTTCTGTGATTGATGTTAAGGCTGATCCATTTCTGATTGCTTTGGGTGCTATTTTTTTGATTGCAATAGCGACTTTTGTAATTGGAATGATAGTTGGAATATCTGTTCCTGATGATGTTGAAAAAACTGTAACAAATGTGATGCTTATTATGATTGCTGTAGAGGTTTGCGCACTTTTGATAACCTTTGTAATTTATATATATCCATCAAAAAAGAACGGTGGCGTCAGTAAGAAGGTATATGATTATGTACTTGTGTTACAGAGTGCCTATTACAATACTTCTGAAGGTGAAAGTGCAAAAAGGTATAAAGAATTATTGGAAAGAGCGAATAGCAAAAGTAGGTCTTATTGAACTAATACATAAATATAGAAATCCGAGATTCCGTAAGGAGTCTCGGATTTATTCTTCAATGTACATATTATAAATTTGTTTTTTCTTTTGTACGGCATAAGCGTAAGCGATTGCTGTTCCGCTTTTGGGTTGATAGTCTGGAAGAAACTTATTAGGCGCTTTCCGCTTTGGCGGTAAATAGTCTTTGTTATAGTAGAATATGCATACGTCGCTGTTGTCGATCATTTCTTGATTGCGCATGATGTATGCGTTTTTGTTTGCATTTATAGATTTCGTTGAACTAACGGCTTCTTCGTAGTCCGTGTAATGAACTTCGCACTTTGCTATTCGAGAGAAGAACTGTTCGCAGCTTTCCCGTTCTGCTTTGGACGTAAACGCTGTTTCGTGGGGTGCGTTATAGCTTATCCGTTTAAGGTGGGGGAATTGCTCTTGCAGTTCGGTAACGGCCTCCCAGCATAGAGAATTAAAATCACTTCTGCTACCGAAGATGAACGTATCGGCACCGTTTGAAATGAGGGTAGATAGGATGCCGAACAATTTTGTTTTGACCTGTTCGGCGTTGTCCACGGTTCGGTGGCCGATAAAGCATACTGTTTTTTCAGACATAAAAAGAAGTGCCGCCCCTTTCGGAACGACACTCCGTAGAATACCGTTCCGTGGTTGCTACGCCATTAAACTCCTTTCTTGTGGAAAACAGTTGGAACAAGTATTACTACCGATTTTTAACTGTTTTCCACGCAAAAAAACGCAGGCTACCCCCTTATAGGAGGTAGACAGGAGTTTATAATAATGACGTAGCATTAGTATTATAGCACGTCAAGGGAAAAATATCAAGAATAAACGATTTCAATTTCTGTATTCAGCACAAAAAAAGCCCAGACTCCGAAAGGAATCCGGGCTTTGGCTTTATAACCGTATCGGCTTCGATACGGTTAAACAGTTTGCGCTCTGTCGGGTATGTAGATTTTGTCGGCAACCTTGACGGCTTTGTAAGTAAAGCCGTTTATTGATTGAGTTGTGTATTCGGGCTTGCCTTTTGCGTTCGCCCGTAAAAACATTTTCTCGCCGTCCTCGTCTATGCGGTCAATGTTGCCGTCCATAAACTTCGTGTCGTTTCCGACCTCCAATACTTTCAAGCCTTTTTGCAGTAGGTATGAACTGAATTGCCATAACTTCTCGAACATTCCGTAACAGTCCATAATAAAGCAAAAATCTTCTTTTTCGCAGTATCCTGTAATTCTGTAATAATTATTCATAATCATTTACTCCTTTGCGTTAAGCCGCCGCTTGTATTTTCTTTAATTGTCTGTTTGCGAACGGCAGCCATTTTTTGTTTACAAACTCTAAAACGCCGTCGTTCGGCTTGCTGTCGCCGTCGCCGTAACATTGTAATATCTTCTTGCTTTTTAGCGAGTATTCGAGCGTAACGAACGGTGTATCAGGCTCGGTCGCATTTCGTACAAAGAAGATAAGGCTTTCTTCTCGCGCAAATTTTTGGTCGTAATTCATACGTCCTACGCAGTGGTGCAGGGTATCGCCTTCGTGCATCAAATCGCTCGGTGTTCTTGCTATTATAACGATAAACGCCTCTTTGTTTCGTTGCAAGCTCAAATACTTTTCGGCAACGCCGGCGAATTTCGCATACAGTTCTTTGCGTTCTTCGGCGTCTTTCATCGCCTTTGCCGTATGGTATTGGTCTATGCGCATATCGTGCCAATGCTTGAAGTTGTGAGGGAATACGTTTTTATCTGCGGTCATATCCAAGCCGAGATAATTGCAAGCCTTGAAGTAGTCGTTATACGTTGCGATGCTCGTATCTTGCTTTTTGACGTACTCCAAGAACTTATCCGTCCGTCCTTTGAAAAACCGCCGTAATTCGGGATAACCGCCATTTTTATTACAAAAACTTTTCTTTTGCTGCTCAAGGTGTTGGGTATCTTTGAGCGATTTACCCGTTTTGTAAGACGATAGAATTGTGCTTATGTAGTAATACTTTCCGTGCAATTCACTGCTGTTCTTAATGAGCCATTTCCGGAACTTCTTGTCTTTTGCGGTTTTTTCCAATAATTGCTTACTTAATGCATACGACGACAGCCCGAATTTGACGAACATTTCCGCTTGCGGATATTTTTCGTAAATGCGTAAGTATTTGAATAAGTTTATACCGCCGTATTGCTTATAAGCGCTATATTTATATTCGGGCAGTTTGTCCATAACTTCGTAATTTACGATAGGGGCGTAAGGATCGTAATATTTATCGTCAGCCCATAACCAACCGCGTTCGTACCATTTGTCGAATTTTTGCAAGCCTTCTGCGAACCAGCCCACACGATAGCCCATCGCGCCCATATAGTTATATTCCAAATCTTTTAGAAAGCATTTATTCGCATGAACGGCGTGAATAGCAACTATCTTCATATACAGTTTTTTGCGGTAGTGCTTTGCGGCAACGGTAATCTTTATAAGTTCTTTGCGTTTCCATAATGCAAGATAAGCATAGAAGCGGAGATGCTTATCGGGAGTAGTGTGTTCTTTGAGATCCGCTTTGCGAATACGCTCGGCTATATATTTGGGTATCGTCAATTTTTCTGCATCTTCAATCGTCATAATATTCACCTCACGCCATATCGAATTTGCCGTCCAGCAAATCGTAAAGATAAATCATAGTTTCTTTGTCAAACGAAGAAAGAGAATAGGGAGTAGTTTCGTCGTCTTGCTCGTCAGCCGTTTTCGGTTCTTGTATATCGCCGTCAAACTGCCGCATTTCCGCTTCGGAAAGTTCTTCTATATCTTCGTCCTTGTCGGGCAAATCGTCTTTGCATACGGGTGCGGAAATCTTTTTAAGCGGTACAATATCGCCGTTTATTTCGACAATAACCACGTCGTGATTTTTCCGTATTTTGGCTATGTAAGTGTCTGCCGCGTGATAGGGAAAACCGATCATAGGCACGCGCTCGTCATCGGTCAATTTACGGCTTGCAAGCGTCATATTGAGTTCGTCGGCTAATGTTTCGGCATCGCCGTCAAACGCTTCGTAGAAGTCGCCCAAGCGGATAAGAACGATACCGTCGGTGTGTTCCGAAAGTTCCAAGTATTGCGTATAGAAAGGGGGATAAGGCTTCGGTGCTTGAACGGTCCTTGCGTTCTTTTCGGCAACCGCTTGTTCAAGCGCATCGGCAATATCGTCTATTGTCGGCTCGTCCGTTTCTTCGGCTTCTTCGGCAGGTTCTTCCGGCATATAGTCGTTGTTCTGTTCTTCGCCGTCGTCATCGGTAGCATCGTCTGTAACCTCGTGATCGTCGGCTTGAACTGTTACGGTTTTCTTTTCCGTTTGCTCGATCATATCCCACAGCGACGCTTGCTGTTGTTTCGGTTTGGGCGGCTCGACTATGACGGGCTTTGTTACGGTTTTCGGTTTCGTCTTTACAACCGGTTTATATTCCGTTCCGTCCTCATTGAAAAGTTTGCCTTCGATAGTATCTTCCTCAAAGTAGTGGATAGCCCAGCCGTAAACGACGGAATCTTCCACGCACGCCGACCGCGCATTTTTCTCTGCGAGCTTTTTTGCTTCTTCGCTCGCAAAGGTCATAAAGCTGTCGAGCGTTTTTTTGTTGACGAGTTGTTTGCCGTCTTTTGTAAACGGCGTTCCGTTGTTGATTTTTTCGGCAAGCACGTCGCTTGCGTTTTCCTGCAAATAGGCAAGGATAAGTTCTTGCGGTTTACCGTTTGCGGTAAGGTTGAGAGTAGTCATTATAAATCTGCCTCCTGTTGTAAGATTTTGAGAATGTCTTGTTCGTTGTAACCGAATGAACAAAACCAGATGATTGTAGCCAATTTTTCGAGCGGCGCACCGTCTTTGTTGAGTTTGAACAATAAGTCGTATTGTTTGCAGTCGCCGTTCGTAAACCATTGATACTTGTTGCAAAGGTAGTAAAGTTTGTCTGTTGAGATTTTCATTGTGTATAACTCCTTATGTGATTTCTGTATATAAAAGAAAAGACGCGGTTATCCGTATTCAGAACGGACAGCCGCGCCAACGCCATTTATATTCAAACAGCGTTTTTATAGGGAATATATCCCATATTACGTTTTCAATCGGTTTGCCTGTAATCCTGTCTTTGGGCGGATCGCGCTCGTACCAACGCACACTCCACAATGCGCTGTCGTAAGTGTTCGTTACGAGATACACTTTCCATTTGTTCGAGCCTATCCGCTTGTATCGTACCGTATAGCCGAAATCGTTGTTTGGTGTCATATCAAGCCCCATTTAATCGTCCTCGCAGAATACCGCCGTACTGTGGTTAAGCGCAAGATAGTAGTGTCCGTTACCGCAATCTTTATATTCTTCACGGTAGAACGCTTTGTTATTTTCGGGGTTATAATCGAAACTCACGTCGTAATTTGTTCGTATTCTCGGTGTGGAGTATTGTCTGCGTTCGGAAATGGCTTTGCGGATTTGTTCTTTTTCTTCCGTATTGTAATATCCGAAATACATAGATTTAAGTTTGCAACGCGACAGTTCCCATATATAATCCGTGTCGATATATTCCTTACCGTCGCGGTCGGTTTTAATCATAAAAGGATAATGCTCTTTACAGTAGGCAACGGTTGCTTCACGATTATCCCAGCTCATATCGTAAATCTTTCTCTTTTCGTCGAGCGTAACGTATTTGTAAAGGTTGTCCCATACAGCGGCGATATCCGCCCACAGTCCGCTTTCACGACAGAGGTTTATAGCGCGTTTTAACCGTCTTTTCCACTGCGCATTTTCATCGTTTGGTATCAACGGCATAAAGTGTCTTAAAAACTGTTCTTCGTCCAAACGCCAACCGTAACGCTTTTTATTGTAAGCATACACAAATATGGTAGAGGCGGTTTCTATGAAGCAACGATGCGTTTTATTGTCGTCGATGCTTACTGCCTTAAATTTAGATAATCCTTTCGCTTTGATTTGTTCCAAGATTTCTTTGCTTTTCATTCTTCGTTCCATCCTTTTTCTTTGAATATAAGTTTAATTTCGGTATAGTCCGTAGGTGCTTTATCGTCTATGCTTATTTCATCCCAAGCCCAAGCGCCGATATATTCTTCCGAACTGTCGGCAGTAGGAGAGCGATAATCGCCACCGCCCATACCGTTGCCTATGCAGGTCAATAGCGGTAGGGGGTGCATACACCAATCGCCGTAATCCTTTGAGTGCATACAACTGTTTTCGAAGTAGAGCGTTCCGGCGAAGTATTCTTTCTTTGTGTGGTTTACAATAAACTTTCCGTCTAATGTAAATTCGGTAGGCTCAACGGCGATACCTTCGCAATCCCAAGTCTGATTGCAAAGCCTTTTTATTTGCTTTTGGTTTAAGCCGTTGAAACTATCTGCGCCGATATTGTCTAAATAACTTTCGGCATAATCGCCGATCCAAGCGATGCGGCGCTTTTCTTTGCTTTCGTAGATGTCAAGGCATACGGCGTTTACGAAATCGTTGCGCCACCACGAATGCTCGGTAAGTTTTGCCATCATGTATTCTGGCTTGCCGTTCTGTATCACATAACGGTTATATACGACGTTGCGCCTGTTGTGCTTTTTGACTATTGCTCTGTAATACTGTCCCATTAGTTGATCCTCCTGTATAAATCGTCTGCGAAGTACGCACAAACAAACCAATTAAAAAGGGCATGACAGCGCACGCCCTTATAATCTACTATGTAATCGTTGTCGCCGACCTTTTCAAGCACCGTTATTTCGTCCATAACTTCGGGCTGCATTTTGCCCTTATTCAGCGAGCTTATATAAGCCTGCGTCTTAAATCCGTTCATTTTTTGTATTCCTCCAAATATTTTTTGTACGCCGTTTCTTTTTCAAGCAGTTCGTTTACTTGCTTTTCCATAGCTTCTCTTGTTTGTTCGATACAAGCGATAGTCAATAGGTTGGTATTAGCGCCGAACAATCTTCGGAACGCATAATCGCAAATTAGGTCTATTTGCTTGTCCTTTGCGCCCACACGGTTAAGGCAGAAAATAGCGGTAAGTATGGGCATAACTTCTTTCGTGTTTCTCATTACATAACCTCCATAACACGTAAGTCTATATATGAGTACATATACCAATCGTTTTTATCGGTAATGTGCCACCAAACTTCGGATTCGCCCGAATTGTTATCCTCGAAATCGAACTCGTAATGTTCGTCAACGGGATAGCCTTCGTCATCGAACTCAATGTCGCCAACCCATGAATTTTCGGATTTACGTTCGGCGCATATAAGTTCTTTGAATTTGTCGTATGCTTTGTCGTAACTGTCGTAAACGTAAAGGTCAACGCTGCTTGCATCGGGCGTTGCCCAATCGAATTGCACGATATATACTTTTTTCATTATGCAACCCTCCTTATTCCGCCGCCGAATGATTGTACGGTAATGCTTCCGAACTCGCTGCACATATCGTCCGATTTATTCCAAACGTAGGCGAATACCGTATGTTTATTTCCGTAGCTGTAAACCGTATCTTCCCATTCTTCGGGATAGTTCGTTACGATAAGAAAATCGTACAGTTCCCCGAAGTCGGTAAATTCGTGCGTGATTGCGTAAACTTTGCAATTATACTTTTGTTCGAGTTCACGCATCTTGGTTTCGATTTCAGGTTCTTGATATACCCAAAATCCACCGAAGCCCTCAAAGAAGCAAACCTTGTCGGATTGCTTAAAGCCGTTTATGTACGGCTTGTAGATGTCGAGAGTGTGCATAATCTCGATTGCTTTGTCCTTCTTTGCTTGAAGGGTAGGTTGAGTAGTGGTTCCCATTTTTGATAACTCCTTTTTATTTTTTATCTAATTTCAATTACGCCGTTTGACGTTTCCGTGTATCCGTCGTAACTCAAATCCCTTGCAAATGCGTTATAGTCAAAATAGTTGGCAAGATTGCCGAGCATCTTTTCCAAGTTGTAACATTCGTCTATAATCTCGTAAGCCACGTCGAGCATCGTCTTATTCTTGTAAAAGACAATATCTTGATCCCAATTTTCTTCGTAATCGTTTACGAGGTCAGACCATTCATTGAACGATCTAACCTCGCAATACGCTTCCATAAGCTCATATTTATATTCATCGTCCAGAACGCCGGATTTTTTCATAAGCTCGAATATCTCTTTGGGGTGCGTGTTATCCCAATCGGTGCTTGAAGTAGGAACGCCCTCGATGTCCTGTACAAACAATTCTTCGTCGATGCCGTCCAGCTCAAAGCCTTCGCGCTTTAATTCTTCAACGATTTCGTCCCAATCTTCGTAATCGTCGAAGTCCAGCCATTCGCTGCCTAATGCGCGTTCGTTACATTCGTTGTACGAACCCCACGAACCAATTACCATTGCAACTCTGTTCATATTGCCTCCATAAGTTTTTTATAGTCTTGATAATCGTCGATAGATTTCATTTGACGCAGGTGGGGGAGATATACGTTCACGCCTTTGTTCATATTGATTAAACGCAGTATGTTCGCTTGTGTACCTCTGCTTTTCCCGTCCCATATCATAAAACCGAAATCACAGTCCGTACTCATTGCAAAGTCCTTATATGTATAGAACGCTCTGCCGTAAACGTCGCTCGGAACTTCGATAGTTTTTACTTTCCAAATCCCGATATTATTTCTTGTGCGTCCGTTGCTTGCATAGACCGTTACGTTGCGATAGCCGTTCTTGTCCAAATACTTCTGAACGAGCTTGTCTACTCCGTAAGCGTCGCCTACAAAGATTTCCAGCTCACCGTTCATATACTTGTCTAACTCGTCCGTAATGGTATAGTCGAGATAGTCAATTCTGATAGAGCCGCCTATAAATACTTTCATTATCTGTCCTCCTTGATTTGTTTTTCCAACCACTTTTTTATCGTTTCCGCATGACATCTTTTCGGTGCGCACCAACAATAAAGATAGAGCTTCCCGTACTGTTTCAAAGCGCACAGCATTGCTTGTAAATATTCTTTGAATTTTGCATTGCTTTCCAACTGTCCATAGAAGTAATTTTTGTATCGGTCGCAAACCTCATCACGCATACTTTCGTCGCGCATATAAAACGGATTTCCTACGGGGCTTGTTCGGTCAACTCTAAAATCCCATACCGCATTGCTCGGTTTCGTTGTCTTCATATTGCGTATCTCAATACTCATTGGTTTGCTTTCGCACCAATCCAATAAAGCTGAAGTAAATTCATCATCGTCGGCAAAATCTTTCGGATAATCTTGCTTCATTATTTTCATATAATTTTTTTCGTTCAAAGCGAAATCCTCCTTATAAGCACTCGAAATCGTTTATATAAATTCGTTCTTGATATAAGCCAAATTCAAAGTAACGATTTTCGCAAATGTCTTTTAATTTCTCATCTTCCAATAAATCGAAAGTATCGTGCGTTATACGACCTTGATTAGATATTGCTATCAATGCCGTATTCGTTTCATCGTTTATTTCAACTATATCGAACGTGATAAAGTGATCACCGTCAAAGAAATCATATTCAAACATTTCAATCACCTCAATCTATGAATTTGTACCAGATATAATAGGTTGTTTCGATGTAGTCCAAAGTATCGTAACGGTTCTTTTCTTTGTTATACACGTTGACGTTTTCGTAAGCGATTGTTATGTAACCTTTGAACTCCGTTTCGCTGTCTTTGACGGGCTTGCATTTTTCGGCAACGTCCTCAAACACCCGTATGTAAGCGTTACCTTTGCTGGAAGTAGAGGGTATAAGTAAGTTACCTTCAACCAGATAACCTACACCTTTCAACTTCTCGTCTTTGTTTACCTTTGTTATCGAGTAAACTACTTTTTGCATTTTTCTTATACCTCCAAGATTTTATTAGCCTTTCGGCAAAGGGGCAGTGTAGCACTGTTCGGGCAAAGACTCGCCAATATTGCTATCAGGCTGTAAATGTAAACGACGGGCTTATGTTCACGGATTGATACCAAAAAATCATTGCATTTTGAGTATAAAAAAAGAGCCAAACATTTCTGTTTGACTACTTCCATTATTATTTTAAGTGATGATTTTTTGCCGTTTACATTTACGAGAACTGTGCTACAACAGCACCCCGAAAGGCAAAATCTTGGAGTACCCCCAACCCTACATAAATATAGGTGTTCTAACACGGTCAAACAAAGGTGCGTTTGAAAATTGCAGTAAACTGACCAATATAAATTTACCCGACGGTATACCGTATATAAGCGATGCAACATTTATGGGTTGTACCTCTCTTGCAAGTATCACCATACCGAACAGCGTAACGAGTATCGGCAATAATGCGTTTGCTTAACCTCGTTAGAACACCTTTTTATAGTAAAAATAGCCATTTTACCCTTAAATCTCCACATAGACAAGCATATTGCGAGTGCCTTTGAGTTTCGGCTCAAGGTCTTTTTTCTTTAATCCCTTAAACCAAAGTTCATCTATCAACGTCATAGCCGTAAAAACAAGAGAGCCCCGAAGGTCGTTACCTTCAGGGCTTTCGTCATTATTATCTATTTGAGGTTTTGGTTTTATGGGTTGATCGGTGTAGTGAAGTATCAGTTCTATGCGGTCGCCGTAAACATACACCTTGTCTACAAGCAAATCAATCATCATTTCGGGTTCTTGCTTAACGCCGTCTTTTAGATATTCTTCAATCGTTTTCTTATCTAAAACGACTTGCTCTTGCATACGCTCGAATATCAATTTTTCTTGTAAATCACGCCGTTGATTTTCGAGTTCTTGCAAGCGTTCTTTTGTGGTGTCCGTTAAAATGCCTTGCTCGATGGCGTGCATAATGTTGTTTATGGATTTGTTTATCTGTGTCAATTCCTTTTCCAACATTTTGACGGGGTTTTCGCCCAACAGTTTTGCATTGTGCTGTTTATAAATCTCGTCCACGATAACAGAGAGATTTTTGCCCGTAAGCGTTTCCTGCAATGTTTTGATTACCAAACCGTCGAGGACGTCCTTTTTAATGAATTTAGCTTTACAATTTTTCTTGCCGATAGCGTTCCAACATTTATAATACTTGGAAACCCTGCCGGACTTTGACGTTCCGCTGTAAGATGTCATTCGCGTTCCGCACTCACCGCAATATACTCTGCGTCGAAGCAGGTAGGAATAATCGGGGATATGGTTGCCGTAACGGTTAGCGTCTATTTTTTGTTTACAGCGCTCGTACAGTTCAGGCTCAATAATTCTCGGATAGATATTATCGTAAACCTCGCCGTGCAATTCGTATTTTCCTGTGTATTTCTCGCCGTGTAAAATTACATATATGTTTGCCGCACTAAACGGTTTTCCGCGATAGAGTATGCCGCGTTCTGCAAAACTTATTGCTATTTCGTTGCCGCGCTCACCGGCAGCATACCTTTCAAAGATTTCTTTGACAATAGGTCCTTCTTCGGGGTGAACAAACACTTTTTTCTTTTCGGTGTAGTAACCGTAATTGAGTTTGCCCGCACAGTGTAGTCCTTTCAATCGAGTTTCACGCTGTCCGCGTCTAGTCTTTTGTGCCAATTCCTCCGAATAGTACTGATTTATGCCTTCAAGTAAGCTCTCAAGCAGGATGCCTTCGGGACTGTCGGGAATATTCTCCATAGCAGACAATATTTTAATCCCGTTGTCCTTAAGGTGCTTTCGGTGCATAGCCATTTCAAACTTGTTACGACTGAAGCGATCAAGTTTGTAAACGAGAACGTAGTCCCAAGCCTTTTTGTCGCTGTCCTTCATCATTTGCTGGAACGCGTCGCGGTTGTCGTTCGTACCCGTCGTGGCTCTGTCTACGTATTGGTTGACAACAAGAATGTCATTTCTTTCTGCATAGTCGTTGCATACGCGGACTTGCCCCTCAATCGACTGTTCGGTTTGTCTGTCGCTCGAATATCGAGCATAGATGACGGCTGTTTTCATTTTGAAACGCTCCTTTTCTCATTTTTAGGACAGTATATTGAGCAATATTATACTTTAATCAATGGAGGAGAATTGCAATGAATAAGATAGCCGAAATAATTCACCCTATTGAAGGTTTTCAATATTCTGTAAATATTGCTTATGATATTTATGATGATAAAAAAATAGCAAGCTATATTCCCACACAAAGTTCTTTGCGCATTATTGAGGATATTTTATCGAGCACGGAAAATAAGTCTACCGACAGAGCAAGAATTTTGACGGGTTCATATGGTAAAGGAAAATCGCATTTGATTCTCCATATTTTAGCACTGCTTGCTGGTCGCGATGGCAATTTGTTTTCAACGGTTATCAAAAAGGCTGCCGAAACGAACTTAGATTTATCTAAAAATATCCGTGCTTTTATTGCATCAAAAAAGAAACTTCTGCCGGTTATCGTTAATGCAAATAGTTTGGATTTGAAGTCTACACTTTTGCAGAGTTTGAGCGAAGCGTTAAAAACAGCACAACTGTCTGAGTTGATGCCTACGACGTTTTTCGATGCAGCAATCGATAAAATAATATCTTGGGGGAAAGATTTTCCGGAAACATATAAAGAACTAGAGAAGAAGATAGGACAAAATGTCGATGGTTTTATTCAATCTCTAAAAAGTTACGATCAAAATAGTTACGATTTGTTTGTGAAGATTTATCCGTTACTGACGTCTGGTATACGGCTTGTAATTGTCGAGAAGTTTTAATACTTCGATTGCCTTGCTTTTCTTTTCTTCGATAGTAGGGTGAGTGATGATGTTTTTCATAGTGATTATCTCCTTATAATTTTTTATCTAATTTCAATTACGCCGTTTGACGTTTCCGTGTATCCGTCGTAACTCAAATCCCTTGCAAATGCGTTATAATCGAAATAGTAGGAAAGATGTCCGAGCGTTTTTTCCAAGTCATAACATTCGTCTATAATCTCGTATGCAACGTCGAGCATCGTCATATTGCGGTAAAAGACAATATCTCTATCCCAATTTTCGCCGTATTGCTCAACGAGGTCAGACCATTCGTCGAACGATCTAACCTCGCAGTATGCTTCCATAATTTCATATTTGTATTCGTCGTCCAAAACGCCGGAAGCTTTTATAATTTTAAAGATTTCTTTCGGATGCGTGTTGTCCCAATCTTTGCTGTCGGTGGGTATGCCTTCAATGTCCTGCACAAACAGTTCTTCGTCGATACCGTCCAACTCAAAGCCTTCTTTTTGCAGTTCTTCAATGATTTCGTCCCAATCGTCGTAATCGTCGAAGTCCAACCACTTGCTCCCGAGCGCACGTTCGTTACATTCGTTGTAACTGCCCCAAGAGCCTATAACCATTGCTATTCTGTTCATTCGTCTTTCTCCTTATAAACATTCAAATTCAGAAAGATAAATCTTGTCCGCATATAAGCCGAACTCGAAATATCTTATATCGTTTACGGTTTCTTCATCTATTTCGTCGTCTTCCAGTAAAGGAAACGTATCTTGCGTTATACGACCTTGATTAGAGATAGCAACCGTAATTTGTTCGTTTTCTTCGTCTACGTCTATGATGTCGAACGTGATGAAGTGATCGCCGTCGAAAAATTCATATTCAAACATTTCCGTCACCTCAATCAATGAACTTGTACCAGATGTAATACGTTGTTTCGACGTAGTCCAAAGTGTCGTAACGGTTTTTCTCTTTGTTATACACGTTGACGTTTTCGTAAGCGATTGTAACGTAACCTTTGAACTCCGTTTCGCTGTCTTTTACGGGTTTGCATTTTTCGGCAACGTCCTCGAATACCCGTATATAGGCGTTACCTTTTTGAGAAGTAGAGGGGATAAGCAAGTTACCTTCGACGAGATAACCAACTCCCTTCAACTTTTCGTCTTTGTTTACCTTCGAAATCGAGTAAACTACTTTTTGCATTTTCTTATACCTCCGTGATTTTCATTAGCCTTTCGGCAGGGGCAAGATAGCACTGTTCGGGTTATGGCGGCATTAGTTTCAATCACGCCGTAAATGTAAACCGCAGGCAACCGTTTCCGTAAGGCAACCGAAAAATTATTGCTTTTAGGGCATAAGAAAAAAGCCAAACATTTTTAGTCCGACTTCCATAACTTCGTATTTTCGGCGATAATTTTTCGAGGTTTACATTTACGAGAACTGTGCTATCGTCAGCCACCACGAAAGGCGAAAATCACGGTGATCGCTAAACCCAACCAAACTAATACCAAAAGAAACTTATTGGGGTGTTCTAACAGGGTTAAATAAAGGTGCGTTCAACGGTTGCGGTAAACTTACGAATGTAACCATACCCGAAGCCGTTACACGATTGGGCAATAACGTGTTCAGAGATTGCGGCAGTCTTACAAGTATCGTAATTCCGAGCGGCGTTAATAAACTCTACTTTTCCGCGTTCAGCGGTTGTAGCAGTTTAATCAGCTTAACCGTACAAGGCAGCGAAACGGTTATAGACGGAGATACCGTATTCGAGGGCTGTCCCATCGAAACGGCGACAATTCCGGCGCGCATATGCTCGTATATAAACAATGCGGCATTAAAAACCGTGGTTGTAACAAGCGGCGACCGAATTTACGACGCGGCTTTAAAGGATTGCTCCAACCTTGAAAGCATAACCTTACCTGCCACTGTGTCATATATCGGCGACGAAGCGTTTATGGACTGCAAAAAACTTACGAGCATTACCTTCAACGGTACGACAGAAAAATGGAAAGAAATACAGGTCGGTTCTAATTGGAGTTATCGAACGGGCGGAATTACCGTTCACTGTACAAACGGCGAAATAGATTACACCTAAATCGCCAAATGACATACAAATTAAAAACCGAGATTTCGCGCTTGTGAAGTCTCGGTTTTTGCATTATACTTTTTTCGTGAATCTCTCTCGCTTCTTTCGCGGGGTTTTCATTGAGGGTACACAATTCTTAACGGACTGCGTTCGGCGGGATTCCTCAGCGGCGTCGCGGAATGACCGAAACGGCGAAACGACGGAGGCGGGCGCTTTCTATTTCGTCAGGCGTTCGAGGGCGTTTTTGTAGAGGGTTATCATCATCTCCACGCGGTCGATCGTAACGTATTCGTTCGCCTGATGAATGGTAACCTCCTCGCCCTCGATTTCGGGGCCGAACGCCGCGCCGCGCTTTAACGCCCGTGCGTACGTGCCGCCGCCGATGGCGATAGGCTCGTGCTTTTTGCCCGTGTACTCGTCGTAAACGGCGCCAAGCGTCTGAATGAGTTCGCTTTGTTTGTCGTTAAAAATCGGCTTCTGGTGCGAAATTTCTTCGTACGTTACGCCGAATTCGTCCAGTCTGTCCGTTACGGCGGTCAGGGGAAGAGAGGCGGGGTAGCGGACGTCTGCCGTAACGTTTAAAAATCCGTTTTCGTAGGCGATCACGTCGGGGGACATCGTCAGATTTCCCGTTTCGTCCGCAAGTGTTTTTAAGCCGTAAATATCGTCGAACAGACAAGCGATCACGCGCGCGACGCTTTCGTCGTCCGCGTAGTATTTCAGCATGGGCAGGATCGCGTTTACTCCCTCCTCGGGGGTGGAACCGTGCGCGCTCTTTCCTGACGCCCGCAGACCGCCGTGTTCTATGCGCAGCCCGAGCGCGTCGGCACGTTTTTTGTCCAATTTTACGGGCGTGCTTTCGCAGGTATCGCACACCATGTTCACCCGTTCTCCGCCCGAAAACGCGGTAAACAGACCGTTCTTTACGGGGAAGGCAAACCGAACGTGATAAATGCCCTTTTCCGCGTAGATAACGGGGAAGTTCGCATCGGGCGAGAAGCCCGTTTCGGGCATGGAGGCAACCTCGTTATAGTGCTCGATGCACTTCCAGCCGCACTCCTCGTTGCAGCCGACGATAAGCTTTATTGTTTTCTTCGGCTGAAAACCTTCGTCCTTTAACGCTTTCATGGCGAAGAGAGCCGCAATTGCCGGTCCCTTGTCGTCCATAGCGCCGCGTCCCCAGATCCTGCCGTCCTGCACGATTCCGCCGAAGGGAGGTTTGTTCCAGCCGGCGCCCGCGGGCACTACGTCGAGATGGGCGAGCACGGCAAACCCTTCGCCGCTTCCGAAGAGTGCTTCTCCGACGTAGTTGTCGTAATTGCGTGTTTCGAAGCCAAGCGTATTTGCAAGCGTCAGAAAGTGATTGAGGCAGTCCGCCGCACCCCTGCCGAAGGGCATTCCCTCCTCGGGCGAGGAAAGGGAGGAGTCGAAGCGGATGCTTTCGGAAATCGCCCGTACGGCGTCGTTAAGATAATTTTTCATCGTGAACTCCGAAAAAATTTTTTTATATTGTAGCATTGTCCGCAAGTTTTGTCAAACGAAAGGGAAAGCGGAGGCACAAAGAAAGCGGATTGGAAAAAAATCGGGAAAATTCCCTTGAATATCGTTGAAAAATCGGCGCGGAAATGCTATACTGTAGTATGAATTATTATCGTGGGATTTTATCGAAGCATTACGGAGGAGAGATATTTTGAACGGGTTCGGTCGCGGAGAGGATCAACAGAAAAAAGAAAAAAATCGCATGTCGGTGATGACGCGCGAAACGATAGGCATGACGCTTTTGCTTTTTTCCGCCGTCATGTTATTTATCACGGTTACGGGAAAGTACGTGTTTGGGGAAATCGGCACGGCGATCACTGCATTTTTCCTCGGGCTGTTCGGATTTCTTGCGTATCCGTTGTTCGCGTACGCAATCTATAAGTCCGTGCTGCTGATTGCGGGCAAAAAGGGTGTTCCGCTGAAATGGTCGCTGCGCGCGGGATTCTTTCTCGTAAGCGTCTTTTTGATCGTACATACGGCAACGAGCGCGGCGTTTTTCGGAAACGGCTACGGAGGGTATCTTTCGGGGTGTTGGAACGCGGCGGCGGAGAGCGTAAAAGGCGCAACCGCGGGCGGCGTGATTTTCGGAATCGTCGTCTATCCCATCCGCGCGTTGCTTTCTGCTGCCGGCGCATACGTCGTGTTCTCGCTCCTGATGCTGCTTTCCGTGTTTCTTATCGTTATGGCGACGCCGCTCGGCGCGCGCATCAAGGGATTGAGACGGCGGGCGCATACTGCGGAGCCTTCGGAGGCGAAGAGCGCGACGTTCGACGATTTGGAACCTCGCCGCGCAAGCGCGACGGAACGGCGGGAAGCGTACGCGGAGGGAGAGGCGGCGCGCGGACGCGAGGAAGCGCCTCAGTACGACGGACGCAGAAGCGATGACCCCCTGCACGGCGCATATGCGCCGCAGGATACGTACGGGCGCGGAAGGTACGCCCAACCCGCCTACACAACGGAAACGGCGTACGCGCGGGAGAGCGTACGGACGAGCGAGCCGTTGAGCGACTACGAACGCAGCAGAGAAATTTTGTTCGGCGGGACGAGCCCTGCCGACAGCTACCGCGAAAATTTGACCTTTGACCACGACTCCTATTACAATCAGCGCACGCAGCAGCGTTACGGCGCGCAGCAGACAAATACGGCGCAGGCGCAGCGGCAGTCCGCCCAACCCACACCAGCGGCGGCGCAGTCCGCTTCGCGGGAGAGCGAGTCCTATTCCGAACGTTGGAACGCCGTGGCGGAAACGCCGCGCCCGCAGATGCCCCGCAAGGTGAGCACGGCGGACGAGCTCGGCAGCGGCGGATACACGTTCAATTCCAACGACATTTCCTACCCGCAGACGCCGTCCTACCGCGCGGCGGAGGAGCAGAAGCCGGAGCCGGAGCAGGAGCACGATTATTATCAGAACGACGTTCCTTTTGCGGAGGAATATTCCTCCGCACCCAACGTATACGACGAGCCTCCCGTTCCCGAAGAGAAACCGGAAGAGCCCGTCCGCAAGCCCGCTGCGGCGAGGAGAACGAGCGCTTCGCGCACCTCGCGTTCGTCGTCAGCGGAATCCGTTCCGACGGGAGACAATATTATCAGCGGATTATTTTCGCGCAGTACGGGCGAGATGAGAACGATCATTCCCGATCCCGTCGAGGATTTCTCCGAAGAGAGCGATTCGCGCGGATCGAACGGCACGCAGGAATCGCGCGCAGCGGAGGGCTTTACCCGTAATACGCGCAATACGGAGGATTTCGGTCGCGGTACGGAGCGGGACTTCGGGCGCGTCGAACAGACGGAGTCGTTCGGCCGCGGTGCGGGCACGGGCAGTTTTGACCGCGCAGAGGAGGACAGCCGCGTATTCGACGCCCCCGTTGGCAGACGTTCGGCTGCGGACGCGTTTGACGATGACGAAGTAGAGGAGATTCTAGAAGAGCCCGTCGTCCGCCGTACGGAAACGGAGCGGCGTATGCCCGATGTTTCCCTCGGCAGAAGGGGGGGAGAGGAATCCGAAACGGAAAAGCCCGCCAAGAAAAAGCACGTCTATTCGAAATATATCGCTCCGACGCCCGCGTTGCTTTTGGATCGCGACGATTCGAATACCGTTTCTCAGGCGGAAATCGAAACGAATTCCGCAATTATCATCGACACGCTGAAAAACTACAAGATCAACGATGCGGAGATCGTGCGGGTTACCTGCGGCGCAACGGTTACCCGTTACGACGTGCAGATTCCCATGAATATCCCCGTCAATATGGTAACTAAGCGCAGCAGCGAGCTTGCAATGCACCTGCGCGCACAGCGCGGGGTCAACGTATACGCTAACTACGAGCACGGCGCAATATCCATCGAAGTACCCAACGCCAAGCCCGCCATGGTGGGGATGAAGTCCCTCGTTTGCTCGGATGCATTCCTCAATACCAAGCCCGACTCCCTCGTCTTTGCCATCGGAAAAGACATCGACGGGCGGTGCGTCTGCGGCGACGTGAACGACATGACGCACATTCTCGTAGCGGGTACTACGGGTTCGGGAAAATCCATTTGCTTGCATACGCTTATTTGCAGTATGCTCTACAAGTATTCGCCCGAACAGTTGCGCTTTATCCTGATCGACCCAAAAAAGAACGAATTTACGCCCTACGAAGGGCTGCCGCACCTCATGATCAACGAGGTCATCTCCGACGCGCAGAAGGCGGTTACGGCGTTTAACTGGGCGATAAAGGAAATGGAACGCCGCTACGATCTGTTCAACGGAAAGACGCGCGCGGGTTTCCCCTGCCGCAAGATCGACGAATATAACGCAAAGCTTACGGAGGACGAAGAACGGCTTCCGAAAATCGTCGTCGTGGTGGACGAGCTTGCAGACCTCATGTCCGTTGCCAAGAAGGATATCGAAGAACGCATTCAGCGGCTCGCGCAAAAGGCGCGTGCGGCGGGCATTCATCTTGTGCTGGCAACGCAGCGTCCCTCCGTGGATATCGTTACGGGCGTCATCAAGAGCAATTTGCCCACGCGTTTTGCTCTGCACGTACAGGCGGAAATCGATTCGCGCGTTATTCTCGACGAGAGCGGCGCGGAAAAACTGCTCGGGCACGGCGACTTGATTTTTACCGTGGGCGGCGCAAAACGCACGCGTGCGCAGGGCGCGTATCTTACCCCCGAGGAGACGCAGGAAATTATCAATTTTGTAAAGAAGCATAACGAAGCGTACTTCGATAACGACGTTTCGGATTACGTGAACAAACAGCCGTCGGAGAGCGGCGCGGGCGGTTTGGACGACGAGGACGGGGGCGAGGTAGACGAAAAGTATATCAAGGCGCTCGGCATGGTCGTAAAGCTGGGCACGGCTTCCATTTCCCTCATTCAGCGCAAATGCTCGGTTGGATATAACCATGCGGGGAAAATCGTGGAATGGATGGAGCTCATGGGCTACGTTTCGCCGTTCGACGGAACGAGCAAGCCGCGTACGGTGCTGTTGACGCAGGAAGAGTACGAAAGCAAGTACGGGAAGCTGGATTGACGGTTCACGAAATTTGTTTACTTTGACAGGAGGGAAATAGCGTGAATCAAAGAGAATTGACTCAGTTGTATTTTAAGGGCGTCAAACTCAGATATTTAAAAGAGTATGACGAGGCTTACCGCGTTTTTCTTCAATGCGCCGAAGCGGGTTTTGCTCACGCCATGGCAGCCGTAGGAAGCTGTTATTATAATGGTTGGGGCGTAGAACGGGACGTAGATAAAGCGAGGGAATGGGCACAAACATCTTTGGACGCGGGCAATGATTCGGCAAAATCGTTATTGGAGATATGCGATTCGTTTCGGGACGAACAGGGGTCATCGGCAAAAGCCGTTCGGGCGCAGCCGCAAACGGCGGAGGAGTTTTACGGGTACGGTCTGGATTATTACGAGGGGCGCGGCGTCGTCAAGCATTACGAGGCGGCGGCAAAAGCGTTTCGGACGGCTGCCGAAGCGGGGCACGCGAAGGCGCAAAACGTCCTTGGCGAATGCTATCTGAAGGGGCGCGGCGTCGAAAAGAATTACGGCGAAGCGTTAAAGTGGTATCGCTTATCCGCAAAGCAAAAGTGCGCGCTTGCATATATCAATCTCGGCAAATGTTACGAAAAGGGATTCGGCGTATTGCGGGACGCGGAAGAAGCGCAGAACCATTACAAACAAGCGGTACAATTATTTCAAAATGATGCAAAGCGGGGGGATGCGGAAGCGCAGTATTGGTTAGGGAATTGTTATTTTTACGGCTACGGATTGCCCAAAAATTACGGTGAGGCGATGCAACGTTTTTGTATCGCTTCGGCGCGGGGATACACGAAAGCAACCAATTCGGTCGGATATTGTTATTTTTACGGCTACGGCGCCGATCAGAGTTACGAGGAGGCAAACAAGTGTTATCGGGAAGCTGTCGGGCAGGGCGAATTGTTGGCGCAGACGAATTTGGGACTTGCATATTATTACGGTGATGGCGTGGAGCAGAGCTTCGAAGAAGCGGTGAAGTTGTTTAAAAAGGCTGCTTTTATCGGGCACGAGCGGGCGCAGTATCTCCTTGGCAAGTGCTTCGAATTCGGCAACGGCGCTCCGCAAAGCTATCCCAACGCATACGGGTGGTATGAGCAAGCCGCAACCTACGGCGACACGTTGGCGCAAATAAGAATCGCAAAGTGGTATGCCGAAGGGATCGGCGTGGAGAAGGACGAGAGCGAGGCGGTAAAGTGGTATCGAAAAGCTGCAGAAGAGGGTGATTCGAACGCACAGTTTTATCTTGGAGAATGTTATTTTGAGGGGCGCGGCGTAACGAAAGACCGCGATGCGGCGCAGGCGTGGTTTCAAAAGAGCGCAGACGGAGGGAATGCCAAGGGTCTTTACGGACTCGGATGCTTTTATTACGAGAAAGGCGGTTCCAATACCCGATTGGCTTATAGAATGTTTTCCGATGCCGCAGAACAGGGTTGTGCGGCGGCGCAATGCCAACTCGGACATTTGTACGGTAGGGGCGAATGTGGTTATGAGGATAAAGCCGAGGCGGTGCGGTGGTATCGCAAATCCGCCGAGCAGGGATATACGGAAGCGCAGAGGTGTCTCGGGTTTTATCTCAGTCGTGGCACGGAAACGGTTACAAAGAACGAAGAGGAAGCGGTAAAATGGCTCTGCAAGGCGGCGTCGCAGGGCGACGATATAGCGAATACCAAACTGCGTTGTATGGGCTATCGCTTTGAGAAGAAGAAAAAAGCGGACGAGCCTTTAACGCAAGAGGAGATAGAAGCGGACGAACAGTTCGAACGCGCAAAGAGTTGTTTCGGCGGAAATCATTCCGAAACGCTCTCCAAAACGGGGATTTCCGGCTACGAAGGGGTGCAACCGAACGAATGGTACGAAAAGGGGAAAAAACAGAAATCGATCGAAGATTATAAGGCTGCTTACGATAGTTTTTTACGCGCGGCAAAGTCGGGCGACGCGCGATCCATCGACGCGGTCGGAACCTGTCTGTATTTGGGAGAGGGCGTCAAAAAGGATTACAAAGCGGCGTTCGAATGGTACGGGAACGCTGCGGAACGGGGGTATGCGCTTGCAAAATATCACGTCGGAATCTGCTATAAGCGCGGGCGCGGCGTGATAAAAGACGCCCAAAAAGCGGGCGAAATGCTTCGCGACGCATTCGGGGAATTTCTGGAGGGCGCAAAGGCGGGAGATCTGCCTTTCCTGCATCAGCTCGGAGTTTGTTACAGCTCCGGCAACGGTGTCGGAAAGAATGCGCAGAAGGCGGCGGAGTGCTTTTCGAAAGCCGCCGAGCGAGGATATATTCCCTCTCAAAAGCGTTTGGCGGAATGTTATTGGCTTGGAACGGGGGTGGAAGAGAATGATTTGCGTGCGTTTGAATGGTGGATGAAAGCCGCCGAACAGGGGGACGCTGCGGCGCAGTGCAGCGTCGGTTGCCGCTATGCCGCAGGCGAGGGCGTGGAACAAAACGACGAAAAGGCGGTTGATTGGTTTAAGCGGTCAGCGAATCAAAACTATGTTACGGCGCAGTTACATTTGGGGCATTGCTACGAAAAGGGCGAAGGCGTGGATCCGGATTATGACAGAGCGCTATACTGGTACCGCAGCGCCGCGAAGCGGAGCGGCGTAGTGGCGGAGTCGGCGCAGATTGATTTAGAAAAGCTTGAAAACACGTCCCGTGAGGAGTGGAAGAAAGAACTGCAAAAGAAGCAGGCAAGTGCGAAAAAGCAGACGTCGCAACCCGCACAGACAACGGCGCAGGCGTCGCAGGAGAGCGCGGAAATACAGTATCGGCGCGGACACGACTATTTTTACGGCATCGGCTTGGAACAGAATTATACCGAGGCGGCAAAGTGGTTGAAAAAAGCCGCCGAGCGCGGGCATACGAGGGCACAGTTCCGCCTTGGGCGTTGTTACGCGTACGGAAACGGCGTGCCGCAGAATATTGCGGAGGCGGTAACGTGGTACCAAAAAGCGGCGGAGAAGGGCGACGTCGACGCACAGTGCAATCTCGCTTATTGTTACGAAATGGGAAACGGGTTTGCTCAAAGCAAGTCCGAGGCGGTAAAATGGTACAGGAAAGCTGCAGAGCAGGGGAACGATTACGCCCAAAAAGCGCTGAAACGGTTGGGGTATTAAAGAGAAATGTTGCATAAGAAATTCGGAATGATTTCGCTGGGGTGCGATAAAAACCGCGTGGACGGCGAACGCCTTTTGGGCGAGATCCGCGCGCGCGGGTGCGAAATCGTAACCGACCCCGCAGAGGCGGAAATCTTAATCGTGAATACCTGCGCCTTTCTGAACGCGGCGCGGGAGGAATCTATCGGCGAGATCATTGCGGCGAACGGCTGGCGCGAAGCGGGCAAGCTCGAAAAAATCGTGGTGAGCGGATGTCTTTCCGAACGGTTTATCGACGAGCTGTTTCCTTCCCTTACCGAGGCGGACGTCTTTTTGGGCACGGGCGATGCGGCGGCGCTCTTTTCCGCGCTCGAACGTTCCTATGCGGGCGAACGCGTCAATGCGGTGCGCGCCTGCCACGAAAGCTTTACGCCACGCGTCGTTTCCACGCCTGCGCACTACAAATATTTAAAAATCGCAGACGGGTGTTTTAATCACTGTACCTATTGTCTGATTCCGAAGATTCGGGGTAAATACCGTTCCTATCCCGAAGGGGAACTTCTGAACGAGGCGGCTTCCTTGGGGGAAACGGAGGAGCTCGTTCTCGTTGCGCAGGATACCACGCGTTACGGCGAGGACGGCGGCGAAAATAAATTCGTGGCATTACTCAAAAAGCTGTCGGCGTTGGACAATATCCGACACATTCGCATTTTGTACTGTTATCCGGAAAAGATCACGGACGATCTCATCGAAGAAATCGCTTCGAACGATAAGATAATCAAGTATCTCGACATTCCCTTGCAACACAGCGAGAACAGAATTTTAAAGCTGATGGGGCGGCGGGGCGATAAGGAAGAATATTTAACGCTCTTTGCAAAGCTGCGCAAGCGCATTCCCGAGATCGCGATCCGTACCACGTTTATCACGGGGTTTCCGAGCGAATCGGAGGAGGAGCACGAGGCGTTGAAAACGTTTTTGAGAGAAGTGAAATTCGAAAACGCCGGTTTCTTTGCCTATTCCCGCGAAGAGGATACGCCTGCCTACCGAATGGCGGGGCAGATCAAGGCGGGCGTGAAAAGGCGCAGACAGCGCGAGCTGTACGCCGTACAGGAGGCGGTTTCCCGCGAAAATTTGCGAAAATTCGTCGGCAAACGCCTGTCTATCGTCTGCGAGGGGATCGACGGAGAGGGTACGGGGTTTGTCGGCAGGGCGTATTTTCAAGCCCCCGAAATCGACGGGCGCGTTTACTTTACGGCGGCGCGCGCCGAAGAGGGGAAGCGCTACGAAGTTATCGTTGAAAAAGCAGATACATACGACCTGTACGGTCGGGCGGAGGAGTTATGAATTTACCAAATCGAATTACGCTGGCGAGAATATGTATGATTCCCGTGTTCGTCGTTGTGTTCTACTGCGGACTGTTGACGCCCTGGTGCTATCTTGCCTCGGCGGCGGTATTTTTGCTTGCGGCGTCCACGGACGCGATCGACGGGCATATCGCCCGTTCTCGCCACCTCGTTACCGATCTCGGCAAGTTCTTAGACCCGATCGCCGATAAGGTGCTCGTGTCTACGGCGTTCATTCTTATGCTTACCGTTCCCGTGCCGTTTGCCGTGCACCCGTTTGGAACTTACGGGCTGATCGTCGCGGGCGTCTGCGTAGCGCTCATTCTGGCGCGCGAACTCATCGTGGGCGGACTTCGCATGATCGCGGCGGGCAAAAAGGTGGTGCTTGCGGCGGACAAGCTGGGCAAGATCAAGACGACGTTGCAGGACGCGGCGATCGCGTTGCTGCTTGCAAGTATGCCCTTCCTCATTCTTGCGGAGGGCGCGCCGAATCACAGTCTGTATATCGGCGGGCTTGTCGTTGCTTATATCGGGCTGGCGTGCTTCGTGCTCTGCACGTTGTTCACACTGATTTCGGGGATCAATTACCTTGTTAAAAACAAAACGGTGTTCAAGAGCGAAGAGGAAAGCAAATGAAGTACGCGCTCGTCGTTTTACGTAATACGCAAAATCCCGTTTCGTCGGTGGAATTCGAGCCCGTCGTCGACGCGTTCTTATCGGGCGGCGTCTTTTTGGACGAAGTCCTGTTGTTGCCTTACGATAAGCCTTCGCTCGTCAGCGAGCACCTCTTTCGGCTTTCCAAGGAAACCGAGGGACTGTTCATTGTGTGCGACGGCGCGATCAAGGCTTCGGCGCAGGAGGCGATATCGCTTATTTCGGGCGAAAACAGCGACGTGTGCGAAACGGAGAAATGCCTTTTTGCGGTGATTTCCGCAGGCAAGTCGGGCGCGGAGAGCGTTGCGGCGGATTTGATTCCGCGTATCGACAGACGGCGCAACCGCAGGTACAGCCGCGTGGTGATCGGTACGGTTGCCGCTCCCGCCAAAAAAATCCGCGACGCGCTGCGCGCCGCCGAGGAGGTTGCGGAGGACAAGCTCTTGCTTCATGCCGGCGGGAAGTACGGCGTAAATACGATAGAAATTATCTACGATCAGGAAACGCCGAAGATGACGGCGGACGAAGCGGTGCGCGCCATTCTCGGCGAGGTGGGCGAATATACCTATACGATCGGGGACGAAAGTATTGCCGAGCGGCTTGTGGAGGCGTTGAAGCTGCATCGTTTGAAGATTTCCACGGCGGAAAGCTTTACGGGCGGCGGCGTGGGCGGTGCAATCGTTGCCGTATCGGGGGCGAGCTCGGTATTTTACGAGGGGATCAACGCATACGACAGCGACGCCAAAATCGACCGTCTCGGCGTAAAGGAATATACCGTGCGTTCGAAGGGGGCGGTAACGGATGAAACCGCTTACGAAATGGCGGCGGGGCTGATCGCGCAGGGACACTGCGATATTTCCATTGCCACCACGGGCGTGGCGGGCCCCAACGGCGACGGGACGAACGCACCCGTCGGGCTTGTATATATCGCCGTCGGTACCAAGGAACACGTCCGCGTGTACCGTTACGATTTGACGGGAGACAGAGAGACGGTTACGAAAACGGCAATCAATCTTGCTCTGTTCCTTGCCTATCGGGAGTTAAAGTAGAAAACGGGATTTTCCTTGCGGCTGCTTTTTGTTGAAAGAGCGGAAGGAAAAACAAATTCGCAAAAAATAAAGGAGAAATACAATGAACGAAGAAAAAAAGAAGGCGTTGGACGCAGTCCTTGCGCAAATCGAGAAATCGTACGGCAAGGGCGCAATCATGAAGCTCGGGGCGAACGCGGGCAACGTGGATATCGAAGTGATCCCCACGGGCTGTCTTGCGCTCGATCTGGCGCTCGGCATCGGCGGACTTCCGCGCGGCAGAATGGTGGAGATTTACGGTCCCGAATCTTCGGGTAAGACTACCGTCGCCCTGCACGCGGTGGCATCGGCGCAGAAGATGGGCGGTATCGCTGCGTTCGTGGATGCGGAGCACGCGCTCGATCCCACCTATGCCAAGGCGCTCGGCGTGGATCTGGACGAGTTGTACGTATCCCAGCCCGATACGGGCGAGCAGGCGCTCGACATCGTCGATTCCCTCGTGCGGTCCTCGGCGGTGGACATTATCGTCGTCGACTCCGTCGCGGCGCTCACGCCCAAGGCGGAAATCGAAGGAGATATGGGAGATTCTCACGTAGGTTTGCAGGCGCGCCTCATGAGTCAGGCATTGAGAAAGCTCACCGCGATCGTCAACAAGAGCAAGACTTGCGTCGTCTTTATCAACCAATTGCGTGAAAAGGTGGGCGTTATGTTCGGCAATCCCGAGGTTACCCCCGGCGGCAAGGCGCTCAAATTCTACGCATCCATCCGAATCGACGTGAGAAAGACGGATATTTTAAAGGACAGCGACGGCGCGGCGGGCAATCGCACGCGCGCCAAAGTAGTTAAAAACAAGCTTGCGCCTCCTTTCCGTCAGGCGGAATTCGACATCATGTACGGCGAAGGCGTGTCGCAGGAAGGCTGCGTTATCGACCTCGGCATTCAGTACGACGTCATTCAGAAGAGCGGCGCCTGGTTCAGCTATCAGGGCAACAAGGTTGCCAACGGCAAGGAAAAGATGCGCCAGTTCTTGAAGGACAATCCCGAGCTTATGCGCGAGATGGAGGACAAGATCCGCCAGATGGCAAAGGGTATGCCTGCCGAAGGCGTTGCGGGCGAAGTTTCGGGAGAAGAAGATAAATGAAGCACGGCTTCGTGAAGGCGGCGGCGGCGAGTCCCGAGCTTCGGGTCGCCGATCCCGCTTTCAACGCTGAAAAAATCATAGAGGTCATTCGGGCACAGGCAGAGAAGGGGACGGAGATTTTAGTTTTTCCCGAGCTTTCGCTCTGCGGTTATACCTGCGGCGACCTATTTTTAAATAAGACGCTGACGGACGGCTGTCTTGCGGCGTTGAAGCGTATTACCGAGACGACGGAAGGGCTGAAAATGCTCGTGTTCGTGGGGCTGCCCGTTGTTTGGCAGAATAAGCTCTATAATTGCGCGGCGGGAATTGCCAACGGAAAGGTGCTCGGTTTTGTGCCCAAAACGTATATTCCGAATTACGGCGAATTTTACGAACGGCGTTATTTTTCCGACGGCTTCGAGCAGGAGGGGTACGTTTCTCTTTGGGGCAAAGAAAACGCGCCTATTTCTTCGAATTTTATTTTCGGGCAGGAAAACGGCGGCGTCGAAGTCGCGTGCGAAATATGCGAGGACTTGTGGACGGCGGATTCTCCGTCTGTGCGCCACGTAAAGGCGGGTGCGGAAATCATCGTAAATCTTTCGGCAAGCAACGAAACGGTGGGTAAGCGCGAATACAGAAAGACCTTGCTTGCCGCGCAGTCGGGCAAAAACGTCTGTGCTTACGTCTATTGCGATGCGGGCGTGAGCGAAAGTACTTCCGATTTGGTGTTTTCGGGCAATCAGCTCATTTACGAAAACGGATCGCTTTTAGCGGAAGCAAAGCCCTTTTCGGGCGAGGTTTGCGAAGCGGAAATCGACGTGGCGTTTTTAAAAAACGAACGGAAACGGTTAACGACCTTTGCAAATATTTTTACCTGTCATTCCGAACACGACTATTTTGCGTCGCGTGCCGATTTTATCGGCGACGGCGATCTGACACTGCGCAAATTCAGCCGCACGCCCTTCGTGCCCGAGGAAGCGGAGCTTTCGGGGCGCGCCGAACTCATTTTAAATATGCAGGCGCACTCACTTGCAAAGCGGTTAAAGCATACGGGCGCAAAGACGGCGGTGATCGGCATTTCGGGCGGGTTGGACAGCGCGCTCGCGTTGCTTGTTACCGCGCGGGCGTTCGACCTGTTAAATAAGGACAGAAAGGATATTCTCTGCTATACCATGCCGGGCTTCGGCACCACGGGAAAGACGAAGAATAATTCCGTGCTGTTGATGCAGGCGACGGGCGCGACTGCGCGCACGGTGGATATTACCAAAGCCGTAACGCGGCATTTTAAAGATATCGGGCACGACCCCGTGATTTTGGACACGGCTTACGAAAACGCGCAGGCACGCTACCGCACCATGGTGCTGATGGATGCCGCAAATGAAACGGGCGGGCTCGTCGTCGGCACGGGCGATTTATCCGAGCTGGCGCTCGGCTGGTGCACGTACAACGGCGATCATATGAGCATGTATGCAGTCAACTGCGGCGTGCCCAAGACGCTCGTAAAATATCTCGTCAAGGCGGAGGCGGACAGGCTGGGGGGCGAGGCGAAAAAGGTGCTTGAAAGCATTCTCTCTACTGAGATTTCGCCCGAGCTGCTCCCGCCCGACAAGACGGGCAACATTGCGCAAAAGACGGAGGAGCTGATCGGGAAGTACGAAATCAACGATTTCTATTTGTACCGTTTTCTGCGCCGCGGCGACTGCCCCGCCAAAACGCTGTATCTTGCCGAACGCGCCTTTGCGGGAGTATATGCAAGGGAAGAACTCAAAAAGACGCTCGTCAATTTTTACAAACGGTTTTTCTCCCAGCAGTTCAAGCGCAACTGCGTGCCTGACGGGGTAAAGGTCGGCTCGGTCAGTCTTTCTCCGCGCGGCGATTGGCGGATGCCTTCCGATGCTTCGGCGGAGCTATGGGTAATGGAAGCGGAAAATTTATAGAGAGGTCAAAATTATGTCGTTTGACAAAAATTTCGTTTGGGGCGTTTCGACCGCAGCTTATCAAATCGAGGGCGGCGCGTTCGACGGCGATAAAGGACTGAATGTCTGGGACGTCGCTTCGATGACGGAGGGGCGTATTTTCGAGGGGCATACGGGGCACGTCGGGTGCGACCATTTTCACAGGTTCCGTCAGGACGTCGCGCTGATGAAGGAGCTCGGCATCAGGCACTACCGCCTTTCGCTGAACTGGGCGCGGCTGTTCCCGCACGGCGTGGGGGAGATGAGCGAGGACGGAAAGAAATTCTATACCGAACTGTTTGAGGCGTTGAAGGCGGCGGGGATCACCCCGTGGGTTACGCTCTTTCATTGGGATTACCCGTACGAGCTCTATCTTAAAGGCGGTTGGCTGAACCGCGAAAGCGCCGATTGGTTTGAGGAGTACGCCGCAAAAGTTGCCGCCGTTTTCGGAAAGTATATCAGGCATTTTATTTTAATTAACGAACCGCAGTGTTTTATCGGCGTAGGGTATGCGCACGGCGGACACGCGCCTTTCTTAAAGTTGCCCGCGCGCGAAGTTTTCACCTGCTGTCATCACGTTCATCTTGCTTGCGGCAAGGCGGAAAAAGCCATCCGAAGAGTCTGCGGCGACGGTGTTCAAGTGGGGATTGCAGAGGCGTATTGGCCCTCTCTGCCGCAGACCGAGGCGGATTTACAGGCGGCGAAGGAGCATACTTTCGCCTGCCGTCCGAACGATTACGGCAGCGCGGCGCTCTGGCTCGACCCGCTCGTGTTCGGAAAATATCCCGTCGACTTCCTTGCATATATGCGTGAGAACGGCGTAAACCCGCCCGAGGAAGATATGAAAATCATTCGTTCGCAGCTCGACTTTATCGGGTTTAACACCTATTCGGGCGAATACGTTACGGTGAAAGAGGGCGTAACGCAGCGGGTTACGCCCGCGCCGAGCACGCCCAAAACGGATATGCGCTGGAACGTGCATCCCGACAGTATGTATTACGGCACGAAATTCCTGTACGAACGCTACGGACTTCCCCTCGTCTGCACGGAGAACGGCGTGGCGCTTACCGAGTGGAAGGATATCGACGGAAAGATTCTCGATTACGGGCGTATCGATTTCCTCAGGCGGTATTTAAGGAGCCTGAAACGCGCGGCGGAAGAGGGCGTGCCCGTCAAAGGGTACTTCGAGTGGTCGTTTATCGACAATTTCGAGTGGGCGGAGGGATATTCGAAAAAGTTCGGTATCGTTCACGTCGATTACGAAACGGGAGAACGCACGCCCAAGGAGAGCGCGTATTTTTACAGGAAAGTTATCGAAACGAACGGCGAAAATATTTAAAAGGGCGACGAAAAGACGCGGTAAAGGGAGCGCTCCACAGAGATTTTACGTAGAAAAATAGCCCGCCATCTTCATTTGCGAAGATGGCGGGCTATATGTTTACAACCTATTGTAGCAACACCATAGCAGAATCATAACGAAAATGCAAGAAAATCACCGCGTTTTTTTGCGCGGTAATTTTCTGTTGCCGACTTTCGTATTTTTCCGTTATCTCCTTGACAAAAAAATATTTTCGTTGTATAATAAATTCAAAGTGCCGTAGTTTGGATTTTTTTCGAGTACGGCAAAAACAAATTACAATTCAAGGAGACTGAAAACAATGCAAAACTTTTTCGGTCTGCTCCTTGACGTGGCAACGCCGATTGCAATTTCGCTCTTCGTCGTCCTTCCCGTGGTCGGGATAGGTTTGGGCGGACTTGCGGCGTGGCTGATTCTGAAAAACGTTTCCAAAAAGAAGTCGGAAAAGAAGCTCGACGATACGTCGAAGCGGGTAGACGAAATGCTTTCCGCGGCAAAGGCGGAGTGCAAACAACTCAGACAGGAAGCCATTTTAGAGTCCAAGGAACAGGACATCAAAAGAAGGAACGAGTTCGATCAGGAGATGAAGGAGAAGCGCGCCGAACAGCAGCGCATGGAATCCCGCCTGAGCCGTCAGGAGGACGCCCTCGAAAAGAAGGAGAACGAACTGAACAAAAAATCGGACATGCTCGACCATCAGCGCGAGGAGCTCTCGCGCCGCACGCAGGAGCTTTCCAAAACGCAGGAACAGGTTTCCCGCCAGCATGAACTCATGGTGCAGGAGCTCGAGCGCATCGCCCAGCTTACTAAGGACGAGGCGAAGAAGCAGCTCACCGAAGAGATCCTCGACGAGACGCGCCGCGACTGTGCGGTGCAGGTGCGCACCATCGAGCAGCAGGCGAAGGACGACGCCGATATCAACGCGAAAAACATTATTTCGCTTGCCATTCAGCGCTGCGCCTCCGACCACGCATCCGAATCCACGGTGTCCGTGGTGCCGCTTCCGAGCGACGATATGAAAGCGCGCATCATCGGTCGCGAGGGCAGAAACATCCGCGCCATCGAAAATGCCACGGGTATCGAGCTCATCATCGACGACACGCCCGAAGTGGTGATTTTGTCCGGCTTCGACCCCGTCAGAAGAGAGGTCGCCCGTCTGACCCTCGAACGCCTCATTCAGGACGGTAGGATCCATCCCGCGAGAATCGAGGAGACGGTGGAGAAGGTACGCAAGGAGCTCGACCAGCAGATCAAGGCGGCGGGAGAAAACGCGATGTTCGAGGTGGGGATCTTCGGATTGCACCCCGAAATCATCAAACTGATCGGAAGACTGAAATTCCGTACGAGCTACGGGCAGAACGTGTACCGCCATTCCATTGAGGTCGCGCAGCTTGCGGGACTCATGGCGCAGGAATTGGGTTTGGACGTAAACTTTGCAAAGCGCGCGGGCTTGCTGCACGATATCGGCAAAGCTGTCGACCACGAGCAGGAGGGCACGCATATCCAGCTGGGCGCGGATATTGCCAAGAAGTTTAAGGAAAACGCGATGATCGTAAATGCGATTATGGCGCACCACGGCGACGTGGAGCCCAAGACGATCGAAGCGGTGCTCGTACAGGCGGCGGACGCCATTTCGGGCGCGCGTCCCGGCGCGCGGCGCGAGACGGGCTCGAACTACGTCAAGAGGCTGGAAAAGCTCGAAGAGATCGCGTCAAGCTTTCATGGCGTGGACAAGAGCTACGCCATTCAGGCGGGCAGAGAGGTGCGCGTCATCGTCAAGCCCGATCAGGTGGACGACGCAAAGGCGCTGTTCCTCGCAAAGGACATTGCAAAGAAAATCGAAAGTGAGCTCGAATATCCGGGACAAATCAAGGTCAACGTAATAAGAGAGTTCCGCAGCGTCGAATACGCAAAGTAAGTAAAATAAAAGAAGGCTTCCCGACGGGAAGCCTTTTTGCTTGCAATTGCGTTACAAATCTTTTCTGCCGAGCAGTTCGTCCGTCGTTACGTTGAAAAACACGGCGAGGGAAAGAATATTGCTTGCTACAGGCTCGTTCACGCCGCGCTCCCAATAGTCGATTGCCTTTTGGCTGACGCCGATTTCCTTTGCAAGCGCCGCCTGCGTCAATCCCCGTTCATTTCGCAAATATCTGATGGTTTCGCCTATCATAGTCATTATTTTAGAAGATTTCTTCTTAAAATAATTGACAAAGAAGTTTTCTTCTTATACAATTAAGAATTAAGAAAATAAAAGGAATGAAAAGTTAAATGGATATTTGGTCGTATGAAAAATACGTTTACTGTCTGGAACAGACATCGAAAAATCTTCGTATGGCAGCGCAAGGCGGGGACGAAGAAGTAAAAGAACTCTCCGAGCGGGTCGATAAAATTTATTATAAAGAACGGGATAACTGTATGCGTCTGTTGCGGGAAATGGGGTTGTATCCGAGGCTCTTAAATTGACGGCACGAATCCGAGCCCTGTTTGCATAAAATGGAGTAGGTAAACGCCGGCGAAGCGTTTGAACCCAAAAGATACGAACAGAGGTTAAACTATGTGCAATACTTGTAATCGTTGCTGCGGCTGCAACAACGGAACGGACGTACAGAACAACAACGGCTGCGGCTCCAATTTATGTAATGAAATCGGGCGGGCGCTGAACAATCTTTTCCCTCTTCCCACAAACGACAACGGTTGCGGCTGCGGTTGTAACCGCAATCGGAGCGGTTGTGGCTGCCATTGCCACAGATGGTGCAACGAACAGAGAAACGGCAGCGGCTGCAACGCCGATCTCAGCGGTCTTACGGATTGCGGGAACTACGACGCGTACTATGCGCGACAGTACGGACTGTTTTGCTGTCGCTAACAATGGCTGACGAATGCCGGTAAAAATTTACAGACGAATTTCACCCTCTTCCGTCAGGAAGGGGGTGAAAATATATTTCAAAACGATTGCAAAGTTTTTCCGTCGGTGTTATAATATGCGTGGTACTCTCACGGAGCGGAACTGCCCGCCTTCGGGAGTTGGTCAACGGGTAGGTGCCTATGAAGAAATTACAGAAACCGACGAAGCTACAGATTCTAAAATTTATCCGGTATTGTCTGATTGTGATTGCGGGCAACGCCGTTGCCGCATCTGCCGCGGCGTTCTTTATCAAGCCGAACGGGCTGGTAATGGGCGGAACCACGGGTCTCGGGATCCTCGTGGAGAATCTGTTAACGAACGCAGGGAAGGCAGGCGCCGCGAAGTGGGCGGGCAACGTTACCGTTTACGCCGTGAACATTGCGCTGTTTATTCTGGGCGCTGTTATGCTTGGAAAAAAGTTTGCCATAGCTACCGCGGCGGGCACGTTGCTGTATCCCTCGTTTTTGAGTCTGTGGCAGCTTGTAAACGGCTTGTTGAACAAGCTCCCGAGCGGCAATCCTTTTTATTTGAGAGATACCGATCCGCTGCTCGCCGTTATTTTCGGCGCGTTGATTTTCGGGCTCGGCATCGGGATCGTCGTCCGTGTGGGGGCGAGCACGGGCGGTACAGACGTTCCGCCGCTCATCTTAAATAAATATTTCGGAATCCCGCTTGCGCCCGCAATGTGGATTCTTGATATTTCTATCGTTCTGTTGCAACTCATCGGGGGAACGGAATTTCCCGACGTGCTGTACGGTATCCTGATTCAGCTGTCCGCCTCTCTTATCGTGGAGAAGGTGGCGCTTATCGGAACCAAGCGGGCACAAGTAAAGATCATCAGCCGAAAATACGAAGAGATCCGTCGTATGATTCTGGATAAGCTCAACCGCGGCGTTACCATGCTTTACGGCAAGACGGGGTACCTGCGCGACGATTGCTATATGCTTTTGACGATTGTTTCCAACCGCGACGTCATCAAGCTGAAAAACGCAGTGCAGGCGATCGACCCCGAAGCGTTCTTTATGGTAAGTATCATTTCCGAGGTGCGCGGAAACGGGTTTTCTTCCGCCCGCGTGGCGCTGCCGAAATCGGTGGAGTGGCAGGGGGAAGCGTCTGTTTCGGACGAAGCTGCGGTTTCGCAAGATAAAAAATCGGAAGATTAAATCCGAATTTAAAAACCGCCCTTTCTTCGCAAACGAAGGAAGGGCGGTTTGCCGTTTGTGGGAGCGATAGCCGCTTGCGTTACCTTGGCTGCCTCATAATAAATGGGGCGGCTTCGCCGTAGGAGGTGCGGGGAGGGGAGTATCCTTTCAGTCTGCAAAGCAGAGCAGACAGCTTCTCTCCGGAGAGGGGCGCCAATATCCCTCGCTTCGTTTGGATTGACATACGGCTAATCGTCTTATTTTCGCTGCGAAAACGCCTTTTGCATGGCGTTGATGAGTACGGGCATATCAATGGGTTTATTCAGGTGTGCGTTGATTCCCGCTTGCAGCGACAGAATTTTATCGCTGTCGAAGGCGTTTGCCGAAAGGGCGATAATGGGGATGCCCGAGAGCTCGGAATCGAGCGCGCGGATTGCCTGCGATGCAGCTCTGCCGTCCAATACGGGCATTTGAATATCCATGAGGATCAAGTCGTAATCGTCTTTTTCCGCCGCTCTGATTTTGTCTACGGCAATTTGTCCGTTGACGGCGGTATCGACGATGAAGCCGTAATCCTGCAACAGCTCCGTTTCGATTTCGAGGTTTAAGGGGTTGTCCTCGACGATGAGAATTTTTTTGCCCGTCAGCTCTTCGCCGTTCTCATCGCCGTCGCAGTCCGATTTCTCTTTGGTGCGCAGGCTGACGGCAACGGTGAACGTGCTGCCTTTGCCGAGTTCGCTGTGCGCCGTGATCGTTCCTCCCATTACTTCTATCATGCTTTTGGCAATCGTAAGTCCGAGCCCCGTGCCGTAAATCCCGCTTGCCGTGGTATTTTTAGCGCGCTCGAAGGGGTCGAATACGCGCAGCAGGAAGTCCTCGTCCATGCCGATGCCCGTATCGTTGACGATGAATTCGTAGGTTGCAAACTCGTTCACGCCGCTCTTTCGTTCGGAAACGGTAATTTTAACTTCTCCGTGCTCCGTATATAACACCGCATTCGAAACGATTTGTGTCAGTACCTGCGTTAACTTGGGTAGGTCGGCTAAGACGACCTCGTTCCGCACCGCGCTCGTATCCACCGTGAAACGCAAGCCCTTTTTATCCGCCTTCGGCAACGCGTCGGCGTATACCGAGCGCACCACGTCGCAGACGTTGCCTTCCTCCTCGTTTACGGAGTACGCTTGCGCGTCCATATAGGTAAGCGCGAGAACCTTGTCGATCAGCTCGAGAATTTGTCTGCTTGCCGTTTCGATGCCGTCCAGCGCTTCGAGCGTTTCGAGGTTGTCCTTGTTGTTTTTCTTGGCAATGGCGGTGTAGCCGAAAATCGCGTTTAGGGGGGTACGCATGTCGTGCGACATGTTTGAAAGGAAGGAGTCCTTTGCGATTTCCGCAAGCTTCGCGGTTCTGAATGCAGTTTCGAGCACCTGTTTGTGCTTTAACTCTTGGATCACCTCTTCGTCGACGTTCTGAAAGCCCATGACGATTTGCGAGGCGTCGCCGTTTCTGCCCACATTGACGATGCGCAACTGAATGTATTTGATTTCGTCGTTTTCGATGCAGCGGTAGTTCAGGTGGTACGTTCTGTTTTTCGTAAGCTGTTTTCGGATATAGTCCATCGACGTCAGCTCGGTGAACAGCGCTCTGTCCTCGGGGTGGACCCATACGTTGGTGTAGTTTTGCAAAAACCATTCGAATTCCCGCACCTGCATTTTTTGCTCGAACTGTTGCTGTACGCGCGTGCTCACGCGATAGGGGAGAACGAGGTTGGCATTGAAATCGGCATAGAGAATGGAGTCGTAATTGACGCTCAAACCCTCGATGACTTCGAGACGCTGTAAGTGCTCCTGACGAATCAGCTTGCGTTCCTTGTCGTACTCTTCGATGAGTTGGTGAAGCTTTTGCTCCTTTTCCTGGTGATCGTGCCGCAACGTAAACGTTTCCATTAGCCGCTGCGTAATCTTTTCCGTTGCGTCGCAGATGAATACGTAAAAATAATCGTGTCCGTCGTCGCCTTTGACGTATTGCCCGTAATCCTCCACCCAGCGCACGATCCCGCCTTTTTGGATAATGCGGTAATCCACGTTGTCCACGCCGCCGTCCTTGCCGGAAATCTGCTTTCGAATCGAAGCTTCTACCGCTTCCAGCTCTTCCGGATGCACGATCCCGCGGAACGAGCCCTTCGTGTATCGGTAAAAATCGTTGAAGTCGTCGCAATTAAAAATTTTAATCAGCGAGTCGTTTGCGTATATGATTTCTTCGTTTTCTTCGGCGGAGTATATAAGAAAGCCGCCGGGGATCTTGTCGATAAATTCCTTGATTTGCAGTGCGGTATCGAGCTTCTTCTTTTCCGCAACGGAAAGGGAGTTTTGAATATTTTTATCTTGCCAATAGCCTCTGTGCAACAGATAGAGCATCGACTGAATAATACTTTTTCCCGTGTGCCGTACGTTCATAAGCGCTCCTTTGCATACCTTGCCGTGATATTTCTATATTTTATCACATTTTTTGCTGTCGGTCAATAAGTTGAAAAGTTGATTTTTCTTATTTTTTCTTTTCTTTTCGGCGTTTATCGTTGATAAATTCCAGCGCGGCTTCGTCAATGACGGAAATTCCCTCCTCCCTGGCGATATTCACCATCTGCGTAAGGGCGGCTTGTAAAAAAACGCGGGGGATTCGGGTAAGCTTTGCGCACGCCCCGTCGGTAAACGTTACGTCGGGATCGATGCGCGATGCGGCGTATTTCACCGACTGCCAATCGCCCTCCTTCGCCTGTATCTTTTCGGGAACGGGTTTTTTGAACGGGGAGTACCAGAAGTTCGTGCTGTCGCGGTAGCCGTAGTCTACGGGCACGGGCGGGAAATCTTTTGCTTTAACGCCGTTGATAATGGCGTTGCGGTAGCGTTCCTGCATTAAAATTTTGTCGATTTTCAAAATAAAGTGCGCGCCGAATTTGCTTGTGATCCCGTTGAAATTGCGGTAGGGCGGACCGTAGCCTTCGAGACAGCCCGCTTTGTCGAGGTATGCGTCCTCGAGGGCGGAATCCCAGGTACATTCGAACACCTGATATGCGTTCGTGATGATTTCGGGGCGTTCGCCCTCCGCCAAACCCTTGCCGAGCGGGAAAATGCAGTTTTTCATTTTCTCGTCCGTCGTTTCGCCGGGGAAGCCGAGGCGCACCGCCTCGCGGAAATACTTTCTGTCGTCGCAGATAAAGTTTAAAGAAACCTTGCTGCCGCGCAGAATATTCTGCGCCGTGTTCGAGCTGTTTCTGCATTCCAGAATCATGGCGTAATAGTCTTTGCCCGCAATGTAGTAGGGGAAGCAGAGGGAATAAGAGCCGAGGTTGGTTTTTCCGTTTTCCGATAGCGTGCCCACTAAAATGGTGGGCATGGGAAAGTATGCCGAGGTCTGGTAGAAATTGTCTACGATGCGAAGTTCCTTTAACATATTTGATCTCCCTTTTTATTATAGACGAAAACGGCGCTTTTGTCAACCGCGCTGTGCTTTTCGGTAAAAAAAGATAGGAATGATTATATCGGACACGACTATTTCTCTTCGTTATTTCGTTCTCTCTTGATTGGAGGAATCTTTTTGCGCGTAGCGCAAGACGTAAGAAAAAAAGGACGCATATGCGTCCTTTTCGTTTGTTTTGTCTTACTCCGCCTTGAAGGGGATGAGCGCGGCGATTCTTGCGCGCTTGATCGCAATGGCAACCTCTCTCTGGTGCTTTGCGCAAGTACCCGTCATTCTGCGGGGAAGAATCTTTCCGCCTTCGGCGATAAAGCGTTTCAATTTTGCAACGTCCTTAAAGTCGATGGTGGATTTTTCCTGACAGAACACGCAGACTTTTTTATAAGCCTGTCTTTTATAGTTCTTTTTTGCGGGTCTTGCCTCGCGTTCCTTGGGAGAGCGCGTTTCTTTCGCTTCGCCGTTCTCTTCCTGCACAACGGTTTCCTGCATATTTTCTTCCATGTTGACTTTACTCCTTATTTACTATTGCCCTTAGCTTAGAAGGGGATGTCCCCGTCGTCGTCGAAAGCCTGCAAGGCGGGCTTTTTCTTGGCGGGCGTCGTCCTCGTTTCGGACGAATCGTAGAAATCGTCGTTCTGCGCGCCGTTTTTGGGGGAAAGGAATTCCACGTCCTGCGCGATAATGTCTACCGCAGTGCGTTTCGCGCCCGTGTTGTCCTCGTAGTTGCGAATCTGAACGCTGCCCGAAACGGCAACCTTGTTTCCTTTCTTGCAGAACCTCGACACGTTGTCGGCAAGTCCGCGCCATGCGGTTACGTTAAAGAAGTCCGTTTGCTGCTCTCCGTTCGCGCCGGAGTAATTGCGGTTGACCGCAATGGCAAAGTGGCAGACGCTCACTCCGCTGTTCGTTTCCGAAATTTCCGGATCGCGCGTTAAATTGCCGATCAAAAATACCTTGTTCATCTTCCGTTTCTCCTAATTACTCGGCTTTCGTGATCATGCGTCTTAAAACGACGCCCGAAAGTCCCGCCACGCGGTCGAGTTCTTTTACCGCGTCGCCTTCTGCCGAAAACTTCATCAGCGCGTAGAACGCATCCGTCTGGAAATCAACGGTATAAGCGGTCTTTTTTACGCCCCACTTATCGGTTGCTTCCACGGCTCCGCCCATCGAGGTTACGATATCGGCGTACTTTTTCAGTTCCGCCTCCCGTGCTTCCTCGTCCAAGTCGCTTTTCAGCAGCAAGAGCATTTCGTACTTTTTCATGACTTTCACCTCCCGGTCTTATTCGGCATATCTTTGCGATATGCAAGGTCTAACGCTTATTTTACACTATTTTTTAAAACAAGTCAACGGCTTTACCCGTTCGTCGGTCAATCTTTTGCAAAAAATCAGCCGATTTTTTTGAGAAGGGCGATGATTCCGTCGATTGAATACTCGTTGAGGTTTCCGGAAGCGCCGGAAATTCCGGAGCCGGAAAAATCACGGTAGGGGTTTTCGTTGACGATTCCGTGGAAGTACAGCTTCCAGAGGGGCGTGTCCGTCAGAACTTTTTGCGCATCCGTGATGTACTTGGCAACGTCCTGTACGGGCACCTTTGCACCCTGTTCGGTTTGAGAAAACAGCAGGTACCACACGCCGCTCAAATATCTGTCTACGGCTTCGTCCGTGTGTGCGACGCCGTCCTCGTCCGTCCAGCTTGCGAAGCGTCTGACTAAAACCTGACTTTCCGTATACTGCGTACCGTTTTCCGAGGCATAGCCCTTGGTAACCGAAAATTCGCGTTCGATATAGCTTTCTTCGCCCTCCGCATACACGACGTACGTTTTGCCGTCGTCCGCGGCGATCTGTCCGTTCGTTACGGAATACGTCTTTCCGTCCAGCTTATAGCCGACGATCGCCCGTTCGAGATCGATCCTTTCCGTTCCGTCCTGCACGTAGGCGCCGAATACGTCTTCCTGAATTTTCAGGAATTTGTCGCCCGAAATGTACCAAACGGCGTCCGCTTCTTCTCTGATTTCCGCGTTGCCGAGCGGGGCAAGTCCGCCTGCTGCGTAATCTACCAGTCTCCAATCGTAAACGGGGGTAACCTTCGTCTTTACGAGCGTGGCGTAGCCGCTTTCCGCGCGGTAAACGTTTTCTTCCTCCACGCGGGATTTTCCGAGGAAATATCCTTCCGTTACCGTCGTGCCGGGGTTGTTTCTCAGCACCGCGCGTTCGGTTACAACGGCGTTGTCCGGAATGGGGGTAGGGCGCTTTGCGGACAGCGCTTCGTTCTTTCTGCCCGTCGTTTCGTAGTTGAGAAGCAAGGTGCTGTAACTCTTGTTGCCCGAAGCGGTGAGGGAAAGGTAGGCGTAGATTTCGTCCGCGAATACGTCCTCCACGGTGAGCGCCGCAATATCGTCGGACAGCGTTTTCATCGTGCTGTTCTTTAAATTTTTCAAAAGTTTGTTGCTATTGATTTCGCTTTCGCCGAGCACGGAGGCAAGCCGCAGCGTTTCCACCTTGCGGGACAGATCGCACAGCGAAGTGTTTTGCAAGGCTTTGAGAATATCGGGCGAGGAGTCGGATACGCTGACAAGGTCGCCGAGGGTAACGGTGTCGAGCTTGCCGCCCTCCGTCAGTTCCTCGATGCGCCAATCACGCATCGCCTTTAAAAAGGCGGAGGAGTCGTCGCCGATCGTAACGATCTGTCCGATTTTCAGGCGTTTGATCTTATAGCCGTTTGCAAGGTCGGAAATTTTCCAATCGGAGACCGCCTGCATGAATTCGCTCGAATTTTTGTCGATGGTAACGAGATCGCGGATCCTTGCGCCGTTTACGACGTCGGCGTCCGCTCCCGAAAGGGAGGAAATCGTGCGCGGCTTTTTCCCTGCCCGCATAACGATCTCTCCGTCCGTGATATCGTAGTCGACGCCTTCGCTGCCGTAGGCAAGATAGCGCATCGCCGCCTCCGACGAGGCGTTGACGCCGAGCGCCGCGCCCACTTCGATACGTCCGATGATTTCTTCCGCGTTTTCCGACAGATCCTTTACCGTGGCGGCGCTCTTCCCCTCCGCCATGACGATTGCGCCGTCCTCCCCGACGGTATAATCCTCGCCCTCCGTACCGTAGCACACGGTGAGCATCAAGGGGGAGGAATCTCCCGTCAGCTTCATCACGTCGCCGATCGCCACGTTCATCAGCACGTCGTTGCTCAGATAAGAGCCGAGCGAGGAAAATTCTACGCCCATTATCTCTTCCACGTTCAGACGAACGCCCATGTCCGCAAACTGGGCGGCGACCGAATCGAGCGCGCGCTTTACCGCGGGGCTGTATTTCGCGACGGCGTCGAAGTTCGTCAGGCGTTTGTTGCGCGCGTCGTCGAGCAGATCGCCCGCCAGATCCAGAACGGTTTTATCGAGGTATGCCTCGGACACGTACTTCGACGCATCCGCACCGAACGACGAAAGCAATTTGTTCACGGGCGCCTTTTTCGCCCCGAGCACAACCACGCCGACGATTGCGCCGAGGCAGGCGAAAATGCCGAAAAAGAATGCAAGACAAAGCCCGATGATATTCCAGAGGAAGCTGCGCGGAAGGTATTTTACCTTCGTCGTAGCTTCCTTCTTTTTCTTTTCTTTCTTCGGCTCCTGCGGCTCCTGCGGCTGCTGTGCGGGTTGGACGGGCTGCTGTCCCTGCCCGAACGCCTGCGGGTCGTATCCGTTGGGATACCCGTTCGGGTAACCGTTCGTTCCCTGCGGGTAACCGTAGCCGTTCATGCCCTGAGGATACCCGTTCTGCGCTCCCTGACCGTAGTTGTTTACGGGGAATCCCACTTGGTATTCTTGTTTTTTTGCCATAAAGTGCTCCTTTTGTCCGCCGCTCTCGGCGTCGGACACGGATTCTGGTTTAGTATACTATAAATAAAGAAAAAAGGCAAGCGATTGTTTAAAGGTAGTGTTTACGGGCGTATTCCGTTAAAATTTCGCGGCGGTTTCGCGTTCCGTCGAGGGCGGCGTAATCCAGCAATTCCTTTAATACGCTGCTCAGCTTCGTGCTTCGTATGCCGATTTTCAGCAAGTCGTCGCCGTTCGCGTTCAATTCTTTCATGCAGCGGGGGGCGCGTTCCGCCTTCATGCCGTTGAGGACGTTCCGCCATTTTACCGCCGCGGGAGCGGGGGACGTATCGTCCTTACATGCCGAAAAGTCTGCCTGGAACAGTGCGAGCAGGGCTTCGATATAGGGAAAGTATTCCACGATCGTCCGCCTGATCTTGTTCGGGCGCATCTGCAAATTGTAGTCCTTCATGTGCAGGGAAACGAGCGTTTTCGTTTCGACGATCAGCTTTTTCGGCGCTTTGAGTCCGGTTAAAATTTTTTCCGCAATCCGCGCGCCTTCCTTGGCGTGCTCGTAAAAGTTTCCGTCGCGAAGATAGCAGTACGGCTTGCCCGCATCGTGCAGGAGCGCGGCGAAACGGATTTCGGGCGGAGCGTAGCGCACGCAGCGGAAGGAGTGTTCGAGCACGTCGTAACGGTGAAAATCCTCGCGTTGGCGCATATTTTCGCCGAGAGCGAGCTCGGGAAGAACGTGCTTTAATACGCCCGTTTCCCGCAGAATGCAGAGCCCGCGGTAGGGGGCGCTTCCGTCGCCGCGCTTCCCGTCCGAGCGTAGGAGACGCACGAGCTCCGCGTATATGCGTTCGGGCGCAATATCTTTAATCAGGGCGGCGTGCTCCCTTGCTCCCGCAAGGCATTCGCCGTCGGGCGTAAACCCCGTTTCGGCGGACTGGCGCGCAAGGCGCATCAGCCGCAGCCCGTCCTCGCCGAACACCTTCCGCGCGGGGGCGACGGTGCGCAAAAGCTTCTTTTGAATGTCGCTTATTCCGCCGAGCGGGTCGAAAAATTGTTCCGCGCGGATATCGTAGTAGACGGCGTTGGCGCAGAAGTCGCGGCGTACGGCGTCCTTTTGCATATCGTCTGTAAAGATGATTTCGGAGGGCGTATGCGCGCCGCGCACGTACTTGTCCGAGCGGAAGCGCGTGAATTCGTAGTCCGCGCCCTCATTATCCTGTAATTTTACGGTGCCCGTGTTGCGGTAAACCGCCCGCACGCGGAAGCCCGCCCGTTGGGCGGCGGTCAGCAAGTCCTCCTCCGCAGCCGGGGCGCAGATATCCCAGTCGGCGTTTTGCGGCAGGGAAAGCCCCGCAAGATGGTCGCGCACGCTTCCGCCCACGAGGTACAGAGGGAAAGGGAAAAATTCGGCAAGCCTGCATAAATTTTCCGGAATGACCTTTTTCATAACTTCTCCGAGAGAAATTTTTATAAAATGATTATAACTCTTTTCGAAAAAAATTGCAATTCCCGAAAAGATATTGTATAATAAAATCGTTGATGTATGGCTACGGGAGATAAAATGTTAAACATTATTGTAAATCCGCATTTCCATCAAAAGAAGGTGGAGCGCTTGCTTGCAAAGGTCGAGAAGCGTTTGAGAGAGAGGGGAACGGAATACCATATACATTATTCGCATAAGGCGGGGCAGACGCGGGAATACGCGCGATGTCTTTCCGAAGCGGGCGAAAGATATTTCGTCGCGTTCGGCGGCGACGGAACGCTGAACGAGGTATTAAGCGGAATAATCTGCCCAGAGGAGTGCTATCTCGGGCTGATCCCCGCGGGCACGGGCAACGACTTTGCGCACGCCGCAAAGATCCCGCAGGGAATCAAGGCGCTCGATCTGATTCTGGACGGCGAAGCCAAGCCGACCGACTACATCCAGTTCGACGACGGCAAGCGCAGTATGAACATCGCGGGAATGGGGATCGACGTGGACATCCTGCACCGCTGCGAAAAGAAAAAGCACGGCGGCAGAAGAAGCAAGTATTTTTTCAGTCTGCTCGCCGCGCTCAGGGAATATAAGCCTATAAAAATCGAAGTTACCGCCGACGGAAAGACGGACGTGTACAAGGCGCTGATTGCCTGCGTGTGCAACGGAAGTCGTTTCGGCGGAGGCATTCCCATCTGCCCGGGGGCGCGCATCGACGACGGCAAGCTCGATTTGCTCGTTGCGGAGTGTCCGCCGCGCGGGTTGATTCCGTTGGAATTGACCTATCTGATGCGAGGAAAGCTGTTAAAGCGCAAAATCGCGCATATGGTGCGGTGCGACGAAGCGCGCATTGTCGCCGAAGGGGAGGCGCTCGCGCAGTACGACGGCGAACTTATGCCGTGCGACTCGCTCACCGCGAAAATCGTTGCGGGTAAACTCAGGATGTTCCGAGGTTGACATGCTGTTTCAATTTTACAGAACGGTGCTCGATAATATTCCGACGGCGGTCATCGTCGTCGACAGGCGCATGAGGATAAGATATGCGAACAGATCCTTCCTCATGCTTTTCGGCGCGCAAGCCGAAAAAGGCACCTTCCGTAATTTTGTTTCCTGCAAGGAGGCGAAAGGCAGGTGCGGGGAAGGGAAAAAGTGCAAGTCCTGCTCGCTGCGTCGCCTGTTCGAGGATGCAAAGCAGAACCGCGGCGTCGCGTTCCGCAAGCTCGTTATCCGAACGCTTTCGGAAGAGAATCTTTCCTGCCGTATCAAGGTGGTGCCCATCGGGCGGTATTTCCTCGGCATTGCCGACGGCGCTTACGAAACGGAAATCGCCCGCGAGCTCGATTCGGCGCAGGACATCCAGCAAAAGCTGCTGCCGCCCGCAAAGAGCGAAAACGGTACGCACTATTCGTTTATGTATATTCCTTGCCGCGCCATCGGCGGCGATTTGCCCGACGTGTACGAAACGGACGGGCAGACGATGGGTTTTCTTGCCGACGTGTCCGGCAAGGGGATTTCTGCGGGGATGCTCTCGGCGTTCGTCAAGGCGGGCTGGAACCGTTCGGTGTCCTCGCCCTCGCACGCGCTGCGCGGGTTGAACGCGAAGTTTCAGGAACTCAACCTTGACGAACGCTCCTACGTTACCGCCGTGGCGGTACGCATCGACAGGGGGCAGAACCAGATCTGCTATTCCTGCGCGGGACACAACGCGCCCATTCTGTTGAAGAGCGAGCTTGGAATCGACGAAATCGAAATGAACGCGCCGCCCGTGTCTACGTGGATTCCCGACTTCGGTTACGAGGACAGACTCATCGGCTATAACAAGGGCGATATTCTCGTTATGCTTACCGACGGCGTTATCGAGAGCAGGAACAAGAAGGGTGAGATGTATTCGCTCGAACGCGTGGAGGAGGTGCTCAGAAAGTCGGAAAACGCCGAAACGTTTATCGACAGGTTAAAGAGCTCTCTTTCCGAGTTTTGCGGCACCTTCAACGACGACTTAACTGCAATCGCGTTCGATTTGTAAACGTTAAAACGTTATTTCGCTCTGTCATTCGGATGCCTCGCTTTGTTTTTATGCGGTAGCCGAACGTTTCAATTTTCAAATAAAAAACCGCCCTTGGAGGGCGGTTTTTTTCGAGCTGTGTTTTAAATGTTTAAAAGCCGTAAAATGTGTTTGCTGACAATCATCATAATAAGGTCGATCAGCCAAAGGATAAATCCCAAACCGATCAAACGGATAATGCCCGCAAGGATCTTGCCCTCGGAAAATCTCGTAATCGCGCCAAAGATCCATGCCGTAAAAGGTATGATTGCACAGATGACGCTCACGATGTAGGGCAGACCGAAATAATCGCTTTTCTTTGCCATTTCAACACTAAAATATCGATACCGTTATTATACAGTATTATACGCGTATCTGTCAAGCAGTTGTCATAATTTTCTTATAATTTCACAAAAGATTCTCTGCGGAAGCTTTCGCCCGTCGTAACGTCCTTCCAGACGAGCTCGTTATCTTCCGCCACGAGGCAGGAGTGGGGAGAATTTTCCTTGGGAATGGAAACGGAACCGCAGTTCACGTAGATATAGTTTCCGCGCGTTTCGAAGGCGGGAACGTGAAAGTGCCCATTAAAGAGCACGTCGCCGTTTCCGAGGCAGGCAGGCGTTTTATGCCCGTGCGTTGCAATCGCCGTTCGTCCGAACAGCGGGAAAAACGCAAAATCAGCCTCGACGGGAAATTCAAGCACCAAGGAGTCGACCTCGCTGTCGCAGTTGCCCTTGACACAGAGGATTTTGTCCTTGAAGCCGTTTAACAGCTTTGCCGTTTCAAGTGTGGAATAGTCCCTCGGCAGGGCGTTGCGCGCTCCGTGGTAGAGCAGATCGCCGAGGAGCAACAGCTTGTCGGCGCGCTCTTTTTCAAAACGCGTTAAAAGCCGTTCGCAATAGTATGCCGAACCGTGAACGTCCGACGCAACGAGAAGTTTCATACCGCCTCCGTTCGGATGATTTTTTTGATTTCGGTTAGAACGCCGAATTCGGTGTTCGAGGGAATAACGTTTTTGATCAGTTCTTTCAGCGGGGGATAGGCGTTGTCGGTAACGTACGCCCGTCCGCATTCCAGCAGCATTTCATAGTCGTTCATGTGGTCGCCGAACGCCGCGCATTCTCCCTTTTCGAAGCAAAAATAGTCGCGGATAAAGCGCACGGCTTCGCCCTTATTGGCGTTGGGGGCGGAAACGTCGCACCAGTCCTTGCCCGAAAGGATGGTACGGAGAAAGGGAAGCTTTTGCGGAAGTACCCGAATGCAGTTGCGAACGGAGCCGATTTCGTCGAACACCGCGATTTTGCAGAACGCCTCCTTGTCGATGACCTCGTTCAAACTGTCTACCTTGATACAGCAATCGTAAGATAGATGCGCGTAGTGCACGAAGGGCTCGGCGTCGCTTTCATAATAGGCGTTGTTTTCGCCGCAGAGCAGCGGAAAGAGGTGAGGAAGCCGTCGGATTTCTTCGAGCGCGGGCAGGATGAGTTCCCTGTCGATGGGGTTAAGGTGCAGCGTTTTGCCCTTGTACTTCACGAGCGCGCCGTTCTCGCACATGAATAGCACTTTGTCCTTGACGGGCAGGAACAGCTTTTGCAGGTTTGCGTACTGTCTGCCGCTTGCGGGTGCGAATAAAACCCCCCGTTCCGAAAGTTCTTCGATGAGGCGGAAGGTTTCCCGGGGCAGATGCTTTTCGTCGTCGAGCAGCGTCCCGTCGAGGTCTGTTGCAATGAATTTTAACATAATGCTTCCGTTTTTTACGCCCTTTTTAAGCGAGAGGGGCGAATAGTTTTAAAAATGAAACGAGAAAGCGCTCGCGCCGCGTTGCGGGCGGAGTGGGGACGGACAGATCCCACACTGCTTCGAAGTCTGCCGCCACGGCATCGGCAAAGGTCTTATCGTGCACGACGACGCCGCACTCCGCTTGCAGGCGCATACTGCGGAAATCAAGATTGTACGAGGATACCGCCGCGTCGCCGTCCGATACGATGTTTTTTGCGTGGAGAAAGCCCGCTTCGTACTCTCGCACCCGTACGCCGAATTCTTCCAGTTTCCTTGCGTAATGCCGCGTGAGCAGAAAGACGGATTTTTTGTCGGGCAGGTGCGGCACGGCAATGCGTACGTCCGCGCCGTCCCGCGCCGCCGCTTTCAGCGCGTACAGCAGTTCGCCGTCGGGCGAGAGATAGGGCGTGAACAGCCAGAGCCTTTGCTTTGCGCCGCGCACGAGCGAAACGACCGTCCCGATTCCCGTGCGGGGAGATTCGTCCGCCCGATCCGCAAATACGGTGCAGGGAATTTTACCGCCTTCCGCTCCCTGCGCGGCGGCGGAGCCGAACGTCTGCAAAAACAGTCCTTCGAAAGCCTTGGCGGCACTGCCCGTAACCCGCACGGCGGCGTCCTTCCAATGTCCGAAGCGTATCTGCTTTCCGGCGTATTCGTCCGCAAGGTTGATCCCGCCCGTATAGGCGACGTATCCGTCTATTACGGCGATTTTGCGGTGGTCGCGCAAACTTGCGCGGCGGGAGAGGCGGACGGGGCGGAACACGCGGCAACGGATCCCCGCCTTTTCCAGCGTCTTCGGGTATCGGCGGGGCATCGTCAGAGCGCAGCCGAAGTCGTCGTAAATCACGCGCACATCCACGCCCGCCTTCGCTTTTTCCTTTAAAACCGCAAGCACGCTCTGCCACAGAACGCCCTGCGCGATGATGTAAAATTCGAGATAAATGCTCGTTTGCGCACCCTTTAAATCGTCGAGAAGCCGCACGAACGCGTCTGCTCCTTCGGAAAAATATTCCGCGGAGTCCGCCGTCGTTTCGATGGGAGGCGCCGCATCGCCCGTGCGGCGTTTCTTCATACACAGGCAGAGCACCGCGCCCGTGTACGGCAAAAGAAGCAACAGCAGAAGCTTTGCCGTTTTGTTTTCGGAAAGATTGTCCTCGTTGGCAACCCAAACGCCTACGCCGAACGAAAACAACCGCTCGGCGGCGGCAAAAGGCGCAAGCGCAACCGGCAGGCGTAAGGCGAAAAACGCGAACGCCGCCGCAAATAACAGCAATAACAGGAGGGTTGGAAACAGCCTTCCCGTGAAAAAATTCCGTACCTTCCGCATGATATATGTACGGGCGCGGAGGGGAAGATCGCCTTGATTACAGCAGACTGAACAGGTGCATCATGCAGAATTCGGTCGCCGATTCCGAGTCGTATTTTTTAAAGAACTCGCCCACGTTGCCCACGAAGGAAACGGAGGAGCGGATAAAGTCGAGATTGATCGCCTTGCTGACGATGAGGTTGATCGCCGTTTCCAAAGATCCTTCGGGGTCGGAGATTCCGTATACGGAAATCTGTTTGCGGATGGCAAGGCTGAAGTCGAGGGGGAATCCCCTGCGGTCGGGGGCGCAGATCACGACGTCGCCGCCGCGCGCCGTAACGAGAAAGGCAAGCGTGGGGTCGAGGGTGCTTCCCGAGGAGATATATACCGCGCCGTCGGCAAGCCTTCCGCCCGTTACCGCCGCAACCTTGTCGAGAACGGCGTCCGAGGAGGGCAGCGTATAGTAGACGCCGCACTTGTGCGCGAAGTCGAGCCGCTCCGCATCCGCATCGATCAACACGGGGGAAACCTGTTGGTAGATCAAGAGGAGGCAGACGAGAATGCCCATGAGGTCGGCGCCGATCACGGCGATGTGGCTGCCCTTTTTGGCGCCCAGCTTATCCACCACCGCCTTGGCGATGGCAACGTCGTGCACGAGCAGCGCGTCGTTGTCGCTGACGCTGTCGGGCAGGGGAGTCATTTCGTCGGGGCGGGTCAGCACGAAGTCGCGCAGAAAGCCGTCCTTCGTCATGCCGAGGATGTCGATCTCGTCCTCGGTGAAGTCCTTTTTTTCCGTGCCGCAGTCGCGTGCGGCGCGATAGGCGTGAAGGAGCACGCGCGTCCCCTTGGGGAAGAGCCCGCTTTCGTTCTGCGAAGCGATCTGTCCTACGGCAAACCGTCCGGGGACGAGAGGATATTTCGTCGTTTTGATTGCACCGTTGAAGATGGAGACGTCCGTTCCGCTCAGCAGTGCTTTCGTGATGCGGACGCGGAGTTTTCCCTCCTCCGGCTCCGGTACGGGAATATCCTCCCGCGATAATTTTTGGGGTGCGGTGATTTTCCAGACGTTCATGGTATCTCCTTCAATTTCCGCTTTATTCTTTCATATTATACCGCATGAGCGTGTTTTTGGCAAGCGTTTCGTCAAATTTTGCGAAATTCGCGTTTCGGGTCTGCAATTTTATATTATATTTACAATATAATGGAAAAAGAAGGGGAAGTTTTTTCGTTTGCCTTGAAAAATCAGTTGACGAACGCGTAAAAAACAGATATAATAAACGTATATAAAATACGATTTCATCCAAAGAGAGGTGATTGATATGAAGCAAGACATTCATCCGAAGTACCACGACGTACAGGTCGTATGCGCGTGCGGGGCAACCTTTACTACGGGCACGACGAAGGACGTCGAAGTTCTCAAAGTGGATATTTGCAGCAAATGCCACCCGTTCTTTACGGGCAGACAGAAGCTTGTGGATACCGGCGGTCGTGTGGATAAGTTCAAGAAAAGATACGGTATTTGAGAAAAGTTGCAGCCTCTTGCAGAAAAGAGGCTGTTTTGTTATGACTTGCACCCTTCGGGAGTATAACATTCGGGGCTTTGTATGAAGAAAAAAAACAATCGGACTTATATCGGCGGGCAAGCGGTGATACAGGGCGTCATGATGCGCGGAAAGAGCGCTATGGCGACCGCCGTGCGCGACGATAAAGGCGTCCTTCATCTGGAAGCGAAGCGCATCAAACCGCCCGAAAAGCGAAAAAAATGGACGCGCGTTCCCTTCCTCAGGGGGGTCGTCAATTTCGTGTTGTCTTTGGTGGACGGCATGAAGGCGCTTTTGCGCAGTTCGGAGGTTGCCGTTGCGGACGACGAGGAGAATTCCACCAAGTTCTCGGCGTGGGTCGAGGAGAAATGGAAAATCAGCGCGGGCGATATTTTAACGGCGGTTTCCACTTTCCTCGGCATCGTTATCGCGCTCGGGCTCTTCTTTTTTCTGCCGGGGTATTTGACGGGACTCATCGACAACGCGGTGCGCGCGAAGTACGCCGCGGGCGGTTCTATGCCACATTGGGGGCAGGGCGGGATTTTTTACAACCTGATCGAGGGCGGTATGCGCCTTGCGATATTCGTCTGTTACATACTCTTCACCCTGATTTTCAAATCCCTGCGCGAAACGTACCGCTATCACGGCGCGGAGCATAAGACGATCAACTGCTACGAATACGGGCTGCCTTTGACCAAGGAGAACGTGAAGGGCTGTTCGCGTATGCACGACAGGTGCGGTACGACGTTTATCTTTTTAGTGCTGATTATCTCCATTCTCGTGTTCTCGCTCGTCGGTTGGGTATTTATGGGGGTCGTCGGGCTGGAGCGCGCGATAAGTTCGTCCGTCCTGCGCCGCCTCGTGCTTGCCGTGATTAAAATCGTGTGTCTGCCTCTGGTTGCGGGCATTTCCTACGAAATCTTGAAATTGCTGTCCCTTTCGTCCTCGCCCGTGCTCTTTCCTTTGAAGGCGCCAGGATACCTGTTACAGCTTCTGACGACGCGCGAGCCGACGGACGAAATGATAGAGTGCGCCATTACGGCGTTCGAAAAGGTAAAGGAAATGGACGAAGATCCCGAATCTCCCGAAAAGATTTTTGCAACCGAAGTGAAGTTGACCAAGCTGCTTGCCATGATGAAAAAGACGTTCGCCGCGCACGAGATCGACGAGGCGGATGCGGAGTGGATCGTAGCGCTCAGTCTGGATATTCCGCGAAGCAGCTTAAAGGAAGAGCGCATCATCAAGCAGGCGGGCTGCAAAAAGATTCTTGATATTTACGAGGAACGCCTCACGGGCAGACCGCTCTGGTACATCATCGGCAATACCGATTTCTACGGTTACCGCATTAAGGTGGACGAAAGGGTGCTCATACCCCGTCCCGAAACGGAGGTGCTCGTACGCGAGGCTGTCGCCTCGCTGCGGGAGGGCGACAGCGTTCTCGATTTGTGCACGGGCAGCGGAGCGATTGCGATTGCCGTTTCGGCGGAAGCCTCCAAGGATAAGACGGTTACGGTAACGGCGGCGGACATCTCGGAGGAAGCGCTCGAGCTGGCGCGCGAAAACGCCCGCTATAACAAGACGGCTGCGGGGATCACCTTCGTCAAGAGCGATCTGTTCGAAGGCATCCGCGGTAAATTTAATCTGATTACGGCGAATCCGCCCTACGTCAAGCACGGGGAAATCGCCTCGTTGCAGCGCGAAGTGCGCGACTTCGAACCGCGCATCGCCCTTGACGGCGGCGTGGACGGACTGGATTTCTACCGCAGGATCGCGGCGAAGGTCAACCGCTATATCGCGCGCGGCGGAATGCTCATTCTTGAATGCGGCGAAAATCAGGCGCAGGAAATCATTAAAATATTCAATCAGTCCTCGAGATGCGATTACGCCATGGTCGTGCGCGACCTCAACGGCATCGAACGCGTCATCAAGATAGGATTTTAAATGAACGGGGAAAGGCTGTGCGCCATCGAAGCGCGCTTTGAAGAAATCGAGCGGGAGCTTAGCTCTCCCGACGCGCTTTCCGATGCCGAGCGTTGGAAAAAACTCGTGAAAGAACGGGCGGAGACGGAAGAAATCGTCTCCGTTTTCCGTGATTACAAGAGGGCGGTTGCCGAAGCGGAAGCGGCGGAACGGGAAGCGGAACGCGAATCGGGGGAGATGCGGGAGCTGTTTTTTGAGGAGTGCGCCTCCTGCAAACGGCGCGCGGACGGATTGGAGCAGACGCTGCGTGAATTGCTGTTGCCAAAGGATAAGAACGATAGCAGAAACTGTACGCTCGAAATCCGCGCGGGCGCGGGCGGCGAAGAGGCGGCGCTGTTCGGCGGCGTACTTTTGCGTATGTACGAGGGGTACTGTTTAAAACACCGCTTTAAGTGGGAAGTCGTTGATTTCAACGGCACGGAGCTCGGCGGAGTCAAGGAAGCGGTCGTCAATATCACGGGCAAGGGCGCGTACGGGTTATTGAAGTACGAAAGCGGCGTGCACCGTGTGCAAAGGGTGCCCGAAACGGAATCGCAGGGCAGGATCCACACCTCCACCGCTACGGTTGCGGTGCTTCCCGAGGCGGAAGAGGTAGACGTGGAAATTAACGAAAAGGATATCAGAATCGACACCTACCGTTCGTCGGGCGCAGGCGGGCAGCATATCAATAAAACGGATTCGGCAATCCGCATTACGCACTTTCCCACGGGTATCGTGGTCAGCTGTCAGGACGAGCGTTCGCAGCTGAAAAACAAAGAAAAGGCGATGCGCGTGTTAAAGACGAGGCTTTACGATCATTACCGCGGGGCGGCGGACAGAGCGGAGGCGCAGAACCGTAAGTCGCTCGTCGGCTCGGGCGACAGGAGCGAGCGGATCCGCACCTACAATTTTCCGCAGAGCCGTATTACCGACCACCGCATCGGGCTGAGTCTGTTTTCCATGGAGAGCTTTCTTGCAGGCGAAATCGACGAAATGATCGAGGCGCTTGCGCGCGCGGAGCGGGAGGCAAGGCTGGCGGGGGAACAGTAAGGGTTGATAAAATTTGTTGCCGGTCATGCCGGAGCGACGGCTAAGCCTTGGCTGTTCCCTTCGGTTCGGCGGCGCCTCGGAATGACAAATTGTAAAGGGATAAGGGATTTCGAACGGCGGAATAACTTTTTAAGAGGATAAAACGTATGGAACACAAGCTGGCTAAGCGAATCGGCAGTATTTCCCCGTCTTTGACGCTTGCGATCACTGCAAAGGCAAAGGCGTTGAAGGCGCAGGGCGAAGACGTCATCTCGTTCGGCGCGGGCGAGCCCGACTTCAACACTCCCGAGCATATCATCGCGGCGGCGGAAGAGGCTCTGCGTCTCGGTAAGACAAAGTATACGCCTGCGGCGGGGCTTCCCGAGCTCAAACACGAGATTGCCGAAAAGTTCTGGCGGGATAACGGTATCGACTATTCCCCTTCGCAAATCATCGTGTCGGGCGGCGCCAAGCACAGCATTTTCAACGTTTGCTACGCGCTCGTCGAGGAAGGGGACGAGGTCATCATTCCCGCGCCCTATTGGCTGACCTATCCGGAAATCGTCAAAACACTCGGCGGGGTTCCCGTCATCGTAAACACGACGGAGCGCGAGGGGTATAAAATTACGCCCGAGGCGCTGAAAAAGGCGATCACGCCGAAAACGAAGATGTTCATTTTCAACTCGCCCTGCAATCCGACGGGCGTAGTTTATTCGGAGGCGGAGGTGCGCGCGCTTGCCGCCGTGTGCGAAGCGGCGGATATCTACGTGCTCTCCGACGAAATTTACGAAAAGCTTGTATACGATAACGCCCGACCGTTCTCCATGGCGGCGGTTTCCGAAAGGATGAAGGAGCGTACGATCACCGTAAACGGCGTGTCAAAAACGTACGCCATGACGGGCTGGCGAATCGGATATCTTGGCGCTCCCCGCGCAATCGCGGCGGCGATCGCAAGCTTTCAGTCGCACGCCACCTCCAACCCCAACACGGTTGCGCAGTACGCCACGTTAAAGGCGCTTACTTCGCCCGAGGCGGCGGTGGAGGAAATGGTAGACAGATTCGCCTGCCGCAGAAAGGCGATGTTGGAGCGGATCGCGGAAATAAGCGGCGTGTCCTGCATCGTACCCGAGGGGGCGTTCTATCTGATGCTCGTCGTCAAAAAATTTTACGGTAAAAAATTCGGCACGCGCACGATCAACAATTCCACGGAATTTGCCGACTGCCTGCTCGACGCCGCCAAAGTCGCGGTGATCCCCGGCGTTGCGTTCGGCGCGGACGAGTGCGTGCGTCTCTCCTATTCCCTTTCGATGAAAGATATGCTCGAAGGATTAGACAGGATTCACGCTTTTCTGATGAGTTTGGAATAAAAAATTAAAATATTTTTCAAAATGTTGTTCTACAATAGGCTTGTCAGTTAGGGCAAGCCTTTAATTTTTGGCAATTCCTTTATGGGTTTACCTTAGCTGGTAAGCCCATTTTTTTATTTTCGGAGGTGTCAAATGGCAGTAAAAAGCGAATCGAACGGCAAGACGGTCGCAAAAGACAAAATCTATGTCGGCGCACTTGTATCAAGAGAGGTACAAGACAAGCTCATTGAGCTTGGCAAGCCCAGAGAATTAAGCATTAGCGATGTTGTCAGAGAGGCGGTGCGTGAGTATATCGCAAAGCAAGAGACGAATTAAGGCACGGAGGGCATTATGGACTTTGTGTTTGACGATGGCGGCAGAGAGGCGGCAGGCTTTAAGGGCAAAACGGGCGATTGTGTATGCAGGGCAATAGCGATTGCGACGGAAATGCCGTACAAAGAGGTTTATGACCTCATAAACGAAACGGCAAAGTCGGAAAGGGCGAGCAAGCGCAAGAGAGGAAAATCGAGTGCCAGAACGGGCGTTTACATCGGCACCATACGCAAAGTTATGGAACGGCTGGGGTGGAAATGGTACCCGACAATGGCTATCGGTAAAGGCTGTACGGTACATTTGCGCAAAGACGAGTTGCCGAGTGGACGGCTTGTAGTGAGTGTGAGCAGGCACGAGGTGGCGGTAATTGACGGCGTTGTGCACGACACATACGATTGCACACGAGACGGGAGCCGTTGCGTGTACGGATATTATGCAAAAGCAAATTGAGGAGGTGCAATATGCAAAAGTTGGTCGAGTTGAAAAAGGTTGTGTATGCGGAGCTCGTCGAGAACGAGCAGGCACGGAGCAACGATACAGAGTTGTTGCTGGGCGTATTCAGACGCTTGGGAATCAACACGCAAGAGCCATTTGCGGAGCTGGCGAATAGCGGCAAGCTCAGGCAGATGGAGAGTATCACACGGTGCCGCCGCAAGTTGCAACAGGAACACCCCGAATTGAGGGTAGAGCCCGTTGCAGAGCTCAGGAACGAGCGGCAACAGGTATTCAAAGACTTTGCGAAAGCAACAGGAGCGTAGGAGGCAATTATGCGAAAAGATGTTGCAAAGGCTATGGCGGAAAGGTACCTCACGCAGTCGTTGTCGGTCGTCGAGAGACGGCTGGGCGAACTGTCGGACGAACAGCGCGAAACGGTTGTAGCTCAGATGTGGAGTTTATACCACGCACAATGTGCTCAGAGGCAAGTATGAGCTATGAGATTATCAAACTCAAACATAATTCTCCCGAATGGCTTGCGTTCCGTAAAACGGGCATAGGCGCAAGCGAGGCGGCGGCGGTGCTTGGATATTCAAACACGATGTCGAACATAGACCTCTGGGAGCAAAAAATGGGTCTGCAAAAGCCGAAAGACCTTGACGAGCTGGAAAGGGTGCAATACGGCATTAAGGCAGAAAAATACCTTGTAGGGCTGTTTGCGTTACAGTACGCCGACAGGTACAGGGTGAAAGTAAACAAATCGGTCGTGTACCGAAAAGACGGATTTCAGTTTGCGAGTTTAGACGGCGAACTAACGGACAAGCGGAGCAAAGAGCTCGGCGTGTACGAGGGCAAGACGGTCGTCGTGGATTCGCGGCAAACGTGGGAGCATTGGAGAGGACAAATCCCACAGAATTACTACATACAGACTTTACACCAAATGCTGGTAACGGGGCGTAAGTTTGTAGTCCTGAACGCCGAGTTTCGCTGGAACGAAAGGAACGAGGACGAACAGGTAAAGACCGAGGGGCAAAGGTTTCTCATAACGCAGAGTGCAGATGTACTTGCGGATATGAAATTGCTTGACGAGGCAGAACACGAATTTTGGGGCTATGTAAAGCGCAAAGAGTGTCCTGCGCGTGTACTCCCTCAATTCTAAGAAAATCAATAAAATCGGAGGATATTATGGCAAACAACGAACTCACTTTAAGGCTGGCAACACCTATCGAAAAATTGGTGCCTGCTATGATTGCGTTTAATAACGCAGAACTGATGGAGGGCGTAAAGGCGCGTCTTGTTGCTTATCAGGGCAAGACCTACGACGCAGATTCCATCGCAGAGGCAAAAGCGGACAGAGCAACGCTTAACAAATTCTCAAAAGCTCTCAACGACGAGCGTCTGAGAATTAAAAAAATCTACACCTTGCCGTTGGATAAATTCACGAAAGAGATTAACGAGGTTATTGCTGTCGTGGATTCCGTAACGGCGACCATAGACACACAGGTTAAAGTGTGGGAGACCGACTGCAAAGAGCATAAACTCGCGGAGATTAAGGCGTATTTTGCAGAGGTTTTCCCTGCGGAGCTTAGTGTGTTTATTTCTTTCGAGAAAATTCAACAGTCCGATTGGCTTAACGCCAGCAAGAGTATGACGGCGATTAAAAAAGAGATTGACGCCGCCATCGAGAAAATCAAAACGGAGCTTGCGACCATCGAGGCTCTGGGCGGCGATGTCGTTGCAATCAAACAGAAATACTTTGAGGATTTGAGCCTTGCGAACGCCATCACGGAACACAAGCGCATAGAGGCTGAAAAACAGCGCATAGCGGCTTTGCAAGCGGCGCAGGAGCAATCGGCGGCAGAGGCTAAGAAAGACGAGCCTGCGCCCGTACAGGAGCCCGTGGCGGCGGCAGACGAAAAGGTGTTTAGCCTTGCGTTCAAAGTAACGGGTACGGCGGCACAGCTTAACGCTCTGAAAGCGTTTATGAACGAAAACAAAATCAAATTTGAAAGAGCCTAACAGGAGGATATAAAAATGGCTGTCAAAAATTCTTTACAAAAAACGGGTAACAATGCACCGAGCCAAAAGCTCACGATTTCGGGGTATCTCAGTCAGGAGAAAATCAAAACGTGGATTAACGGTATGATTGGCTCCGAGAAAGAGGCGCAAAAATTCATTTCGTCCATTATCTCGGCAACATCGACTACGCCTGCATTGCAGGCTTGCGAGCCTACTACCATCGTTTCGTCCGCGCTCCTTGCGAACGCGCTGGATTTGAGTTTGTCGCCTCAGCTCGGCTTGGCGTATATGGTACCGTTCGAGGACAACAAGAACGGGCGCACGGTCGCTACGTTTATTCTCGGATATAAGGGCTATATCCAACTTGCAATCCGTTCGGGCAAGTACAGAAAAATCAATGTGGTTGCCGTCAAAGAGGGCGAGTTTGTGAGTTACAATCCTCTCACGGAGGATTTGCAGGTCAATCTTATCGCTGACGACGAGGAACGCGAAAGAGCGGCGACGGTCGGCTACTACGCATATTTCGAGCTCGTAAACGGATTTCAAAAGAGCCTGTATTGGAGCAAGAAAAAAATGTTGCTCCACGCCGACAAGTATTCCAAAGCGTTCAGTTTGGAGGCTAAGAAAGGTAAACAGCCTAAGTACGACAAAGTTTCTTACGCCGATTTCGAGGCAGGCAAAGTGCCCGAGGCGGAAATGTGGAAATACAGCTCTTTCTGGTACAAGGATTTCGACGGTATGGCATACAAGACTATGCTCAGACAGCTTATATCCAAGTGGGGCATTATGTCGATTGATATGCAGGAGGCGTTTGACAGAGACGGTGCCGAGCTGTACGAGGGGAGCGAGTTCAACGAGAACAAAAACGCTATCCGCAACGAAATCGTGCAGGAAATGGCAGGCGTAAATACTCCCGAACAGTTTGACGAGGACGGCTTTTTTGACGACGGCGTGGTTGATGTAGAGCCTGAAAACGTAGATGTCGTCGGGGATAACAATGCGCATTGAGATCTACGGACAACCTCAGGGCAAACAAAGAGCGCGAGTATGTGTGAGGGGCAATTATGCAAGAGCATACACGCCCGAAAAGACGGCGAGTTACGAAAACTTGATAAACCTCTCATACATACAAGCTCTCGGCGGTGCTCCGTCTCCGTTCTGGGATAAGCCCGTAAAAATCACGATACAGGCGATTTACCAGATACCCAAATCATTCAGCAAGAAACGCGCTACGGCGGCTTTGGACGGGCATATACGCCCTCAGATAAAGCCAGACATCGACAATGTTGTAAAGGTCGTCTGCGACGCTCTCAATAAGATAGCGTACAAGGACGATACGCAGGTTGTCGAGATTGCCGCCTGCAAATGGTACGGAACGGAGCCTATGTTAAGAATCGACATCGACGAGGTGCAGTCCTCATACGGCAACGAAACTCTCTGACGGGAGGAGATTATGCGAGAAAAAAACTATTTTAGCCACGACTACCACAGCAGAGACCATCTGCGCGATGTACGCAAGGATTGGGGATTGGCTGGCTACGGCTTTTATTGGTGTCTCGTGGAAATCCTGCACGAACAGGGCGGATTCATTAAAGAATCCGAATTAGAATCAATAGCCTACGACCTGAGAGCCGAGGAAAAAATGGCTCACGATATTGTCTACAAGTACGGCATGTTTCAGGTTAGGAAAGGCAAAATATGTTCCTCTCGCGTGATTGAGAACTTGCAAAAACGAGAGGAATTGTCAAAAAAACGTACTGCGGCGGCGGAGAGCAGATGGGGCAAAGAGCACGAATCGGAGCCGCCTGCGCCAGCCGACGACGCGACCGAAATGCCTGCACAATTCTATCACGAGTTTAATCCCGATATTCCCGAGGATATAACCGACGAGGAGCGTCGGGAGCTCGTAAAGCAGTATTTTATTGAGCAGATACAGCGGCGTTTCGACGACTTTATGGAGGCGGCGACGCTGGACGAATTGTTTTCGCGGAATATTTGCGACTATCAAAACCTGTTCGATACCATCATAAACGAGGTAAAGTCAAAGGAATATGTCGTGATAAACCGCAAGCAAATCCCCGTCTGGCAATATTTGCAGGTGTTGGGCTCACACATAAAGAAAAACGGCACTATCGCAAACTTAGACCAAGCTGTGCGCGATGTGGAAAAGCGGTACACGGAGGGCAAGGTAAAGAACAAGGCAAGTTACCTTATAGCGGCTCTGTACAATGCGGCAATTCTGGACTGCGGCACGGTATAAAATCACTTATTAAATCAGGAGAATTTTTATGAAAGCATTATTAGACGCAATGCAATTTAAGCAGATTATGGACGGCTGCAAACACGCAGTCAGCACGGACAACTCCCGTCC
>Ga0209064_1000846_pt1 | contig 60336 bp, 47 predicted proteins | sample Inofromicrocosms_FD_187498 | JGI IMG/M metagenome (GOLD analysis project Ga0209064, IMG submission 187498) | Mouse cecum microbial communities from Vienna, Austria - Inoculum for glucosamine and mucus D2O microcosms (SPAdes) (version 2) | ecosystem: Host-associated > Mammals > Digestive system >...
GATGCAGACCTGAAAATCATGCTCGCCGAAGCATCGGAATCGCCTCCCGAAGTTCCTGAAAACTGCTGAGGGGGCTTGTCAAATACAAAAAGTAAGCCCAACTTCTGCCGTTCAGGAAGTTGGACTCACTCTTATATGGTTTAGCGGACAGTAATAGATTCAAATACATATCGCTTCAGAAATGTCGGCTCGAAATCGTCTATGCCAAGTTCCTCGCGTGCTTCACGGTGGAGCGCTGTGACTACATCCTCGCCAAAGTCGATGTGTCCGCCTACAGCTGTGTCCCATTTCCCCGGCTGGATGTCTTTCCATTCAGGCCTTTTCTGAAGATACAGACTCCCTTGCTTATCAAAGACGTGGAGATGGACTACCGGATGCAACAGTCTGCTCCCTGAATGACATTCGCCGCGGGTGGCGCTTCCGATTACTGTTCCTTCTTCATTGACCACCGGGAATATTTCTTTTGAATTGTCGCTTTTCATGTTGTGGCATGTTATGGATATAATAAAAAAGGTAACGCCGACCTCTGCAATTGTTCGGCAGTCGGCGTTACCCTGCTTACATAAAATGTAGGCTGATTTCTTAGAGGTTGTTGGACAATCAGAGCATAGCGGTAGAACGCTTGATGAATTCGCTCAGATCGCGGCCGCGGAGAAGTCCGTTGGAAAGAAGCGCAAGGTCAATAGCTTGTTTCACAACAGGTTTTTCAGCGGCATAACGGCCTATGATCTCGTCTTTTTCCTTGCGGGCTTTCTCCACGCTGTCAGTCAGGCGCTGCTCTTCGGCTTTCTGCTCGTCGGTCGGCTTGTTGTCTTTGATCTCAGCGCGCAGGGTGGTGATCTTTTCGTTGTCAGAGTCTATAGAAGCGCTCAGAGGTGTGAGTTTGTCGGCCAAAGCTTTCTCTGCTTCGTCAAGAATCCGAGCAACCACAGGCTGTGAGGTGTTGACGATGAGATTGTAGCTGTCAGGCAGTTCGGCGTAGAAACTCATGCCGGCCTGAGTGGCGGCCATGTCTTTCATGCGGCGCATATACTCGTTCTGGGTGATCAGAATCGGGCTTGCTGCCGGATCTAGCGACTCGAACGATACAAGGAATTCTGCTTTGTCGACTGCCGGAATCTGGCTGCGGAAGAGTGGGGTCAGCAGTGAAATCTGATCAGCGTTCAGACCGCTGTCCTTGCTGTCTTCTTTCGGGATCAGCTTTTCAGCTACTTCGCTGTCAACTCTTACGAAGCGGGTCTTCTCAAGCTTGCTTTCAAGCATCGAGATGAAGTGACCGTCGAGCTGTCCGTCCATGAGCAGCACATTGTAGCCCTTTTCGTTGGCGGCGTTGATGAAACTGAACTGTCCGGTCGGGTCGGTTGCATAGATGTAGACCACGTTGCCGTCTTTGTCGGTCTGCGCGCTCTCAACGAGTGTTCGGTATTCTTCGAGTGTGAAATATTTGCCTTCGGTGTCGCGCAGGAGCACGAATTTCATGGCGGCGTCACAGAATTTTTCATCGGTCAGCATACCGTATTCGATGAAAATCTTGATGTCGTCCCATTTCGACTCGAAGTCGGCTCTGTTTTCCTTGAAAAGTTCTTCAAGGCGCGAGGCCACTTTCTTGGTGATGTAGCCGGAGATTTTTTTGACCGCTGTATCGCTCTGCAGATAGGAGCGCGACACGTTCAGCGGAATGTCGGGCGAGTCGATCACGCCCTGAAGCAGGGTCATGAACTCAGGCACCACGCCTTCAACCGAGTCAGTGACAAACACCTGGTTGCAGTAGAGCTGGATGCGGTCTTTGCGAATGTCGAGATTGCTCTTGATCTTGGGGAAGAAGAGGATGCCGGTCAGTGTGAATGGATAGTCTACGTTTAGGTGTATCCAGAACAGCGGATCTTCCTGGCCAGGATAAAGTTCGCGGTAGAATTTGCGGTAGTCTTCGTCAGTCAGTTCCGACGGTTTCTTGGTCCATGTGGGCTCGGTGTCATTGACTACCTTGTCTTTGTCGGTATCCACGTATTTGCCGTCTTTCCATTCCTGGACCTTGCCGGAGATTACGGGCACGGGCAGGAAGCGGCAGTATTTTTTGAGCAGGGTGTCGATGCGGGCCTGTTCGAGGAATTCCTTGTTGTCATCGTCGATGTAGAGGACTATGTCGGTGCCGCGTTCGGTCTTGTCGGCGGGGCCCATGCTGTATTCGGGACTTCCGTCGCACTCCCAGCAGACGGCTTCGGCACCTTCCTTATAGCTGAGCGAACGGATTTCAACCTTCTTTGCAACCATGAATGCCGAGTAGAAACCGAGGCCGAAGTGACCTATGATGGCATTGGCTGTGTCTTTATACTTGTTGACGAATTCTTCAGCGCCTGAGAAGGCGATCTGATTGATATATTTGTCTATATCTTCGGCTGTCATGCCGATGCCGCGGTCACTGACTGTAAGTGTCCCGGCTTCCTTGTCGACTTTGACGCGCACGTCCATCTCGCCGAGTTCGCCTTTGAATTCGCCGAATGATGCGAGAGTCTTGAGTTTCTGAGTGGCGTCAATCGCGTTTGAAACTAATTCGCGGAGAAAAATTTCGTGGTCGGAGTAGAGAAACTTTTTGATGACCGGAAAGATGTTCTCGGTCGTTACTCCAATCTGTCCTTTTTGCATGATATATTCAGTTTTGTTTGATTTTTGTTATATTATATAATGTGGTGACTCGCTGACGGCGGGTGCATACACACATATAACACTACAGCAAACAGAATGCCAGACTGCAAAACTGACAAATCTTGTTAAATAATATGCAAAAATGACAGATCGCTGGGCTGAGCGGATTTTTGAAATCCATGTCAGGATTGGCAGGGCAGAATCAGAGTTTGATTTCTGTGGTGTCACGCGGCACATTGATATTGTGCCGGTCAAAAATCCCTACGGCATTTCTCACGAAGCCGTTGCGATAGGTGTCCATGCTCTTGTGCAGGGCTTTGCTTTCAGCCGGCAGCAGACGGAATTTGCCGTCGGAGCTGCCTGGCTCTGTAAACACAAGCTTGTAAGTGGCTTCCTTGACATAGGCCCGACCGAAGATGTCGCGCGCAAGTTTCACTCGTGCCATAGCCCCGCCACGGGTGTCGGTGGTGCGCATTGCCGATATGAAATTGCCGAGCGAATAGACTGTGAAACAAGGTCGCCCTGTCTTTTCGTTCAGCCGGAGTTCCATAGGCTGGATCACGTGAGGGTGGCCTCCGATGATCAGCTCTACACCCAGATCGCGCAGATATTTCGCGAGGCTTTTCTGAGCGCTGTTGGGCAGCAGTTTGTATTCTTCGCCCCAGTGGATGCAGACGGCTATCAGTTCGGCACCCTTCTCACGGGCTTTTTTTACGTCAGAAGCAATCAGCTGGCGGTCTATGTAGTCAATCTCTATGTCAGAGGTCTTGTTGATGCCGTTTGTTCCATAGGTATAGTTCAGGAATCCGACTTTGAAGCCGTTGATGACATGGATCATGGGCAGTATCGAGTCGCGGTGGGCTCGGTTGCGGTAGACTCCGAGATGGGGCACGCCTTTTTTCTCAAAGGTGCTGATGGTGCGTCTCACTCCACGGTCGCGGCGGTCGAGGATGTGGTTGTTGGCCGAGAGCATAAGATCGAACCCGGCTTCTGTAAGTGCGTCTACATAGTTGTCATGCGCGCAAAACATCGGATAGCCTGAATAGGGCGCGCCGCCAAGAGGTGTTTCGAGATTGACCACTGCGAAGTCGGCCGATTCAATGTAAGGCCTGAGGGCTGTGAAATAAGTGCCGTAGTCCAGCGAGCCGTCAGCCAGGCGCGCGGCATCGATCTGACGCTGGTGTTGCATGGCATCACCGGCGAATACTATCTCGGCGCTGTCTTGTGGAATCAGCATCGAGAGCAGCGACAGAAATACTGAAATCATGCTCACGGAGGAGGGTGCTTGGGTTGTGAGTGGGAGTGAAAAAAATAACCGGTCTGCAAAAGGGAATCAGTTAGGACCCCTACCTACAGACCGGTCGGAAATATTTTTGTTAATTGTAGATCTCTTTCTTTGCGGCAAGGAGAGTGTTGCGCATGAGCGAGCAGATGGTCATCGGGCCTACTCCGCCTGGAACAGGGGTGATGAATGCGCACTTTTCCGCAACATTGGCGAAATCAACGTCACCGCTAAGACGGAAACCGCTCTTGCGGGTGGCGTCAGGCACACGGGTGGTGCCTACGTCAATGATTGTGGCGCCGGGTTTGACCATGTCGGCGGTGACGAACCCCGGACGGCCGAGGGCGGCGATGATGATGTCTGCTTCAGCGCATGCTTCCTTGATGTTGGTCGATGCGCTGTGAAGCACTGTCACTGTCGCGTTGCCCGGTTGGGCTTTCTGCATCATAAGGTTTGCCACCGGCTTGCCGACGATGTTGCTACGGCCGAGAACCACACATTTTGCTCCACGTGTTTCCACGCCGTAGCGTTTCAGGAGTTCCATGATGCCGGAAGGAGTCGCTGAAACGAAGCATGGCAGCCCGATCGACATGCGGCCCACGTTGACCGGATGGAATCCGTCGACATCCTTGCGGTAGTCAATCGCCTCGATAATTTTCTGTTCCGAGATGTGGCGGGGAAGGGGGAGCTGCACAATGAATCCGTCGACTTCCGGATCTTCGTTGAGTCGGCTTATGGTTTCAAGCAGTTTTTCTTCGGTCACATCGTCCTCATAGCGGATGAGGGTCGAGCGGAAGCCGCAGGCTTCACAGGCTTTCACTTTGTTGGCTACGTAGGTTTCGCTGCCTCCGTCGTGGCCGACAAGGATGGCTGCGAGGTGGGGGCGGCGTTTGCCTTGAGCCACCATTTCTTCGACTTCAGCGGCAATTTCGCGCTTGATGTCGTCGGCAGTCTGTTTTCCGTCTATGAGGGTCATAGTCTTTGTGGGGTGGAAATATGGGGGTGAAATAATAATCGGTTTTCTTCAGCCGGCAGTTCAGCGGCGCATGCCCTTCATGCCTCTCATAAGGGCCATCGGGTTTTTGATGCCTGAAACGGCCTTCATCATCTTGCGGGCATCGTCAAACTGCTTTATGAGGCGGTTGACTTCCTGGATGTCTGTGCCGGAGCCTTTGGCTATGCGCTTGCGGCGACTGCCATTGATGATTTCAGGATGCTGGCGTTCCTGCTCGGTCATTGAGCGGATGATGGCCTCGATGCCTTTGAATGCGTTGTCGTCAATGTCGATGTCCTTGATAGCTTTGCCTACACCGGGTATCATTGATGCAAGTTCCTTCAGATTACCCATTTTCTGAATCTGCTGGATCTGCTGGAGGAAGTCGTTGAAATTGAATTGATTTTTGGCAATTTTGCGCTGGAGTTCGCGGGCCTGCTTTTCGTCATAGGCGTTCTGGGCCTTTTCAACGAGCGATACGATGTCGCCCATGCCGAGAATACGGTCGGCCATACGCGAGGGGTGGAAGAGATCAAGGGCATCAAGTTTTTCGCCTGTACCTACGAATTTGATGGGCTTGGTTACTACAGTGCGGATAGAGAGGGCCGCGCCGCCGCGTGTGTCACCGTCAAGTTTGGTGAGGACAACGCCATCGAAGTCCAGACGGTCGTTGAATTCTTTGGCAGTATTGACGGCGTCCTGACCGGTCATGGAGTCGACCACAAACAGAGTTTCCTGTGGCTTGACTGCTTTCTTGATTGCCGCGATCTCCTGCATCATCTGTTCGTCGACGGCAAGACGGCCGGCGGTGTCGATGATCACCAGATCAAGATGGTTTGTTTTGGCGTAGCGGATAGCGTTTTCTGCAATCTCTACCGGATTCTTGTTGCCATCCTCTGTATAGACGGGAACATCGATCTGGTCGGCGAGTACTTTCAACTGGTCAATAGCTGCGGGACGATAGACGTCGCATGCCACGAGGAGCGGACGTTTTCCCTGCTCTGACTTGAGCTTGCGGGCGAGTTTGCCGCTGAAGGTGGTCTTACCGGAACCCTGCAGACCTGACATGAGGATGACGGTCGGATTGCCTGACAGATTTACCTGGGCTGTCTCGCCACCCATAAGCCGTGCCAGCTCATCGTGGACAATCTTGACCATGAGTTCGCCCGGCTTGATGGCGTTGATCACATTCATGCCCAGAGCCTTGGCTTTTACCTCGTCGGTAAACTGCTTGGCTACTTTGAAGTTGACGTCGGCTTCGAGGAGCGCGCGGCGCACGTCCTTAAGGGTTTCGGCTACGTTTATCTCGGTGATCTTGCCTTCACCTTTGAGTATCTTGAAACTTCTTTCAAGTCTTTCGCTTAGATTTTCAAACACGTTGGGTGGCTGGGGATTGAGGGTTTATAAAAGTTTGTTGGTACGGGTGTCGGGGAAGAGCACCACGGGCTTGTGGGTGCGGGCTTCCTCCGGGGTCATCTGTGCGTAACACATGATGATTACTACGTCGCCCACCTGCACCTTGCGTGCGGCGGCGCCGTTGAGGCAGATGACGCCTGAACCCGGTTCGCCTGCAATGGCGTAGGTGTCAAAGCGTTCGCCGTTGTTGTTGTCGACAATGTAGACTCTTTCGCCTGGGAAAATTCCGGCGGCTTCCATCAGCTGGCTGTCAATGGTGATGCTTCCTATGTAGTCGAGCCGTGCTTCTGTCACGGTGACACGATGGATCTTGCACTTGAGTAGTTCGAGTGTCATTTCCTTGCGGGGTATTTTATGTTGTCGATCAGGCGGACTTCGCCACAGAACACGGTGGCGCATCCTACGGGGTTTTCCGATTCGGCCCAGTCTGTGATTGGCTGCATGCTGAGCGCATCGACAATTTCGTAATATTCTACTTGCAGGTGAGGAAGAGAGTTGAGTTCATCGATCACGTAGCGTTTGGTCTGCTCAACGCTGTGGTCACGCGCCCATGAAAGGCTGCCTTCAAGAGTACGGTGGATGGCGGGGGCTATGGCGCGCTGCTCGGCGCTGAGGCGGACGTTGCGTGAGCTCATGGCCAGACCATCGGCCTCGCGTTTGATCGGGCAGTCCACTATTTCGAGGTCAAAGCCTTCAATCTCGACCATTCTGCGGATCACGGCTATCTGCTGAAAGTCTTTTTCTCCGAAATAGGCACGGGTCGGACGGGTGAAGTCAAAAAGTTTGCTGACTATCTGGGCCACTCCGTTGAAATGGCCCGGACGCATAGCGCCTTCCATCACTTCGGCCACCGGACCAAGATCAAACACGCGGGTGTCTTTCTGAGGATAGATTTCCTCTACCGAGGGAATGAAGGCCACATTGACTCCGGCTGATCTCATTAGCTCGCAGTCAGCCTCCTCGGTGCGGGGATAGGTGGCAAGGTCTGTTGGGTTGTTGAACTGTGTGGGGTTGACGAACACGCTTACCACCACGAAATCATTTTCGCGGCGGGCGCGCTCGATCAGTGACAGGTGGCCGGCATGAAGTGCTCCCATCGTGGGAACAAGTCCGACGCTTCCAGACTTGCGGGCGGTGTCAAGCTTGGCTTTTAATTCTGCTACAGTGCGAATTATTTCCATTTCTTTCTGTATATGTCTGAAAATTTCAGAGTGCAAAATTACACATTATGTATTAAATTTCCCAAAAAAGTTTGCAGGTTTCGGTCTCCGGATGTCGATTGACGGGATTTTTTAGTAATTTTGATGTGAATTTCAAAGCCTGTCAAGGTCTATGGTATTAAAAAATGGCGCTTGACCTCGCCTTATTATCCACACTGCAAAATGCAACAGGAATTTGCCTCTAAACTCCTTGAAGGAGCCGTCACAGAACTTTCACGCCTGCCCGGCATCGGGCGGAAAACCGCTTTGCGTCTCGCGCTACACATTCTTCGCTGTGATGAAGGGGCGGGAGTGGCTCTTGGCGAGTCGATCATCAGAATGAGGCGCGGTGTGCGTTACTGTTCGATCTGCCACAATATTTCCGAGACCGAAGTTTGCCCGATCTGTGCCGACTCGCGTCGTGACCGGTCAACGGTCTGTGTGGTGGAGAGTGTCAAGGATGTCATGAGTTTTGAAAATACTCGCCAGTACGGTGGCCTTTATCACGTGCTCGGAGGAGTAATTTCGCCGATGGACGGCATCGGCCCCGACCAGCTTGAAATCGACTCTTTGGTCGAGCGAGTGGCTTCCGGAGAGGTGAGTGAAGTGATTCTTGCTCTCAGCGCCACGATGGAAGGGGAGACCACCAATTTCTACCTCTATCGGCGTCTTGCTCCTTATGCCGACGTTCGCATCACTCAGCTTGCACGTGGTGTGTCGGTCGGCAACGAAATTGAATATACCGATGAGATAACCCTCGGTCGTTCCCTGCTTAACCGCACACTCTTTTCAGATTCAATCCGCCGCTGAAACTTCGTCACGCGTCTCTTCTATTGTGTGAAATGTGGTGGTATGATCACAGGAATTTCTGGCAGATGTAGGCATCAGAATAGCTGTTGCCTGACATAAGCCACGATTTTAAACGTCCGCTGATTCTGAATCCGGCTTTTTCGAAAAGCCAGCGTGAGGCAGCATTTTTTTCTCCTACAATGCAGTAAAGCTGATGAAGCGAAAGCCTGCCACGGCAATAATCAGCAGCAAGGTTGAGTGCTCGCAGGCCGTAGCCATGCCGACGTGCGTCGGAATCAATCAGGATTCCTACGCCGCAACGCGAATTGGCAGGATCAAAGTCATAGAGATCGAGAGTGCCGATGGTCTGAGTCATACCTTCCGCATTGATGAGGTCTATCATCAGCCGGAGTTGGCGTGCGGCGTAGATATCACCGTCATAGTTATTTACATAGTCCCACAACTGTTTGCGCGAGTATGGTGCAAGTGTGAGGCCGACACCCCACACCGCCGGATCGTTTTCCCAGCGGTAAAGGGTGTCGACATCAATAGGTTCGAGTGCCCTGAGGCTTATAGTGCCGTCTGTCAGCATTCTATAGGCTAATTTTTTTAGAGGCCCTCTTCGTTGAGGAAACGTTCGGCTTCGAGCGCAGCCTTGCAGCCTGAGCCGGCAGCCACGATGGCCTGACGGAATACGGGGTCGGCAACATCACCTGCGGCAAAGACTCCGGGGATGTTGGTCTGCATTGATGAGCCTTTGACCTTGATATAGCCGGCTGCATCGCAGTCGATGTACTGGCGGAAGATCTCGGTGTTGGGATTGTGGCCGATGGCGAGGAAGAATCCGTCGATGGCGAGGTCGTAGTGCTGTTCGTTCTGTGTGCCTACGTTTTCCACGAGATGTGCGCCTTCGAGATATTCTTCGCCATAGAGTCCGGTGGTGTTGGTGTTGAAGAGCACTTTGATATTGCTCTTTTCAAGCACACGTTCCTGCATCACTTTAGAGGCGCGGAGGTGGGGTTTGCGTACGATCAGGAACACATCGGATGCCAGATTGCTAAGATAGAGGGCTTCTTCGCATGCTGTGTCACCGCCGCCTACAACTGCCACGCGCTTTTTGCGGTAGAAGAATCCATCGCATGTGGCGCAGGCAGAGACTCCGAGACCTGAATATTTTTCTTCGTCAGGCAGACCGAGATAGCGTGCTGATGCTCCTGTGGAAATGATCACTGTGTCGGCGAGAATCTCCAGACCGTTGTTGGTCACTGCCTTGAACGGGCGCTTTGAAAAGTCGACTTCTGTCACAAGACCCGAACGGATGTCGGCTCCGAATTTGAGTGCCTGAGTGCGAATGTCTTCCATCAGCTGCGGACCGGTGATGCCGTTGGGCTGTCCGGGAAAGTTCTCTACCTCGGTTGTGATGGTCAGCTGGCCGCCGGGCTGGAGGCCTTCGATCACGAGCGGCGAGATATTGGCGCGTGAAGCATAGATTGCTGCGGTGTAGCCTGCAGGGCCTGAGCCGATGATGAGGCAACGGGTTTTGATTTCTGCCATAAGTCTCTTGTTTTTGAATTGATGTTTTTGAACGGTTAGATTTTAAGTTGGTCAGACAATTTTAAGTTGTTCAGTCTATTGAACCATACCTATTATATAATGTATATTTTTTCTGATTGTTCACTCTTTTGAGCGTCTACGCGGGCTTTAACGCAGGTCTACCACCGGCAGTCCGGGATGCTTTGCGGCATCATAGCGGAAAAACGACACCGGGAGTGCCTCGCCGGGCTTCACGGAGCTGACAGTGATGCCGACGCTGCGGCGATTGGCCATGTTGAGCACTATGCGGGTCGGGTAGAGGGTAGAGGCGTTGAGGGTCAGATCCACGCTATGGATATCGCTTCCTGCCTGCGTGGCTGTCAGCCTGATCTTCTTCTCTCCGGCTGCTGATTTGAGCATGGATGCGCGGTAGTGGGTCTTGAACGAGTTGATGATCGCAAACGGATTGACCTGCTGAAGCTCTTCCGGACTTGGTTCGGTGATGTTTACTTCGCCTACATGGGTCGAATAGGTCCACTGTGTGCGTCCGTCGTACCACGATGAGATCTGCGGAGAGACAATCGTGAAGCGGTCGCCCGAAATGGTGAGTGTGCCACTGTTGCTCTGGCCGTCGGCAGTGATTGTGTATGATGCCGAGAGTGATTTCGACGCTCTGATCTTCGCAGCGGCTTTGTCAAGCACGGCTGTGGCTGATTCCGCCGCATGGAGCGGCAGAAGGCAGCAGAGAGCGAGGATCAGAAGTATGATGTTTTTTGTCAGCATGGTCGTGTTTCTTATCGGTGTTTTTGAAAGGTGGGATTATCAACGGTTTTCGAGGATATGTTCGAGTGTCACTGCGTCTACGAGCACCTGGCGTGGCTTGCCTCCCTGCGAGGGGCCTACGATTCCTGCGGCTTCCATCTGGTCCATGATCTTTCCGGCGCGGTTGTAGCCTATTGAGTAACGGCGCTGCAGCGATGAGGTCGATGCGGTGTCAGTCGATACCACCAGACGGGCACATTCATCGAACAGTGGGTCGCGGTCGCCGAGAGTTGCGCCGCTGATGTTGCCACCTTCGCCTTCCGGAGTATATTCAGGCAGTTCGTAGGGCGACTGGTAGCCAACCTGCGAACCGATGTTCTCGCAGATGGCACTCACTTCCGGGGTGTCTATGAAGGCACACTGCACTCGTTCGAGCTTGCCGTTGATGGAGAAGAGCATGTCGCCGCGGCCTATCAGCTGATTTGCACCGAGCTGGTCGAGAATAGTGCGGGAATCATTGCCCTGGATCACACGGAAGGCTATACGTCCCGGAATGTTGAGCTTTATGCCACCGGTGATCACGTTGACCGTTGGACGCTGGGTTGCTATGATCAGGTGTATGCCTGCCGCACGGGCCACGGCAGCCAGACGCGACACTGGATTTTCAATTTCTTTGCCCTGACGGATGATCAGGTCTGCGAACTCGTCGATGATCAGCACAATGTAGGGGAGGAAACGGTGTTTCTCCGGATTGAGCTTGCGGGCAATGAATTTGTCGTTGTATTCCTTGATGTTTCGTGCTCCGGCCTGTTCGAGCAGCGAGAGGCGGTTGTCCATTTCGATACAGAGAGAGTTGAGCACGGTGACCACCTTTGACATATCGGTGATAATGGCGTCTTCGCCGGGGAGCGATGCGAGATAGTGGCGCTCCAGCTCGCGGTAGAGACTCAGTTCAACTCGCTTCGGGTCGATGAGCACGAATTTCAGTTCCGAAGGATGTTTTTTATAAAGAAGCGAAGTGATGATGGCGTTGAGGCCTACCGATTTACCCATACCGGTGGCGCCGGCCACGAGCAGGTGGGGCATTTTGGCGAGGTCGGCCATGAAAATGTCATTCGAGATAGTCTTGCCAAGTGCCATCGGAAGCTCCATTTTGGAGTTGCGGTAGACTTCGCTGTCAAGTACTGAACGCATCGAAACCACCTGAGGGTCTTTGTTAGGCACCTCGATGCCGATTGTGCCTTTGGCAGGTATAGGTGCGATGATGCGGACACCTTCGGCTGCAAGCTGCAGTTGCAGGTCATCGCCGAGACTTCTGATCGAGCGTGTGCGCACACCCTCGGCCGGAATGATCTCATATAGGGTCACGGTCGGGCCGATAGTGGCTTCGATCTTGGAAATTTCCACTCCGAAGGTGCGCAGAGTTTCTGTCAGGCGGCGCTTGTTGAACTCCATTTCCTGGATATCCACGCTGGGTCCGTTGTCTTTCGTAGGACGCAGAAGATCTACGGAGGGGAAGCGGAAAAGAGAAAGTTCGGCGCGTGGATTGTAAGGCTCCGAGGCCAGAACCTCTTCTGCTGTGGCCGGGCGCACTGTAGTAGGCGCGAGCGGAGCCTGAAGAGCTGTCTGAGCAGATGGGTCTGAGTTTCCGTGCTGTTCTGTCTCATCATCAGAGTCATTGTCGCTGTCGGCAAACAGAGGAGTGTTGAAATCAGCCTCCTCTTCTTCTGCATTCTGCACGCTTGCGGTCTCTGTGCTGTCTGCGGGAGTTTCGTCGTCAGATTCAATGTCGTTGGAATCATCACGGCTGTAGCTGTCTGTTATGTCGCTGTCATCTCCGGCAAAAAGCGGGCGCAGCAGGCTGTCTTCACGGCTACCGGCTGACTGAAGATGGTCTGAGCCCGGGCCATTGTCCTCGAAATCGGTAACTTCGATCTCTGCAATCTCTTCATCGGTTTCTTCAATGATGTCGCCGCTGCTATTTCCGGACCGATCCGCAGACTCATTTTCTGCATGACCTTCCACTGCATTTTTTGTCATAGCCGGCTGCATCGCCACTGCCACTGCCGCTGCCGGCTGTATGGCTGCCTGCCGCTGTGTTTCGGCTTCAACGGCTGCACGGCGCTGAGCCTCGGCTTCTTCGGCAGCTTCGCGGGCAAGGCGTTCGGCCTCTTCGGCCTCGCGTATGCGCTCACGTTCGGCGCGGCGCTGTGCCTGGCGCTCATTGTAGGTCCGGATGCCCTGTGAAGCCACTCCGTAGATGCGCTTCAGTTCTGTCAGATAGAGGATGATGACAAGGCCGCCCATGATAATGCTGATGCCCAGTGCTCCCCAGATGCCGGTCAGGGTGATCAGGCGATCGTTGAGCAGATGGCCGTGGCGTCCGCCCCAGTAGACTGGCGAGGCGAATTCATAGGTCACCAGACCGCAGATAATCGAAAGTGCCACTGCTGTCAGCAGGCATCGCATGGTCAGCGGCCAGAATGACGGACGGTAGACGCGCAGCATTGACAGTCCGCAGGCGGCCAGATAGTAGATAAGCAGAAACGATCCTATTCCGAGCCAGTTGTAGAGAAGTGTATGGGCTATCCATGCTCCTGCCGGACCTCCGGCATTGCGTATCATAGTCGGGTCGAAATCGCCATTGAGCATCGCGCTTTGGTCTGACCCTATATTGGCGAAGTAGGAGATGGTGACTATCAGCATATAGCCGGCAAGGATCGTGAAGACCAGTCCGATGAACATCACGGTGCGTGAGTCGCGGATCAGTTGCAGCGTTTTTGCCACTCCGGCGCGCGGACGGCGACGGCTGACGGCTGTCTGCTCCGGGACAACGGTGGTTCCTGTCGTGGAGCCATAGCCGGGCTGATTGCCCTGGGGGGCATAGGTTGTCTGTCGGGAAGGGGTGGCAGAGGCTGTCTGCCTGTTGTTGCCGGCATAAGGTGATTCGTCATAAGGTGATGCAGCTGGAGCATCGTCCGGCTGCGGGGTTGAGTCGTGGCGGTCGGAGCGATGTCCGTTGAGCATCTCTTCAGCATCGAATGCGGTATCTGTGAACGAGGGTTCGTCAATCGGGGAGTATGATGTGGACATATATGTATAATCGGGTGATCGCTTGGTCGAGATCGCTTATTGGAATTATCTTGAAATTATCGCTGTGTTTTGAGTAAGTGTGCTTTTGATGTGACAAAGCCTAAACAGATAGCAAAATTACAATTTTTATTTCACAAATTCAACTCGGCAATTTTTTTTGGAGTAAAAAAAGCAACCGCCCTCCCGAAGCCGGGAAAGCGGTTGCCGTTATTGGATCTTATATATGATATATAAGGTGCGGGATGCTTGTCTTATCGTTTTACGAACTTGAATGTGCGCATTGACTTGCCGTCTTCAACCACGAGGACGTAAACGCCTGCTTCAAGAGTGTCGATGATATCTTCGCGGTCAGAACCTACGGCTGTGCGGAGGATCATGCCGCTGAAGGCGTTGACCACAGTGTAACGGGCGTTGCCGCCGTTGGCGATGATGTCTTCGATCTCTGAGAGGCGGAGGAGGTTGAAGTGTTCCTCTACTTCTTCAGCCGAGAGTGCCTTGGGATATACGATGAATTCGTCAATGGCTCCGCCGAAAGTGCGGTGTCCGCTTTCGTCATCACCTCCGATGAAGATGAGTTCGCTTGCCGAGAAGTTGATACCTCCGGTTTTCACACCTGTGAGGGTTGCAGCTTCCTTACCGTCGATATAGAGGGTTGTTGTTTTTCCTGCAAAGTTGCGCACACAGGCAATGTGGTGCCAGTTACCGTCAAATACGTAATCGGCGTTTTCAATCTTGCAGTCTGCTTTATCAGCATTGTCGTCAATTGAGAAGCTGAGGTAGCCGTTCTTGCGTTCGAGGCCGATCCAGTTGCCTGTGCCACCTTCCACGTTGGTGGTGTTGTGAGTGCCGATGCAGAAGAGATAGCCGTCGTCGTCGGTTGATTTAACCCAGAGTTCTGCAGTGAAGTCGCCTTCGCCTACGTTGATTGCATCATAGATGGTCTGGGTGAAGTATTCGGCGTTGTCAAATTCAACTGCTCCGGCCTTCACGCCCTGAACGGATGCGATGCCTGCGGTTGCGGTGGCCTCACCGTGGGCGAGGTTGGGAGTTGTCTCGCCGATTTCGTCCATCGGGAAGTAGAGAATGTAGTCGCCGGCCTGTGATTCGTAGTGTTCCTTGACCTTGCTTGCACTCATTACTCCGCGGTAGAGTGAGAGTTCGTCGAGTTTGCCGTTGTAGGAGTTGTCAAATGCGGTCACGTCGCCGATGATGAGGGGTTCGTCATCGCTGATGATCTCTCCGGTGGGATCATCGCCTGAGGCTACGAGTTCGCCGTCAACATAGAGATTGAGCAATTTGTTGACAACGTCGCGGGTGGCAACGATGTGATGCCACTCGCCGTCAAAATATTTGTCGGCGCCGGAGACTTCGATCTGCTTCTTGGTCACGTTGTCGTCAATAGCGAAGCGGAGTTCCTTTGTGCCCTTGTTGTCTTTGTATTCGATGCCATACCAGTTGCCGGAGCCGTTATTGGGAGAAATGACACCCTTGTTGAGCAGGTAGCAGTTCTTGTCAACAGCGGTAGAATTCATCCAGAGTTCAATGGTGAATGAGTTGCTGCCGAAGTCAATTAGGTCATAGCTTTCCTGAACGTAGCGGTTCGATCCGTTGAGGCTGAGAGCATTGCCGTGCTTGCCTTCTACGGCTTCGCCGTTCCCGCCGTTGGCGGTAGCGATTTCACCAAGGATTGAATTGGGGGTGGTTTCACCTACTTTTTCGAATGGGTAGTGGGCCACGAGTTCAATCGAGGTGTTTAAGCGCACCTTGATTGTGCCGGAGATGGTCGCATTCTGGTCTTCTTCAGCACCGGTGGTGGTGATGGTGAATGCATATTCGCCTTCGGCCTTGGGGGCGCCTGAGATTGAGCCGGAGAGAGTGGCAGGGTCGAAACTGTAGGTCATGCCTTCGGGGAGGCCTTCGATTTTTACGCCTGTGGCGCGGATCACGGTGAAGCCGATAGTCTGGATTTCATCGCCAAGATAGATCACCTGGTTGAGCGCGCCGCCGTTGACGGTGATTGCACCCACGGTATTGAAGGCTTCCTCAAGGTTATAGCTGAGGTGGGGAGGCTGGTTGTAGCCGCAGTTCTGCCATGCTATGGCCACGCGATACTGACGGTCCTGCATCAGAGTGTTGACCCGGTAGTCGGTCGGGATGGTGGTTGAAAAAATGAGCAGATCGGATTCGGTTTCCTGATCGTGGAGAATGATTTCCTCGCGCCAGTCGCCGAAAAGGTCGGCCTGAAGATTGGGAGTGGCTTTGGTTCCGTTGGTGGAGCCTGCGTTTGAGTAGCTGGAGAATACCCAGCTTGCCGCTGTTCCGTTGAGGTTTTCACTGCGTTTCTCGATGATGGGGTATGACTTGCCTGCACTGGAATTGTATTTTCCGTCAAAAAGTTCATCAAGCAGGTCGCCGTCCCAATAGATACGGAAGTTTGACGAGGGAACTTTGCCGTCGATAGCGATCTCGCCTGTGCAGGTGAATGTCTTGTTGGCACGTGAAGTGTCCGAGCTATTTGCATACCATGCGTTAGGCCATACTTCGTAGCCACGGAATTTGGATGAAATGTTCGCTGCGAGACCGCGGCCGATGTCGTGGGCTGACTGGGGATTGCCCCAAAGAATTTCGCCGGTGCGGGCATCGCGGAAAGTTGCATCCCACTTATAGGGAGATTTCTTTTCTTCGTGGACCATGAAGATTTCAAGGCCTTCGCGGTCGGGGTCCATGTCAGCGAGGTGGAGAGCATCGCCGTGGCCTGCACCTGTGCGCAATACTTTTACGCCGTCATGGTCAAGGATGGCAGATCCGTAGACAATTTCGTCAAAGCCGTCGCCGTCACAGTCGCCGATTGTCAGAGAGTGGGCGCCTTCGCCATAGAGGCCCTGGCCTGAAGTCTCTGATTTGTGGAGCCATTTTTCTGTGAGCTTCTGTCCGTCGAAGTTCACAGCCCAGACATAGGCGGCGGTGTAATAACCGCGGCAGAAGATGGCCGACGGAGTTTTGCCGTCAAGGTAGGCCACGCCTGCGAGGTAGCGTTCGCAGCGGTTGCCGTTGCTGTCGCCCCACTGGCTGTTTGTGCGGATTGTGCGTGGAGGATTATACTCGATGGTGTGAATTTCGGCTCCGGTCTCGCCGTTGAATACGGTAAGATATTCGGGACCGGCTACGACTATGCCGGCATGATCGTTCTTGTCTTTCTTTCCGTTGGACTTTGTGCGGTGATCGTCTGTCACTTTGGCATCGCCGAGAAGCACTGCTTTGCCCTGTCCGTCAATGGTACCGGGAGCTGTCTTGCATATGAGCTCAGCCTTGCCATCGCCATTGAAGTCGTAGACCATGAACTGGGTGTAGTGGTTGCCTGAGCGGATGTTCTGGCCGAGGTCTATGCGCCAGAGCTGGGTGCCGTCGAGCTTGTAGCAATCGAGGATGGTGTTACCGGTGTAGCGGTATTGGTCACCGTTGTCTGCCTGGTTGGTCGGGAACCATTTTACAATGAGTTCCCATTCGCCGTCGCCATCGACATCGCCTACGGAAACGTCGTCAGGAGTATAGGTATAGTTGCGCATCTCTCTATAGCCACCTTCGGGCGATGTGCCACCTTTGGGACGGTTCAGATGTACGCGCAGGAAATTTTCAGCCCAGGCGGCTACTTCCTTTGAGGTCTCGATGTCGGTGCCGTTGAGGATGGCTTTGACCTGATACTTTGCTCCGGGAGTTCCGGCGGGATCAGTGAAGTTAGTTACTTTGAGGGGAGTTTCGTTGATCTTGCTGCCGTCGCGGTAGACGTCAAAGAGCAGATCTTTCGAATCGCCGAGCAGCGAGCGCCATGAAACGAAGACGCCATTGTCGGCCTTTACGGCTATGACTCCGCGATCAAGCTTTTCGGGCTGGATCGTGTGGGAGTACTTGGACTGCTGCGCCGACATTCCGAGCGACATCAGCAGCGCCATGCACGATAAAAAAGTTTTTTTCATGCTAACAAGTTAAAGTAAAAAATTGATAAGTTTTCTGATATTATGGTTATTGAATAGTTGAACTGGTTCCGAAGTGCATGGACAGAAGCTTAGAGGAAGAGGGCCTTTCGCAGGATTCCGCCTCATGATGCCACTGCCGGTTAAGTTTTGATGGTATCAGGTGACAAAATTAATGATTTTTAGCCAAAAACGCAAATCCAGACGGCGGTGGCGAACAAATTTTGCATAACTTATGTTTATATTTCATAGACGTTCACGTCTGTTTTGTGGATAATTTAAGATAATATAATGAAAAAGATTGGTATATTTTACGGAACCACCACAGGTTCGACTCTCGAAGTCGCTGAAATGATAGCTCGCGAACTGAATGTAAATCCTCAGGATGTGCATGACGTGGCCCGGACGGCGCCGTCAGACGTAGCTGACTATGATGTGATAATTCTCGGTGCGAGTACCTGGGGGGCAGGCGATCTTCAGGAGGATATGGCCGGTTTTCTCGATGGTCTGCAGTCGCTTGATCTTGAAGGCAAGGAGGTGGCGATTTTTGGCTGTGGCGATGAGTCGATGGCTGATACTTTCTGCAATTCGGTAGGTGAGATCTATCATCGTCTCCATAACACGAAGGCTATGTTCATAGCTCCTTTCAGCAATGATGGCTACCACTACGATCATTCAGCCAGTGATGTCAATGGTATGATAGTGGGACTTTGCATTGATAATGTCAATCATCCGGAAAAGACCGAGGCGCGTGTCAAGGCATGGTGCGAGGAAATCAAAAAGGAATGTGAGTGAGAACGGAATGGGCAAGAATGGACAAGGAGGTAAATAGCATGGAAAAGTGTTATAAAATGTGAAATTTGTTTGATCGTATCAATGTTTTTTCTTAAATTTGCACCTCAAAATGCAGAATAACGAAAAAAATAAAAATATACGGCAATGAAAAGAACATTTCAACCTTCTAACAGAAAGAGAGTTAACAAGCATGGTTTCCGTGCCCGCATGTCTACCCCCGATGGACGCAAGGTCCTCGCCCGTCGTCGCGCCAAAGGCCGCGCTCGCCTGACCGTTTCTGACTCTATCGCCGGAAAGTAATCAGCTCTCACTTCTGAGAAAAACATAAGCCGATCTCCGTAAGGAGGCCGGCTTGTTTTGCTTACAGGAATAGGGGCGGTGGTGTTACTCTAACCGGTTCTAAAGAAATCAGCAGCAAAACCCGTAAAGGGAGGCAGCGGATTCAGAGGATAGCCCAAGCAAGATTCATGGGCCCCTGCAGGTGAGATTCAGACAGCGATGTCTCAAAGGCATTTAAGAAAGCTACGATCTCATCTGGAACGCTCCTTGTCGGATACCCGCCGCTCGTGGGGCCTTCCGTGGTGGTAAATCGGTGTCCTTCCGGACACCACATTTGCTTGAATGTCTTCCCCCCCGACACCTACGCGCTGAGCGCTACGGTGTCGGGGGCTACGAATAAATCGGTGTCCTTCCGAACACCCGCTGCCCGCGGAGCCGTTCGGAAAACGTATTGTCGGACTTGTTGTTGCCTGCGGATTTGTCCGGGTTACGCTGCGTTGAGGCCGGACGGTGATGTCGGACAGGACATCGATTTTCTCGTAGCCCGTGACACCGCAGCGCACAGCGCGCAGGTGTCACGGGGCTGCGATCCCCCCTACATGTGGTGTCCTGCCGGACACCGATTTACCGCTCCGGATGGAGTGCCCTCCTCTAAAGTCCACTTATAAAATAAAAGCCCGTGGCTTTTGCGCTTTTGCGCAGTAACCACGGGCCTATGTGATTTCAGAGGACTTTGCAACACCCTCTGTTGCTCAGAAATCAGAATAGGTAAGCTGCTGTGATGGTCCAGTAGCGGTTTTTGCCTTCAATGCCGGCTTTGCCGTATTCGTCGTCAATAGCGCGGACGGCTTTAGTGAGGCCGAGGCCGTAGCGGGCGTTGATGTCGATGTGGCTTAGGAAACGCAGACCGAAGCCGAAGTTAAGAGCCCAGTCAACCGAGCGGTTGCGGTAGGCATCGTGGATATTTTTGCGACTGGTGAGGAATGACACACTCGGACCAACACCGAGGTAGGGAACAACGACTTTGCTGATAAGCGGCAGCGAAAAGTTGTATCTAAAGTTCAGCGGCAGCTCGATGTAGCTGCGGTTGTCCTTGGATATTTCCTGCTCGGCAAGAAATTTGGCATTGCGGCGGACATACATTGCTGAAAGGTCAGCTGAGATGCCGATGACGGGAATGGTGAATTCACCCATCACACCTGCGGTCCAGCCGGTCTGGTTGTCGGCATCGAGCACGCTTTTGTTGAAGTGCATGTCATTGACGGTAAGTCCAACTTTGGGGCCGAAACGGAACTGCGCGTCAGCAGTGAATGTGGTTGCGCTGACAATGAACGCAAGCACCAGCATGATTGCTTTGATAGATTTCATGAATTGTGATTGTGTGATAAATTAAATTGTATATGATTGGATCGCTGTAAAAAATATGGTATGCCATGAAACACATATATAGGACCTGCCTGGTGGTCAGGTCCTATATATGTGGATGTCGTATTTTTAGCCGGTCAGTTTTCAAATTCGATCAGAGGGGTGTCAGTAGCCACCTGGTCGTCTACGCTAACAAGTACTCGCTTGACTATGCCGCTGATTTCGGATTCAATATCGTTTTCCATCTTCATGGCCTCATAGACCAGCACGGTGTCTCCCGGCTTGACTTCCTGACCTGGTTTTACGTTGATTGAAACGACTCTGCCACTCATCGGGGCTGTGATTACCGGACCGGTGATGGGCTCGGCAGTTTCGGCGGGAGCTTCTTCGGCTGCGGGAGCCTTGACTGATTCTTCGGCTTCGAATTCTTCTTTGCGGCGTTTACGGAGGAATCCGTTGGCCACAGATGGCAGGAGTTCGAGCAAGAGATACTCTTCGGTGTTCGATGCGAGTTTGCGTCCGCCGAGTTCCGGAAGCTCAGGATTTTCAGGCTTGCGGTAGGCGCTGACGTCATAGGGCTTTTCTTCAGGGCTGCCGGTGATCTTCTCACGGAATGCGGGATCTATGGCCACCGGGGTTTTGCCGTATTCGCCTTTGACGAGTGAGATGAATTGGTTGGATTTGTTGGTATAGTCCGGCTTGCCGTTTTTGCGGTCGAGGGCCACAAGCACTGCCTGGCTGCCCACTATCTGGCTGGTGGGGGTGACGAGGGGGATCAGGCCGGCATCGCGGCGCACCATCGGGATCAGGCGCATGGCATCTTCAAGGAGATCTTCGCTCTGGAGCTGCTTGAGCTGGGCCACCATGTTGGAGTACATGCCACCGGGAACTTCTGCGGTCTTGACGAGTTCGTTGGGTTTGGGGAAGCCGAAGTAAGCTTCAATCTTGTGGCAGGCATCAAGGAGGGCTGCTTCGTCTTTGGCTTTGGCGAATTCGATGGCACTGTCGAAGAGGGCGAGGACTTCTGGTGGAAGTTTGTCGGTCAGCGGATCGAACGGACGCGGCATGTTGTCTTTGTTAAGATCGAACTGTGCGAGCTCTTTGCGGGCTTCGAGAAGTCCGGTGCGGATACGGCCCACGGCTTCCATATTGACTTCAACTTCGACTCCCATGCGCTGACAGAAGATCCAGATGAGTTCGATGGCAGGAGCTGCGGAGCCTCCGCCGAACCACCAGATGTTGGTGTCGAGTATGTCGACTCCGTTGATGATGGCCATGAGCGATGATGCCAGGCCGTAGCCGGGAGTGCAGTGGGTGTGGAAGTCAACGGGGACTTTGACTTCGCGTTTGAGGGCTGAGATTATTGATGCGGCCCGGAGGGGGTTGACCAGTCCGGCCATGTCTTTCAGTGTGATGATCTTTGCGCCGAGCGCTTCCATCTGCTTGGCTTTGCTGACGAAGTATTCGTCAGTGAAGATTGGAGTCGGGCCTTCTTCACGTGATCCGAACATTGCTTTGAGCTTGCCGAAGAAGCCTTCGGGTTTGGCGGGAGCTTCGGGCTTGGGATCGACGGTGTAGCATACGGCTCCATCGGCTATGCCGCCGAGTCGATTGATGAGGCGGATTGATTCCTTGACGTTGTCGATGTCATTGAGTGCATCGAATATGCGCATTACGTTCAGCCCGTTGGCTATCGCTTCCTTGTAGAAACCTTCGAGTACCGAATCGGGATAGGGTACGTAGCCGAAGAGGTTGCGGCCGCGAGAGAGGGCGGAGAGGAGCGCTTTGGGGTGGTCACTCTTTGAATCCATTGCCTCGGAGAAAGTGCGGAGACGCTGCCAGGGCGATTCGTCGAGGTAGCGCATCACAGAGTCGGGTACTGCACCGCCCCAGACTTCCATGATGTGGAAGCGGGCATCCTCATAGTAAGGAAGGAGGCGGTTGATGGTCTCCTGTTTCATGCGGGTCGCGAAGAGCGACTGCTGGCCGTCACGCAGTGTGAGGTCGCGGATCTGAAGTTTGGGTCGTGTCATAACTTTTGAGATAGTTGAACGAGTAGGTTTGACCGTAAGCCCGGCTGCGATGGCGTGGAAGTGGGTCAGGGCGCCGAGGCTTGGTAGCTGCCGGCAAATATAAGGGATTTAATCTTATTAAAGAAAAAATTCCGTAATTATTTTTTAATTGTTGTGAAAAAAGTCTCAAATATGCCTCACAGGAGTCTGTGGCTGGGCAAGCGGGATGGTGTTGCCGGTTGAAATTGCGTTGGGCGATCAAAGGTAGGGGTTGGTGGTCTTTTCGCGTCCGATAGTGGTTTCGCCTCCGTGGCCTGCGAGGACTACTGTCTCGTCAGGGAGTGAGAGGAGCCGGCGCCTGATGGAGTCTATGAGTGTGGCGTGGTCTCCTTTGGGTAGGTCGGTTCGGCCTATTGATCCTGGAAAGAGGGCATCGCCGGTGATGACGAAGCCTGATTCGGGACAATAGAGCGCTATCGAGCCTGGCGAGTGGCCGGGGACTGCGATGATTTCGATGGGTTCTTTGCCGAGGTAAATGGTATCGCCGTCGTGGAGTTCGACGTCGAGACTCTGCGGGGCGAGCGGCAGGCGCATGCCGAAACGGGCTGCCTGTTCGGGGAGGGTGCGGGCAAGGAAATCATCGGCGGGATTGGCTTTGATTTCGAGTCCGTATTTCTCTTTTATATATGTGTTGCCGAATATGTGGTCGAGGTGGCTGTGGGTGTTGATCAGCTGTGTCGGCCAGAGGCTGTTGCGAGAGATGAAGCTGTCAAGGGCGTCTTTTTCGGCCTGATCGATCATGCCGGGGTCGACTATGGCGGCTTCAAGGCTTTCGGGGTCCCACATGACGTAGGTGTTGACTCCGAACATATTGAAAACGAAACGGCTTACTTTCATAGTTCTACGTAAATAAGGTCTTTGGTCTTGAAATAGTCTTCTGCAAACCAGTCGCTCAGGGGGATGTCGAGTATCGGTCGCTTGACGCGGCCGAGTTCGGGGGCAAGGTCTCCGCCTTTGAGGCAGACGAGCCCGTTGGGGATGCGGTTGCGCTGTTCAGACGAAATGTTGCGGCTGATGATTCTGACGAGTTCGTCGAGCTGCATGACGGCGCGGCTGATCACGTAGTCGGCTTTTAGTTTGCATTCGCCCATGTCGCCGTGCTGGAAGGTGACGTTGGTGAGCCCGATTTCAGATGCGATTTCAGATGCGACGCGGATTTTCTTGCCGATGCGGTCTATCAGGTGGAAGCGGCATCCGGGCCAGAGGATGGCGAGGGGTATGCCGGGGAAACCTCCGCCGGTGCCGAGGTCGATCAGCAGCGATCCGTCAACCGGGGTCATGAATCGGGCTATCGCCAGGGAGTGGAGTATATGATGTGTGTATAGATTGTCAATGTCTTTGCGGGATATGACATTGATTTTCTCGTTCCACTCAGGGTAGAGGCGTCCAAGGGCGGTGAAGCGTTCGATCTGCTCCGGAGTAAGATCTGGAAAATATTTGAGAATTTCGTCCATTTGGGTTGATGGGTCTGATAGCGGACCGGGGGATCGGGAACGGGTGTGGGTTCCTGCCGGTCAGTCTGTTTAACAATCGGAAGTCTTCAGGCGTTTATATCAGATGGAACTAATTGTCGCCTGATTATGCAAAATTAGGGGTAATTCGTGAAAAAATGGTTAAATTTGCACAAAATAATACTCCATATGCTCAAGATCGGAAAATATAACACTCTGCGGGTGGCCCGCAATGTTGATTTCGGTGCCTATCTTCAGGATGCCGACGGAAATGAGGTGCTGTTGCCCTCGCGCTATATCGTCAACCCGCTTCAGCCTGGCGATGATATAGAGGTGTTTGTGTATAAGGATTCCGAGGGTAGGCCTATCTGCACTACGGAACATCCGTTTGCTCAGGTGGGAGAGTTTGCCTATCTGCAGGTGAACGATGTCAATCAGACCGGTGCTTTCCTGGACTGGGGTATCATGAAAGATCTGCTTGTGCCATTCCGCGAACAGACGGTAAAGCTGTCGCGCGGAATGGTGGTGTTGGTTTATGTTTATCTTGATGATGCCACGAAAAGAGTTGTGGCTTCGGCGAAGATTGACAAGTTTCTTGGCAATACCTATCCGCGCTATAAGCTCGGCGGCCGGGTGAAGGCGCTGGTCTACAAGCGGACCGATCTGGGGTATAAGGCGATTGTCGATGACCTGTTTCACGGTATGATCTATGAAAACGAACTTTTTGCTCCGCTGGAAATCGGAGAGGCTATCACGGCATATGTGAAGCAGGTGAGAGATGACGGTAAGATTGACCTTGTGCTGAGTGGCGGCAATGACGGCCGTGTCGATGCTCTTATGGAGCGGATACTGGGACGGCTGGCCAATGAACCTGATGGTTTTCTGCCTATTTCAGATTCGGCGGCTCCGGAAACTGTCAGAGCTACGTTTCAGTGTTCAAAGAAGGATTTCAAGAAGGCGATAGGCCATCTCTATCGTGAGCGCCGGATTGTGATAGCTGACGGCGGTATCAGGCTGGTCAAGGCGTGATTTCTTCAGTGTAAAAAACATTCGGGCATTACTCTGCATAAGGGGAATGTCCGGGAAAGAAAAGACAAGAGGAGTCTGCTTAATGAAAAGCGGGCTCCTCTTGCTTTTTCTTGGTGTTCTTTCTGTGCTTTGGTGCGCTTTTGTATTAGCGTGAGATTTCTTCGAGTTCCATTGAGGCGAGTTCCCAGAGTGACATGGCGTTTTCGAGTTGCTTGGTGGCTGTGGCGTGGCGGTCGTAGATGTCGGCCGGCGGGTTGCCTGCGGAGATGGCGGACTCGATGTTGGCTACTTCCTGTTCAAGGCGCGAGATTTCGGCTTCGGCTTCTTCGACTTTTTTGCGGGCTTTGCGGACGAGCTTTTCGTGTTCGCGCTGTTCGGCGTAGCTGAGCTTGCGCTGAGCTGGGGCGGTTGATGCCGGCGCATCACTGGAGGTATCGGCTTCTTTGGGCTTGGAAGCTGCCGGAGTTTTGTCGGCGACGGGGCGGATGGTGTTGCGTTCGAGCTCGGCGAGTGATGCGAGTTTTTTCTTTTCGAGGAATTCGTAGATGCCGCCGAGGCATTCGCGGACCTGACCGCCGCCGAATTCATAGACTTTCTCAACAAGGCCGTCAAGGAATTCGCGGTCGTGGCTGACTACGATGACTGTTCCGTTGAAGTCTTTGATAGCCTGCTTGAGAATGTCCTTGGTTTTCATGTCGAGGTGATTGGTGGGCTCATCGAGGATCAGCAGATTGACGGGCTCAAGCAGGAGACGGATCATGGCCAGTCGTGTCTTTTCACCGCCGGAAAGGACTTTGACTTTCTTGTCGGAAGCTTCGCCTCCGAACATGAAGGCGCCGAGGATGTCGCGGATCCTGGTGCGGATATCGCCGACGGCCACGCGGTCGATAGTGTCGAACACGGTGATTTCTCCGTCAAGCAGCGTGGCCTGGTTCTGGGCGAAGTAGCCGATCTTTACGTTGTGGCCGATTTTGAGGTTTCCGGTAAACGGTATCTCGCCCATGATACATTTGACAAGGGTTGATTTGCCTTCGCCGTTTTTGCCTACGAAGGCTACTTTCTCGCCGCGCTTTATGGTGAAAGTGGCGTGGTCAAAAACCTGATGGTTGCCATAGGCTTTGCCAACGTTGTCGGCGATGACGGGATAGTCACCGGATCGTGGAGCGGGAGGAAACTTGAGGTTGAGGCGGGAGGTGTCTACTTCGTCTACTTCGATGCGCTCGATTTTGGCAAGCTGTTTGATGCGGCTCTGAACCTGGACGCTCTTGGTGGCTTTGTAGCGGAAGCGTTCAATGAAGTCTTCGGTGTCCTGAATCATTTTCTGCTGGTTCTGATAGGCGCGCATCTGCTGATCGAGGCGCTCCTGCCGCAGGACGAGATATTTGGAGTAGTTGACGGAATAGTCGTAGATTTTGCCGAGTGAAATTTCAATTGTGCGGTTGGTGACGTTGTCGATGAAAGCGCGGTCGTGGCTGACGAGCACCACGGCTTTGGCTTTTGTGATGAGGAAATTTTCGAGCCACTGGATCGACTCGATGTCGAGGTGGTTGGTGGGTTCGTCAAGCAGGAGTACGTCGGGGCGGGCGAGGAGAATCTTGGCGAGTTCGATGCGCATGCGCCACCCGCCTGAAAATTCTGACGTGGGGCGCTGAAAGTCGCTGCGAAGGAAGCCGAGGCCGATGAGTGTCTTTTCGATTTCGGCTTCGAAGTTTTCGCTTTCTTCAATGGCGAGGCGGTCGGTCAGCGAGGTCATTGTCTCGATGAGCTCCTGGTAGGCGTCAGATTCGTAGTCGGTGCGGGTGAGAAGTTCGTTGTTGATTTCATCGAGGCGTGCCCGCATTTTGTCGACGTGGCTGAAGGCGCTGCGGACTTCGTCAATGACGGAGGAGGTGTCGCTGACGTTGATGTGTTGCGGAAGGTAGCCTACTGTTGTGTCGCGTGGCATGGCCACGTTGCCTGATGTCGGTTTCTGCAGTCCGGCTATGATTTTGAGCATTGTCGATTTGCCGGCTCCGTTTTTGCCGACAAGGGCTATGCGGTCTTTGGGGTTTATTATATAGGATATGTTGTCAAAGAGTGATTTTGCGCTGAATTCGACCGAGAGGCTGTTGATTGAAATGCTCATAGCGGATTGCGGGAGTATGATGGATGGGTTTTGAGTGATTTTGTTTTTCGGATTGCAAAATTACTCAGAATCCCGCAGACTGCCAAGAGTTTTGTAGGGGAGCATGGGGCGATGCCGATGGAGTGGAGTGTGAGGCCGGGTTGGTGGTGGTGGAGGAAGTCTGGGGGGCTACCGCATGAAAGGGTGGCCGTGGGCCGGATCAGGAATGAAAGATTCGTAAGTGCAGTCGTCGTAATAAACCACAATGCCTGTGACTCGTTTGCCTTTTCCGGTTGTTAGCGTGATGGAGTCATCGTTGGAGTCGGTCACGGCAGATGAGGAGGGGAATCCTGCTGATGGTCGGGTTGGCGGTTCGGTCGGTTCAACCGGAGTGGCAAATGTGAATGTTGTGTTGGCCTCCGGCGCAGATGGCGTTGCTGCTGATTTTTCTGAAGAATTTTGCATTGGGGTGTCATCGAAGTCTAAGCCGAAGTCAATTTGCTGTGTGACTGGCGTTTGCTGATGCTCTGGTGTTGAGGGCCGGCTGTTTTGAGGCTCTGAGATTTCAATATTTCCGTTCGTCACCATATTTCCCTCGCCAAACATCAGCCATACGATGTTTAGATCGGGGTAGGCGCTGTGGATTTTGCTGATGATTTCGTCGCTCACCTTCTTGTTGCGTCCGGCAAGTAGCTGGCTGCCAGTGGGGCGAGGGATTCCGCATTCATCTGCAAACTGGGTTATGCTGATCTGACGGCTGTCGAGATAGTGTTTGAGTCTTGAAACGAGGTCCATAATGCAAATTCTTTAGAATTTTGAATTGTAATGCGATTGCAAATGTAATTATATAATTTTGAATATGCAAATTTAAGAATGAAAACTCTAAAATTTGAGAATTGAAATTAGATTGGTGTGGATTATCAATTGTAAAGTCAATTACCTTATGGCGAGTTTGCTATTGTAAATGCAAGATTTGAAGCAATGGTTTAGGGTTAAGCTGTAAAATTCTATATAATCGGGGAGTTATATGTGTATATGGATTTGAATTTAGTAATGGCCTGTAAGTGGCTGTGGGATGGCGTGATATATTAAAGCTTTGATTTGGATTATTTTTATAATATAGGTGATAATTAATTAGTTATTCTGAATGTTAATGCTTTATAATTTGCAATTGTGATGCGTAGATTTGAAATTCGGACAGATAGCAAATATGAATTAGGATTGCAAAAACAGATGATGTAAATATAAATTCAAGAATGTAAATGGATTGAATTTGCGATTTGAAAATTGAAATTGAGATGTCATAAATCATAATAAATGTAAATACAAAGAGCGACAATGCAAATGAGAATTTTACGTTTGGATTGCAAACTTGCATTTGCAATTTAGAATAGTGTATATTTAAGTTTGTAAACTCAAAATACTTGATCTAAGAACAGATTTTCAAAAATTGACGGCATCCATCTGATGCTCATTGTTATAACAAGTCACAAATATGAAAATACATACTGATTAACGATAATTAACCAATGATATTTGCTTTTTATATTCCCAATACATTTATTATACCGCGTTATCTATTGATAACACTTCTCAACAAAGCGATATTTGCGCCGGATTACGATTCAGCCTCGAAATATTGAATTCTCATCCCTATTATTTGTCCGGGTTTCCCACTTTGCTCCTTATACACCTCTGTCTTGGGCTTCCGATGGTACAGTGTGTGAGTATTTTGTAATAAGTAACTTTGAGCATTGAAGATTTTAACAAACTTCAGCAATGTTGCTTACTGATTTTTTGAATTTTCGGAGTAATTTCAATAAATTTGCGCTCTGATAGCTCTTTTAATGATAAAAACACTCTTAATATCTGCTCTCTCCATTTTGTTCATTGCCTGTAGCCATAGGGGCAATGCGGTGGATTTTGACTATATCGAGAAGATGATATCCGATTCGCCTGAAAAGGCAATCGTGATCCTCGACAGCATCGACCGGAGTTCTCTGACTGAGGCCGACCGCCATCTGGCCGATCTTCTGTCAATCAAATCTCGTGACAAAGCCTACATCACCCATACTTCAGACAGCCTTGTGCTTGATGTGATGGATTACTATTCTTCACACAAGGATGACCGATTATATCCCTTGGCTCTCTATTATGGCGGTCGTGTTTACTCCGATCTTGGCGATTACCCGACGGCTCTTCGATATTTCCAGTCGGCGCTTGATGTCATTCCGGAGAATATGGATAATTTGGAATTAAAGGCTGCTGCTTTAAGCCAGACAGGCCGGCTGCTACGCAATATAAGGCTGCCACTACAGGCTATACCATATTTAGAAAAAGCAATTGAAGCAGGCAAACTGCTCGATGACACTTTCGGGGTGGCTTATGACTACAGTCATCTATACCAGTGCTTTGCTCATGTCAACGATCTGCCATCTGCCCGACGATGCAATGCCGAGGCCATGAAATACTCCGAAGCATTGCCTGCAATCGAACAGGCCGATATGAAAATAGATTTAGCCTTACTGCTGTATCAGGAAAATAAAATAGATTCAGCCTTATATGTTATCAGAGGTTTACCGGACAGGGTAGACCCATTGCGCAGATGCTATGCACTCGCAGTCGCCGCACAGATATACAGAGACGCCGGAGTGCCTGACAGTGCCTATATCTACGCCAGGGAACTGGTTCTGGCGGGAAATGACAATAGCCGGATAGGATTCAAAATCATGTTTGCGCCGGAACTTAAAAGCGTAGTGCCCGAAGACACACTCCGTTTTTATCTGCCACTGTATAAACAGACAATTGAGAAATACCTCGCCCAACATGATGCCAGTGAAACGCTCATCCAGAATTCTCTTTATAACTATCAGCTCCATGTGCGCGATAAAGAGAAAGCTGAAACGGCCAGAAACAGAATGTATATTCTTGTCTACACCATATCAGCACTGGCTGCTTTTGTTATTATAGGACTGCTTTATCTCAGAACGCGTAATCTAAGGCAGATTTTGCATCTTCAGAAAACCTTGAATACTATAAAGACATTGAGATACAATCAGGCTGACAATAGCAAGTCTTTCGAGCCAATGACCTCCCGGACTTCAGCCTGCTCAGAGACCGAATTTCTGCGCCGGCAGATCTTGCATGAGTTTGAGGCGATGGAAAATGCCGATAGCTCCGCATTTTCAGTCAGGCAGGGAGTACTCTGTTCTGAGGCATTTCGCCGGCTGGAGGAAGTCATACGGAAACAGAAATCCATACCGGATTCTGATGATTTGTGGGATGAACTGGCGATGGCTGTTGAAAAAGATTCCCCCGACTTTAAAGCGCGTCTGGCCACTCTTACCAATTGCAAAATGTCAAACGCCGACTTTCAGATAGCATTATTGATCCGCTATGGGATTTCCCCATCAAATATGGCCATCTTGCTGAACCGCACAAAAAGCACAATTTCTTCACGTCGGTCTTCTCTATGCTGCAAAATATTTGGCCCAGGCCAAAGCATCAAGTTGCTTGATTCCATAATATGCTATTTATGAGCCTCATGACTTCCGATAAATTGAGATTTGCCCGGTACGGAAATTGTACGAATCCCCGTACTAAAGTATATTTCCGTACTTTTTCCGTACTGATATGTTGCAACTCTTTCTGACATAAGCGATAAATTTGCAAACAAAAAATTAGTTTATGAACCGACTCCTTAAATCAATCACATTGGCCATCATCCTTCTCTTTGCAATGGATCTGGCTGCAGCCAACAATTGTATCACCTTGACATTGGAACAGTCCGTTATTTCTTCAGATCCGGAGAAATACAATCCAGACCACAAAGGGCGAAGATCTATGCCTATAATATGTATCATAGATTTAACATCAGGCACAGTCCAGACCACACTGACTTCAGAAATCATATCTTATGAGATCTGGAATTCTGATGGAACAGCACTTGTGGCTCAATATATAGATGAACCCGATTTTGTCGGATCACTATGTGATGTCAGTGGCTTTTATCAGCTTAGATTTATAACCGAGTCGTACCAATATATAGGATATATTGAGTTGCCCGGAAAATAGAATCATAAATTCAGAGAAACAATTGACCGCTTATTTACGCTAAAACCCAACTGTTAAGCCATGAAGAAGTCAGTCATCCAGATAATATTGATGTTTCTTGCAAGCATTACCTTATGGTCTTGTGCATCTGAAACAAATGCTTATGCCAGGCTTGTATCCGAGTGGCAGGGACGGGAGATAGTGTTTCCTGAAGTCATGACCGACTTTCTAACCGGAGATACAATTGATCTGTCAGATGCAGATTTTACGATTCTCACATATGTTGACAGTACCGGTTGCACCGGTTGCAAGATGAAATTACCGATTTGGAAAGAGTTTTTCAGTTCGTTGGACTTGATTGTCGGAGAGAGGGATTTCAATGCAGTAATTGTTGTCAATGCAAAAGACAACCGCGAATTGACCTATCTTATCCAACGCGATGATTATCCTTATCAAGTTGTTAATGATGTAAACGACTCTTTGCAGAAACTTAATCAGTTTCCTGACGACATTATGCTCCGTACTTTCCTCTTGGATCGAAACAATCATGTTGTAGCTATTGGCAACCCTGCTTACAATGTAGGTATTGCAGAATTATACCGAGCCATTATTTCAGGAAGAAAGACATTCAATAAGGGCGGAACTCAGATAATTACTGTCGATGATTCAAAAAAAGAAATCGGAGAAGTCAGATTGGGAGAAGTTTTAACGGTCAATTATTCGCTTGAGAATGAAAGTATGGACACCGTGTTTGTCAGAGATGTCATTTCATCATGTCATTGTACGGAAGCTATCATTTCAGATAGCGTCATCCCTCCAAATGATACTTTGCCGATCCAGATTAAATTCCATGAAGATTCTATTACCGGCATATTCAGGCGGAATGTGTACATATATTATCACGGATTTGAAAACCCGACAGTACTGGAAGTCTCAGGATCTGTCATCAATTAAATTTTATTCAATTTTATAAAGATTTACTCATGAAAAAGATCTTTTTAGCCTCATTCGGAGTCTTAGCAGCCATAAGTTCGTGCTATGGCTTTTTTCATCAGTCTCAGAATTCAGTATTGAACAATGCATTGACTCTCACAAATGTTGAAGCGTTGTCAAACAGCGAGATTATAGTCGATTGGGATAGATGTTGTGCCCCTGGTGGAGATGGATGCTGTTCTGGCCCATATAATTGGTTGCCGAATGATCGGATATGCTAAAAACGTTTCTGATGGATGGAATAGGTGAATCTCACACTTATTCCATCCATTCGATCGTCAACCATGAAACAAATAACATAAGTAACTTTTCAAAATTAAACGATATAATGTACATAAGTAGCTTCTACGGATGATCTTTCATCCTCTCTGCGGTTTTATTCCGGCCGGAATTAAGCTCTTCATCGGTCGTTTATATCTATAAACTCCCTCTTCAGCCCTCGATTCCGGCCTCTGAATAAATCCCGCATATAGTATAAATTAATTTTTCCAAAGCTACTTAATAAAATATATTTCAAAGTTATGAGACGTGTTATTTTTATTACATTGTTTTTTATGTCGCAGTTCGCTGTATATACGGCTAAAGCAGAATCCGAGATAATAGCCGACAGTGTAAAAGTGTCTTTATTGCGTGGTTTCCCGGCTGTCAAGATAACAAAAATAGACATCGGGACAGTCCATGTCGGAGAGAAGGTGGAGACCGGCTGTGCCCTGCATAATCAATCTAACCGGAAACTGGAAATTGAAAAACTTGTAGTTTCTGATCCGGGAATGAAATTTGCAACTTCACGACCGTGGATGATGCCGGAATGGAAGATCAGTCTTGAAGGATATCTTAAATTTAAAGCTCCTATAGGGAAATTCCGTGGTACGATAAAGGTGTATTATAAAGGGGTGAAGAAACCTACTATTGCTGTAATTGAAGGTAATGTCGTAAAATGATGTTGAAAAAATGAGATTTTTTAATAAGATTTTGCTGATAGTATTGCCCGTGCTTGCCGTATCTTGCGGGCATTTAGGAGATAACTCTCTTGACAAGGATGTGGACATATCACAAAATGTGATTCCATTTGAACTTGATACAATTTCGGTAGGTAATGGAGCCGGCATATACTCATTTGGCTCCATGATTGTTGTTGTGGATGGACATGCCAAGGACAGGATTCTGACAATCATTGATCTTCCTTCGCTGAAAGTCAAAGGGCAAATAGCACAATTCGGCCCCGGACCGGATGAAATAACGGTTCCTGGAGCTGTTTTTATTGACAATAGCGGAAAATCTATTTCCATATTCGATTATGGACAATTGAAAATTGCCACCTATGACATCGACAGTGCATTGGTTAAAGCCGATTATAGTCCTTCGATAAAGGCTAATTTCAATAATCGGCAATTTCCAGACCGCTATGTCCATGTCAATGATTCAATCGGTTTTGCAAGGTCAATCACTATGGATCCCAAAAGCAGAGGATATTCCCAGGGCCTTTGCAAATATAACATAACAACGGGCGAATTAACAGAAATTTCCGATCCGGAGCGTATGGCCGGGCTGAAGTCATTATTTGGTATCTCCTTAGCCGACAGCATTATTGCCGAGGGCGCTACCAATAATGATATTCTGAACATATATAATTTTAAAGGTGAATTGCTTCATAAAACTGAGGGCCCGGATTACTCATCTGAGGTAATGAAAGACAAGGTGTTTTTCAGAGAGATAGAAGTGATACCGCATTATATTCTGGCCTCCTATTCAGGGCGGGAGGGGGAAAATGCCTACAGTGCCGACAGAATCAGAGTGTACAAGCATGACGGCAGTTATGTCAAGACGCTAATTGTCGGAAAAAACATAACAGACATGGCATATAACCAAGCGTCAAACAAACTGTTTTGCATATTCAACGACGAAAACATTCAGTTTGGGTATATCGAGCTGGATGATATCCTATAGGATGATAAGTAAGGCTAATTAATATGAGTGAATAAAAAATCAACCCTACCACTCATCGTGTTTATTCGCACTTTGATTCTTCAGTCATGTAAGAATCAAGGTGCAGTAAACAACGGTGGTGCTCCAGTGGTCAATATTTATTCCGGCAATAAGGAATTGACGCATGAAAAAAGCAGCCTGCATCTGATATCACGGAAGATACAAACCTGCTGATCATGAAGTGGAAACTCAAAAAAATACTGAAATCAGAAATACCTTGACATGTAATAAAACAACCTTCAAAGTCGCTCGGCAAAACTATCTGTCACATGAAAAAGAGCAACATTAGAATTCTGTTGATGGTCATGCTTTACTGCATTGGATTGCGTGAAGCCGTGACGGGAGTTCTGCAACTCTTGGGCTTGGCCGAAAGTCTGAATGCATCTTACAGCGTCACGGGAAGTTTTTATAATCCCGGGCCTTACGCGTGCTGCCTGGCGTTGGTTTTTCCAGTTGCTTTGCGTGATGCAAATTTATCAGACAATAAGCTTCAAAAACTGACGGGATGGACAATGGCGCTCTTCTGCGCCATTCTCATCCCCGTCACAATGAGCAGGACTGCTATAGCGGCCTGCGGTATCGGTGGAATCATTGCAATGTCAGATAGATTGAATCTTCGGCGATTGAGCAAAGGAAGATTATTAGCCTTAGGTATCATGTGTGTGATTATTGCAGGAGGTATATACATAGTAAAGAAAAACTCGGCTGACGGAAGACTGCTGATGTGGAAAGTCGCGGTTCAGGCTGCGATGGAAGTTCCGCTTACAGGGGTAGGCTGGTCAGATGTCGCCGGGACCTACGGAGAAGCTCAGGAGCAATATTTTGCGTCCGGCAAAGGTTCTGAACAGGAAATCATGGTGGCCGATGCTCCCGAATATGTGTTTAACGAATATCTTCAGATAGCCATAGCCTATGGCCCGTTGGCCGCGGCAGGGGTGATTGTCATGATAGCAGGCGCCCTTATGACAGCCATTAATAACAAGGTTTATGACTTTGCCGGTAGTTCAGCAGGAGCTGCAGTAGTAATGTTTGCCTCATATCCATTGCAGTTTCCTCTGTTTGTTATTGCCATTACTCTTGTCCTCTCCGGTGCGTGGCTTTCATCCGCTTCCCGGATAATCGGCCCGGCTTCGGCAGGAATCATAGTGGTTTTTACCTGTCTGTTTCTCTCCAATAATGCAACCGGTGATGTCAGGTCTGATTTTGCAGTAGCCCATAATCTGCACCGTGCGCACAACTACCGCAAGTCAAACAATCTGCTTCTCGGAATGCTCCCACATTCAGCAGACCCCATGATACTCAATATCATCGCAAAAAACTATCGCGCTTTAGGGCAGCCTGACAGCGCGGAGCATTACCTTCAGAAATCAGTCAACCGCTGTCCCAACCGCCTCTATCCCCACTATCTGCTCATGCAGCTTTATGGCGATTCCACTTTTTTTAACCCGGTCCGTCAACGTCAGGAAGCGAGACTCATATTGAACACTCGTGAAAAAATCCACTCACGGGCCATAGAAGAAATGCGAGAGGAAGCAAATGAAATTTTAGGTGTAGAAGAATGAATCGGTTATTATCTTACATATTGTCCTGTTTGCTGGTCTCATCATGTACATCACATGATGAATTGCTTGATTATGCCCTTGAACAAGCCCGCAGCAATCGGCATGAGATTGAAAAGGTATTGACTCATTATGTTGGCGATACGCAGAAACAGGAGGCTGCACGTTGGCTCGTAGCCAATATGCCGGGACATTCGGTGATGTGGAGTGAAGGAGTACAGGCTTTTGCGGACTCAGTAATGCATCAGGGGCTTTCTCAGGAAAGGGGAAATCAATTGTGGGATTCATTGCAGAAGATATCCGCTACACCACAAAAACAACGTGATATAGAAACATTGTCGGCCGAGTTTCTGATTGACAATATTGACAAGGCTTTCCGGGCATGGAGCGAAAGCCCCTGGAAAAGCGAAGTGGATTTTGACCGGTTCAAAAAGTATGTATTGCCATATCGTGCCGACAATGAATTGCTGCGCATCGGCTGGCGCGATTCACTTAGAGCTACCTATGCGCCGGTCATCAAAGACGCAAAAACTGCGCGGGAGGCTTTTGAACGTCTGCGAAAAGCCGTAAATTCCGTAAAGAGAAAAGGGAAGTATGATTTTCCATATGTTATGGATGCCGTGGCCTTACGCAACCACTACTCCGGCGTGTGCCTTGAACGGTGTGTGTATTTCACGGCTGTCTGTCGGGCTTTTGGCCTGCCTGTCGTGATAGACAACTGTGGGCAATGGGCCAATTACAGTAATCGCTCCCATACGTGGGTGGCACTCGTCCTTGACGATGGCACATACACGGTGGTAGATGAAGATTCAGTGGCAAGAAAGTTCAATAAAATTGATGCATCGACTTTCGCACAAAATCAGACTATGCCGGAGGATTATCCATATACGGGTGAATTTAAGAAACGGTTGGTCAAGGTGTGGCGGCAAACTTTTGACCTCAATCCGATAGATGATGCCCCTTTGTTTGATGATAGTTCTGCCCGGCTGTCCTCTCCTCGACTTGTTGATGTGTCTGCAGAATATGGACTGAATGGGAAAGTCGAAATCAAGCCGGACTGTGAGATAGAAGATGTATGGCTGTGTTCCCATTCTTTATCAGGCGGATGGATTCCGCAGGCTCATGCCCAGGTAAAGATGGGGAAGGCAAAGTTTGAGCACATATCCGATTCAGTCATGCTTCTGCCTATGGGAATCATTGAAGACGTAAAAACGGCTTTAGGTGAGCCATTTTATATCAGCAATGGCCGGAAAATAGAGTTAAATGCAGATACGACAAAACTTGTATCAGCCACATTTACCCGGAAATATCCGATAAACGCCGGATGGCTCAACCGCTATGCTCAGATCCCATCCACCCGTCTGGAGGGTTGCAATGAACCGTCGTTTCAGCATCCTGACACATTGTTTACCATAACTGAGGTGCCTGTGTTTTATAATACAGCTCTGATTGATTCGCCGGGACGATACAGATATATTAGAGTAATAGCCGATCTGCCGAGTTATGCAAATATGGACCGGCTTGACATTTATGACAAAACCGGCACCCTGGTTGCCTCAGAAAAGAAAAGGCTTTTGGATCTTGGAACTTCAAAAACGATAAGCCGGATTGACTACTTTCCGTGGAACGATGGCAATTTCGTAGTCCCTGGCCATGATTATGAATTGGCTTATTGGCATAAAGACCGATGGAGAACTATAGGCCGACAGCATAGTAATGATTATAGCCTCACATTTGACAACATTCCATCAGGAGCTCTTCTAATACTCCACGACCTCACTGAAGGGAAAGAAGAGCGCCCGTTCACCCTTAATAATGGCAGGCAGATATGGTGGTGAAGACTTTGCATAAACTCCGTCAATTTGCGGAATTAATAAATCAAATCATTGACAATTTCAAACAAAAGATCATGAAAAGAAAAATGATTTTTGCGGCTATCGCCGTAATCGCCACACTAAGCGGCATCGCAGGATTCAATGCTAATTTTAGGACGAATGAATCTTCAGATCTCACATTAGCTGATGTGGAAGCAGAAGCTGGATGGGTAGAGGACTGGTGGAATCGTCCGGACTACGACTGTGTATCAGTCACCTGCCGTTGCATCATGTATTCCTACCGCAGTGAAGAGGCATCCTATGTAGGGAATGGCAATGGCTCAGTTGCACACCAATGGTCATGTGCCGGATGCGGAGACTGTGGATGGACTTAATTTCTGACCATGACTACCATCTAAAATTACCAATCATGAAATTTATACTTTATACATTTTTAGTCATTTGCTTTGCCCTATGTACAGGATGCGAATCAAAAAAATCTTATGTAGTGACTAATCAGCCACAGGCTTCCATTTTATTATCAGATTTTGACAGCTTGTTTTCGCTAAATCTAAAGGAGATAACTTTATCCAATGATTTTATCCTTTCCGAGGTGGAATCAATCGAGACTATTTGTCTTGAGACAAGTGACAAATCATTGATTGGTCGCATTTCGATGGTTGAAATTACTGATAGTCTAATCATAGTAGCAGACGATATAGCTCCCAAAAAAGTTCTTGCATTCAATATAGACGGAACTTTTAGCCATCAGATTGGTGCGATTGGTGAAGGGCCTGAAGATTATTCGTCGATAAATCAGGTATTTATTGCAAATGGGTCTGTGTATATCTTAGATTGGACGAGATCTAAACTCTTAACTTATAAACTAACGGGGGAATTTATTTCGGCCATAGAAATAGCAAGACCGGAAAGGCCCGAAAACATATATCTGACAGATGGCGGTTATATCGGCACGTATGCAGCTTACTTTGAACGTAATCCTTTTAATATCCGCACCTTTGGTATGGATGGGGTTGTGACAGGAACTGCTCTTCCGTTTAAATATACTCGCCCAAATCCCGCAGGACATATTGTGAAAGACGCACGGCTTGGACAATTATTTTATACAAGTTTATGTGATACAATATATAGCGTCTCGGACTCCGTTATAAATGCAATTGGGCGATTCGGCTTGTACGGACCAAATGATGTGCCCAATTTTATAGAAGCAACTTCTGCGTTGAATAACCGTGATTATTATAGATTCATGAATACGTCTTCCGACATAAAAATTGTCAATTATATAGAAATGACAGTTATGCCTGACAGTTGGTATATTGAATATCAGACGCCACAATACAGTTATTCATGTATAGTAGACCCTCTTACACTCAGATCAAAAAGGTATCTTCGCACTGATATATCCAATAAATTCTGTTACTTTCCGTTTGTAATAGTCGGTAAAAATGGAGCTGCATCTTTATTGTCTTACATGGATGAAACTGCTTCCAATGCGCTAAGTGAAGAGAATTTGAATTATCTTAGGGAATGTTTCTTAACAAAGGGGTGTAACCTTTCTTTTGGGGAATCTACTTTTGAAAATAATAATCCGATTATAATTAAATTCAACTTGAAGACGTCAATGGCAGAAACAGATATTTAATATGCTGATAAGTAATACAGGAAACTTAAATCTTTTTGGTGAAGTTGAATTATTGAAATAGCAAATCCAATAAAAATGAGTCTTTGGTATAAAGTTATAATATTCTGTGCGCTTTTCCTATCAACAATAGGATGTGTAAAGGAAGAGACTAATATTCAAATGGAAAATGTCATTTATGAAATGCTTGTATCGGATGATACAAGCATAGAAGATTTTGCCATAACAGATATTTTAGGGGATACAATTTCCATTAAAACGCTTGTGGAGAATAATTCAATCGTCATAATCGGACTTTATAACATCGATTGTACCTCATGTGCAGAGCGGGAAATAGAATTATTGAAATCTATAGTTAGGAATGGCAATAATGATGACATTATAATATTAGGCAATTTTTCAAGTCTACGTAAAATGAAAATATTTCATGAAAACATTCCTTTAAAAATGTATTCTGATAAGAATTCAAAGTTGTTGGATTATATCGACCATGATGTGTTTATCTTTAGGCTTAGTACAGATTTAAAAGCTTACTCGATCGTAGATTTAATAGCTTATCCTGCGATTTCAAAAATATATTATGAAGCTGCGATTGAAAATAATAGGCTCAAAGATGAATAAATCAAATCATGAACAATTTAAAGAATTAAAACTCAAGCCGAAACCAATTTTAGATGAAAGTTACATTACAATCATATCTCTTGATAATTTTTCTTGCACTATTGACCTCATGCTGCAGGTCCTTGAGTGAAAAATTCGATGATATTCTCACCATTGACTTGACTCAGGAACTGACATCTATAACTCCAATTGTAGTCAGAGAAATCAGTCTGTCTACAGGAGATGATCCTATCGGACATATGTCGAAGTTTGTGCCTGCAAAAGATGGGTTCTTCATTATGGATGCCTTCAGAAATACCATATGGAAATTCAGTGAAACAGGAGAAAAAATAGGTAAGCTGCATAGTGTCGGCAATGGTCCGGGGGAATATAGCTGTGTGAGTGAGATTGATGTGTATCCTAACGGGGATTTGGCCGTATTTGACTTCAAGACTGGCAAGATTCATAGATATGACGGATTTCTCAATTTTGTTTCAAGCATAGAAATACCGGAAAGAGCCTGTGGTTTCTCTATTGGTAGCGACACATCTTATTTCGTGAACAAGGCTGGTGACAAGCATGAACTCAATATCAATCTTGGGCATTTTAACACTGCTGACGGAGACATTGAGCCTATTATAAAATCAAAACACAAACATGAGAACCTCGCCTTTGGCTCAGGGAATACACATTTTTGGAGATCTGGAAACGATGTAATTTTCTATGACAGATTCACCCCCGATTTCTATTTGATAAGAAATGATTCCGTAAGCCCTTATTTTTCAATTCTATCAGATGATATTCCGGATAGTGATGTTGTGAAAGCTCTGGTTAATGCGACAATGGACCATCAATACTCATTTTCAGGTATTGATGCCGCTAGGATCATTGACGTTCTGTATGCTTTCAAATGTGATGATATACTTTTGTTCGGGCTTCATTCAACTCCATCACGACACATTTGCTATCGGTTCAGTGACAATCAGATGTTTTCGCTCAATATGAACACACCTCCCTTCTATGGCGCTTTGCAAGGTGCTATCGGTGTGTATCAGGACTGCTTTGTGACCAATAAACAGCCTCTTGATGACGGGAATCCATCTATTCTACTTTATAAATTCAATAATTGAAAATATGGCAGTTTGATTTCAATCGGTCATAGAATCAGATAAATAATACTTACAAATGAAGAATATATTAAAATCAGTGGCCATTATTTGCCCCATGCTAATAAGCTCTTGCGTCAATATAAATAAAACTGATGCCGAAAAAGGGATTGATGTGATTAGCATAAATAAATCCGGTCGATTCACATCCGATACATTGGTGGAATCAGTCACGTATTTGGGATTGAAACCATTAGATGATTGTGAAATTTCCGGAATTGACAAAATAGTTCGTGTTGACAGTCTGTATGTAATTGGTGATTTCCGGCGAGGAATTATATGCGCATACGATTCTGAGAGTGGAAATCCGGGATTCATTATAAACAATATCGGCCAGGGGCCCGGTGAATATTCCGAATTGAGTTGCTTCTGTTGTGATAAATCTCGGATATACGTTGTTGATAACAGACGTCAGCAGATGTTGGCCTATGATGCCTTGTCCGGTAAATTTATTGAATCTAAAAGAATGCCTATTATCCCGGATGATGTTGAGTCACTGGATAATGGCGGTTTTCTGTTTGTTACCGTGCCGCTTGGCTCCAGGCGAAAGTTGCCAAACTCAAATCACAGGGTTCACATATCAGACAAAGACCTGAATATTGTGGACAATTTATTCGAGTATAAAGATGATGAGTTTGATCCTATTGGCCAGCGCTACTACTTGACGAAGAATAATAACAAGATTGTGTTCGGATCTCTTATGTTTGACGGTTATACAGTAATGGATGATCGTGACCCCTCAAAATATCATCAAGTCAAAATTGATTTTAAGAACGGACTGCAAGGGAAAAGTGATATTGATATGCGAGATGTCAAAAACTACGATCATCTTACATTGCCTCCATTCATCAGTGGGAACAATGCCATAATATCGTACACTCTTGGCGATGGTTACATAGAGTATGGGCTGTGGAATAAAGATGTAAATGGAATACTTCCAATGCCATCAGACAATATTTCAAAGGCTATAATGCCTGTTGTTGGTGTTGATGGTGACAAATTTATCGGCTATTATGATTCATATGATAGATATAAATCAGCCGTAGATCATGGATTTGCAAAAGCGTCTGAATCGGTGGAAGATATTTTGAAATCTGAAGGTAGTGCACTTGTAATATATAAGATGCGGCAACAAGTACCCTCTAATACCGAAAATTGATTGAGCAGCTACCTCTACGCACCGATATTTATCAGGATGTCGCCAACCGAAATTCTATTTTAATTCAAATACGTGTTATTCGACATGAAGATCTTTTTTAATATTGTAATCTTGACTATTTGTCTTGTACTATCTGGATGTACTCCTGAAGATCAGGCAACAACGATTTCATTCGACCACCGGATCTCATTTTCAGAGTTCCCTGCCGTAGTAAGTCTCGATTCAGGTACTATTATCGATACAAAAACTATTGGAAATCTACAATTCCGCGTAATTGATTCTCTAATGGTCATAGCAACGGCTGAAAGAGAAAATTCATGGAAAGTCAGAAGTATTCAGGGAGATTCCACTTTGTTAGAGTTTATATCGATAGGCAGTGGACCGGATGAATTCGTCTCCTCTCCTCTGATATCTCAGGCTTCTTTTTTTAATGGTGATGGAAATATATACATACTTCTGCCTGACAATTATCGGCAGCAACTTCGAAAGATTGATCTTTCAAAGTCAATTGATTCAGGTCAAATGGAATCAGATGTAGAGAATAATCCTCGGATTAATAATTTTTCTGTTTATAGTAACTTCTCAGACACCAGTACCCGGATATTTGTTTCGGTTAATCCATCCGAAGGGTCTATAGAACGAACAATCTTAAAAGACGGGTCGGAACTGTCTTTAAACAGCATACAGCATCTGAATCAATATAAAGTGCCCGCACCTGATAAACTTGGACTGCTTATGCCCAACATTATCTTCAATTGTGATAAGAACCGTATTGTTGAAGTATTAGAACTATATCCACAATTTAACATATATTCTCTTGATGATAACTTTTCAGTGACAGTCATGCCTGAAGGTAAGATAGATAGTTATAAACGATATATCGACAACGAAACAGCTGAGAATAAAGAGCTGATTTACAGTGGCGTAAACGGTTATGAGAAGTTTTTCGTCATCAATAAGATTAATGGTGAAAAATCTGAACTATGGTTCTTTAATTGGGACGGTATGCCCTTATTGGACATAAAACTTCCTGAACTGGCTACTTCTTTTGACATAGACTTCCGGAATCATACACTATATACATTAAATTTTAAAAACGACATATTTAAAAAATATGATTTAAAGGATATCTTAGAGGGTGTATCTCAATGATTGAAAGACACAGAAACACAGATTATATATGCTTGGATTAAGCAAGTTCATCATGTACATGCTCATGGTCGCGGTGATCGGGGTAGGGCTTTACTGGCTGATTCAGATAACCACAGCCTGTTCATTCCACACTCCTTCGGGCTCAATGTCGCCGACATTGTTGCCCGATGAGAGTGGGTTGGTGAACAAGTGGAAAATGGGTGCGCGGATTTTTAATATTTTCGATGCCATCAAGGGGAAGCCTTACGAGATAAGGCGTCTTCCGGGTTACGGTCAGTTGGAGCGAGGCGATATCATAGTATTCAACTACCCATATCTTGACTCTGACCGTAAGCGCGACAGCATTGCCATGAACCTCGCTACATATTATTGCAAGCGGGCTGTAGCCGTGGCGGGCGACACTCTGGAAATCCGCAATTGCTTCTACCATGTCAGAGGATGCCGCGACACTCTTGGTGTAGCCTCGGAGCAGGAGGCCTTGCGACTATATGTTCGTGAGTTCACCCGTGAAAATCCTGATCCGCACACATGGCCCTCCTGGATGCGATGCTGCCCCCGTGATTCAGCGGTTGGCTGGACGGTAAGAGACATGGGGCCGTTCCTGATTCCGGGCAAGGGGCAGTCTGTAGAGTTGGATTATAAAAGCTGGCTACTCTACCGACGGTATATCGAATGGGAAACGAAATCCAAATTAAAGTGGCAAGATTCTGCGGCATTTATTAATGATAAGCCGATAAAAAGTTATATCTTTACAGAAAATTACTGCTTCGCAGCCGGAGACCACGTAATCGACTCTAAAGACTCGCGCTATTTTGGGCTTGTGCCTGAGAAATTTATAGTCGGCACTGCCGGAATCCGCTGGAAATCACATGTTCTTAACCGTATGTTCAAAGCTATCAATAAACATTGAATACCATGAAATATATCCCTGCCATACTCATTTTGTCGGTCCTCCTCGCATCATGTTCATCTCCAGAAACGGATAAAAAACATAATGCAGATGAGATCGGTGTAGCCACGGCTGAGACCGACCATATAGCTGAAGTCACCGTCATGGATCTACAACCTACAGTGTTCAATCATGAGATCGTGAGCAACGGACGTATTTCAGCTCGTGAGAAAGTTGATGTGAATTTCCGTTCACCCGGACTCATCGCCTCCATATATGTGCGTAACGGACAGAGGGTCACCAAGGGGCAGCGCATAGCCACACTTGACACCTACAAACTCGACAACCAGCTTGAGAAGGAGCAGAGTGCCGTTGCCTCAGCCACGCTTGAGATGCAGGATGTGCTCATCGGCCAGGGCTACGACCCGGATCGGCTTGAAAAAGTGCCTGATGACGTTATGAGACTCGCCCGTCTGCGCAGCGGTCTCCAGCAGGCCGAACTTAACCTCGCGGCAACTCGCAAGGATCTTGAAGATGCCACCCTCCATGCTCCGGTCAGTGGCGTCATCGCCAATCTCACCGCCACTCCCCACAACATGTCGTCATCCACCGAACCGTTGTGCAGGATTATCAACGACAGCGGCATGGAGGTCGAATTTTCTGTACTGGAAAGCGAACTGCCGATGGTTCGGCCGGGTGATAAAATCGCTGTGACTCCGTTTTCGACCACAGACTCGCGCACCGGACATGTCACTGAAATCAACCCGATGGTTGATGACAACGGCATGGTCAAAGTCTGGGCATCGGTCGATGGCGGAGGCGGACTGATTGACGGCATGAACGTCCGTATAAGCGTGAAACGCGCAATCGACAAGGCTCTGGTCATACCCAAGAGCGCCGTGGTACTCCGCTCAGGCCGTCAGGTCGTGTTTACCCTTGATGGCAATAAAGCAATGTGGAACTATATCACCACCGGCCTTGAGAATCTCAGCGAATACACCGTCACCGATGGTCTCACGCCGGGCATGAAAGTCATAACATCCGGTAACGTCAACCTCGCCCACGAATCTCCGGTCAGGATAATTGAGAAATGACATGGTCCGTTATCTCCTGAATCATCGCATAGCTGTCATCATGGCGTTTCTTGCTATGGTGATACTCGGAAGTGTGACATACACAACGCTTCCCGTCTCGCTGTTGCCTGACATAGATATCCCTCACATTACCGTGCAGGTCACGGGTGACAATGTCTCGGCGCGCGAACTCGAAAATACCGTTGTCACACCCTTGCGCCGTCAGCTCATGCAGGTCGGCGGACTTGGCGAAATCAAGAGCGAGACCCGCGACGGTTCGGCGATAATCTCGCTGACAATGGACTATGGTGTCAACACCGACCTCGCCTTTATAGAAGTCAATGAAAAGATTGACGCGGCAATGAACTCCTTGCCCAAGACCGTTACACGACCAAAGGCTGTCAAAGCGAGCGCTACCGACATACCGGTCTTGTATCTGCAAATGACCCTGCGAGACGAAAACGGCAGAATGTCATTTCTTGACATGTCAGGAATTGCCGAAAACATTGTCAGACGCCGTCTTGAACAGCAGCCGGAGATTGCAATGGTAGACATAACGGGTGTGCCTGGAAAAGTTCTGCGGGTCACCCCTGATTTAGACCGTATGACACAAGCCGGTGTGACCGTCGAAGATCTTGAATCCGCTCTCACCGCCAACAATGTCGAGCCCGGTTCAATGACCGTACGCGACGGGTACTATGAATACAACATAACCGTCACCAATCTCCTGCGCTCGGTTGAGGATGTGGAGCGGATCAAGCTCCTTAAGGGCGGGAAGATTATGGAATTGGGCGATTTTGCAGAAGTCAGTCTGACCAACCGTGTGCCTTCCGGCTATTCACTGCATAACAGCAAACGGGCTGTGACTCTTGCCATAATCAAGCACGGTGAGGAGAGCATGGATGCAATGAACAAGGCTCTCGACTCGACCATAAAATATTTCTCAGACCGCTATCCCGAAATAGAGTTCTCCAAAACCCGAAGCCAGACCGAGCTGCTTGACTTCACCATCTCCAATCTTGAGCAGAACCTCATATTGGGCCTTTTGCTCGTGTTTGTGGTGTGTCTCATCTTCATGCGCAGTGCGCGATCGTCATTCATCATCGGATTGAGTATAATAGTCGGAGTAATTCTTACATTCCTGCTCTTCTATCTCTTTAACGTGTCAATCAATATCATCTCTATGGCCGGACTGATTCTTGCCGTCGGCATGATGATCGACAACTCCGTCATAGTCACTGAAAACATCACCCAGTTCCGTCATCGCGGCAACGGGCTTATGGATGCCTGCGTCAAAGGCACCGACGAGATGATAACGCCCATGCTGTCATCATCGCTTACAACTGTAGCCGTGTTTGTCCCGCTGATATTCATGAGCGGTATCGCCGGAGCGATATTCTCTGACCAGGCATTCTCGATCACAGCCGGTCTTGCGGCAAGTTATATTGTCGGGATCACATTGCTCCCGGTGCTGTATTATCTTTTTGAAAATAAGAAATCGGGGATAAAAGAGGGAAAATCAGCAGATTCAAATCAGAATCAGTCACCAGCCTCCCATCAGTCTTTTATCAGTCTTTATGACCGCGGGATGGATTTCTGTTTCCGGCATAAATGGACGTTCATCGCCTCGACTTTGCTCACAGTCCCGCTATGCGTCGTAATGTTCATGCTTATGCGTCAGGAGCGCATGCCTGAGATAGACAGCAACGAGACAATCGTCCGCATCGACTGGAACGAGAATATCAATCTTGACACAAACCGCAGCCGGGTCGAGGCTCTCTCGGATTCAGCATCAGTCGAAAGTTCAGCCTATATCGGCATGCAGGATTACATGCTGTCATCCGACTTCGACCTTTCAACATCTGAAGCCGAGCTTTATTTCAAAACCTCCGGACCTGAAGATATATCACCGCTTCAAAATCGTATTGCCGACCGTATCAGAGACAAATATCCGTCTGCGACAGTTTCATTCCATAAAACTGGCAATATCTTTGAAAAAATCTTTTCGTCAGACGAGGCTGACATCGAAGCGAGAATCAGCAACCGGAATAAAGATGCCGGCGAGATTGACAGTCTTGCATCACTGTGCGGACGCATAGGGGAGGCAACTGGTGAGAGCCTGTCACCGGTTCCGTTGCGCCGGCAGATTGACATATCGGTCGACCGTACGCTTCTCGCTATCTACAATGTCGACTACTCCGAGGTGCAGCGGGCGTTGTGCACCGCATTCAAGGGCAACACAGTGTCGACACTCCGCTCCTATCAGGAATATACTCCGATAGAAATATCAGGGCGTGAACAGAGTGTCGGCGAGATACTTGGCAACGCTTTCGTCAGATCGCGTGCCGATAAAAATGGTGTCCGTACTGAGATTCCACTTCGCTCGCTCGTGACGGTCGGTCACAGCCGCGATCTCAAGACCATTACGGCCGGCGTGGCCGGCGAATATGTGCCTATAGGTCTTGAAGTCCCCGGTCGTGAAGCGAAAGTCATCGAGACCATACGCGAGACAGTAGCTGCTGACGGCTCTCATGAAGTTGAGTTTGCCGGCGGTTTTTTCAGTAATGCCCGCATGATGAGAGAACTGACGGTGATACTCCTTGTGTCAGTCATGCTAATGTATTTCATTCTCTGTGCACAGTTCGAGAGTTTCCTCCAGCCACTCATAGTGTTGCTTGAAATTCCGGTCGACACATTTTTCGCACTGCTTGCCCTCATGATTTTCGGACAGACACTCAATCTCATGTCGGCCATAGGTATAATTGTGACGTGTGGTATCGTAGTCAACGATTCAATCCTCAAACTCGATGCCATCAACGAACTGCGCAAGGGAGGCATGCCTCTGACAGAGGCAATACATACAGCGGGCCGACGCCGTCTGCGCGCCATAATCATGACCTCCTTGACCACCGTCTTCGCCATGCTCCCCGTGCTTTTTACGTCCGATATGGGCTCTGAACTTCAGCGCCCGCTCGCCATAGCTATGATCGGTTCGATGGTGGTCGGCACTCTTGTCAGCATCTTCGTTATTCCGTTGTTTTACTGGCTAATCTATCGCAAACATGAAAATAAGTAAGATATTCCTGCCTATAATCGCATTGCTTCTGCCTGTCACGGCTTCGGCAATGACATTAACGCTTGAAAAGACAATCGAGCTCGCCAACGATTCCTCTCTCATGGCGTTCAGATACCGCAATATGTATCAGGCTGGCTATTGGCAATATGTCAGCTACAAGGCCAACAGGCTTCCGAGTCTGTCGCTCACGGCTACACCGGCAAGATATTACCGCTACATGACCCAGCGCTATGACTCGGAGCAGAATATCGACATATTCCGTCAGCAGCAGATGTTCAGTGCTTCGGCCGGACTGGAGGTGACTCAGAACGTTGACCTCCTTGGGGGCTCATTATATCTTGAGACCGACCTCGAATACATGCGCAACTTCGGGCAGAACAAATATACTCAGTATTCGTCTGTGCCCGTGCGTATAGGTTACCGTCAGGACCTGCTCGGATTTAATGCTTTCAAGTGGGAGCGCAAAATAGAACCTCTGCGCTATGAGAAAGCAAAAAAGGAACTGATCTACAACATGGAATCTGTCAGCGAGCAGGCTGTTTCCTATTTTTTCGCCCTCGCACTTGCTCAGGCTGAATATCGTCTTGCCGAAGAGAATGTGGCCTCATGCGACACACTCTACGTTATCGGCGAGCGGCGTTTTAAAATCGCGGCCATCTCCCGTGCCGACCTGCTCACTCTCGAACTCGACAAGGTTAATGCCCGCAATACTCTTGAAAACTGCCGTATAGCGCTCAAAAGGGCATCGTTTTCGCTCGCTTCGTTCCTCGGCATGGATAAGAATACCGAAATAGAACTTAAGATGCCTGGCCGTCCGCTTACCACAGCAATTCCGTTGGATCTGGCTCTTGCAATGGCCAAAAAGAATAACCCTACGTTGCTTGGCCACTGCCAGACCATACTTGAGGGTGAGAGGGAGTTTAACAGGGCCAAGGTTGAGTCTCGGTTTAACGTCTCAGTCAACGCCTCGGTTGGTTTCAACCAGGTGGCTGATGATTTTTCAGGCGCCTACCGCTCGCCGCTTCGCCAGGATCTTGTGTCAGTGTCCATCTCAGTGCCGCTTATTGACTGGGGGGTGAGAAAGGGAAAGGTCAACATGGCCCGCAACAATCTGAATGTGTCGCGTATCGCCGCCCGTCAGGATGAACTCAGTGTGGAGGAAGACCTTATCATGACCGTCTCCGACTATGAAGTGCGTCAGCGTCTGATCGCATCGGCATCTGAAGCCCTCGATCTTGCCGAGACCGCATACACCCAGACCCGGCAACGGTTCATAATAGGCAAGGCGGATATAAACAGTATAACCCTCTCGCTCAACCGCCGGCAGGAAGCAGCCAAAAATTATATAGCCGCCCTCCAGAACTATTGGTTAAGCCATTACAAAATCCGGCGTCTGACGCTACACAACTTTGAACTTGACATGCCGCTCTCAGAGAAATTTGAGCTGAAAAACTGACAGATGGCCTCACGATCGTTTTCCATAATAGTCATTTTTATCGTCCTGTCGCTGGTGGGATGCGCGCTTGTGCCGTTCCTTCCGGTCAAACTCGCTCCTTCGCGCAATCTGCCGTCACTCACAGTCAGTTTCTCGATGCAGGGCAGTTCGGCCAGAACCATCGAGGCCGAGGTCACTTCACGCATCGAATCAGTGCTCGCGCGTGTCAGTGGAGTGAAAGGCATCAGCTCAAAATCATCCAACGGGGGCGGCCGCGTGTCAATCGACCTTGACAAGCATGCCGACATCGATATGGTGCGTTTTGAGGTCTCGACACTCGTCAGGCAGATATGGAGCGAACTGCCCGAGGGTGTCAGCTACCCATCCATATCGGCCCGCGCGGTTGAGAAGGAGAGCTCCAGGCCATTCATGGTCTACCGTCTCAACGCTCCGGCCAATCCGTCAGAAATCCAGACTTATGGAGAAGAAAATCTCAAACCGCTCCTTGCCCGTATCCCCGGAGTATATAAGGTAGAACTCAACGGTGCGCAGCCTATGGAGTGGCAGCTGCATTACGATATAGACAGGCTGTCATCGCTCGGCCTTACGCCGTCCGATCTGCGTCAGGCCATACGCGAGCATTATACCAGCGAATTTCTTGGCATGGCACCTGTCATAGCCGATGACGGTGACAAATCTGAATACATCCGCCTATCGCTGCATACCGATGGCACGGCCGGCTCATTTATCCCATCGGAAATTTCCGTCAGACTGAACAGCGGCTTATCGGTCACTCTTGATAAACTTGTGAGTGTCATCCACACCGAGGCGGCACCTAAAAGTCATTTCCGCATCAACGGGCTTAACTCCATCTATGTAAATATTACATCCGAGGAGGATGCCAATCAGCTTACGCTGGCTGAAGAAATCAGGACAGCCGTCAGCCGATTTGAGACTGTAATGCCTGAGGGCTATATGATTGACCTGTCATATGACGCAACCGAAAGCATTCGCGGCGAGCTCGATAAGATATATTTCCGCACAGGACTCACAGTGCTGATACTCCTGCTGTTCGTTGGCCTTGTCACTCTCAATTTTCGCTATGTGCTGATGATAACCATAGGCCTGACAATCAATCTTGCCGTGGCGGCAGTGTTCTATTATTTCGCCCACATCGAAATCCAGCTCTATACACTCGCAGGAATCACAATTTCACTCAATCTCGTCATCGACAATCTCATTGTAATGGCCGATCACTACACGCGCCGGCGTAACCTGCGGGCTTTCACCGCCATTCTTGCCGCTACAATTACCACAATCGGCGCATTGTCGGTGGTCTATTTCATGGACGAGAAAACACGCCTAAGTCTGGAGGATTTTGTCACAGTGGTCATCATCAATCTCTCCGTCTCGCTCGCGGTGGCACTGCTGCTTGTGCCAGCACTTGTGGAGAGGCTTGGCCTGCAAAGGGTGAATGGCAAGAACGTAAAATTCCGCAGTCTGCGCCATCGGGTCTCTCTGAGCCTTTCACGTCTTTATGCCAGCATAGTTCGGTTTATGCTGCGGTTCAGGGTCGCCATGATTGTTATTGTGATACTCTCTTTCGGATTGCCGGTGTTCATGCTCCCGGATAAAATCGAAGGTGAGGGATACTGGACAGAGAAATATAATTCCATATTCGGAAGCCCGACATATCGGGAGAAAATCAGACCGGTGACCGACATTGCACTCGGTGGCACTCTGCGACTGTTTGTCGAAAAAGTCTACAACGGTTCCTATTGGGACCGCGACAATAGTGAGCCGGTTCTGCATATCAACGCCACTCTGCCCAACGGAGCTACACTCCGGCAGATGGACGCACTTGTAAGGCAGATGGAGGCCTATTTGTGCGGGTTTAAGGAAATACGCCAGTTTCAGACTTCCGTGTCAAGTGCCCGTCGTGCATCCATTTCGGTGATGTTCAATGAGGGGCATCAGCATGACGGATTCCCTTACAAACTGAAGGGCGAGGTCATATCCAAGGCTCTTACACTCGGTGGCGGTTCATGGAGCGTATATGGTCTTGAAGACCAAGGGTTCAGCAACGATGTCAGAGAGACGGCCGGAAGCTACCGCGTGAAGATGACAGGCTACAATTATGACGAACTCTCTGACTGGGCCTACCGTATGCGTGACACACTGCTGACCCACCGTCGCATCAAGGAAGTGGCGGTAGCATCCGAGTTCTCTAACTGGAAGGATGACTATACGGAGTTTCACCTGGTTTTTGACAGGGACCGCATGGCTAAATACGGCATCACAGCCACACAGCTATTCTCGGCAATCAAGCCGACATTCGGTCGGGAGATCAACTGCGGGCAGATTGTTGTAGACCGCACATCGCAGCGTATAAATCTCTATTCCATCCAGTCGGATGCCTACGATATTTTCACCCTCATGCGTCAGCCTTTTACCGTCAGAGGGCGCACATTCAAACTGTCAGATATAGGCTCGATAGAAAAACGTCAGGCCCCGCAGGACATTGTCAAGAAAAACCAGGAATATGTGATGTGTCTTCAATATGAATATATAGGTTCCAACATGCAGGGCGATAAAGTGCTCGACCGCGACCTTGAGACAATCAATGCCCTCATGCCGGTGGGATATAAAGCCGAAAGAGAGCAGCGCCAGTGGAAAACCAAAGATGAAAGCGGGAATTACTTGCTGCTGTTGCTCGTCATGGGCATAATATTCTTCACAACCTCGATACTGTTTAATTCACTGCGACAGCCATTTGCCATCATTTTCATCATACCGGTGTCATTCATCGGAGTTTTCGCCTCGTTCTATCTGTTCAAACTTAACTTTGATCAGGGAGGCTTCGCGTCCTTCATACTGCTTGCAGGCATCACCGTTAACGCTGCGATATATATTCTCAATGAATACAATTCATTGCAAGCCGGATATCCGCAAATGGCACCATTGAAAACCTATCTGCGTGCTTTCCGCGTCAAGATAGTTCCCATACTGCTGACTGTCATGTCGACCATCCTCGGATTCATACCTTTTATAATCGGCGAGAGTAAAGAATCTTTCTGGTTTCCGCTTGCCATAGGTACAATGGGAGGCCTGGCAGTCTCAATACTTGCTATTTTGTTAATACTTCCGATCCTGGTAATCCGGAGAGATATGCGCCCACGGAATTAATAAATATCGGGGAACGGGATATAAGAGGTCGTTTAAAACCAATAGTTAAAAACTGAGTGGTTTATCTTTTAGATAAATTGTTGCAAATGAGGAAGGAGTCATATCCACCTCAAAACTTTTGCTCAGATTTTAACTATTGTTTTTAAACGACCTCTAAATATATGGCAAATGCTTATATATGACAATCATTGCTCATTCTTTCCAGCAAACTGTCTCCAGTCAAGCCACTTGCGCTTCCGCACATGCAGGTATGTGGCACGCCCCCTTATGGGATAATCCTGTATAGTCCGGTAATCACCAAAATCGTAGCAGATTATGTTTTTATTGTACTTGTCTTCGCTAAGTTGTTCATTCTTCTCATCAAGCCAAATGTCGAAACGGCTCTCGCTTTTTTCAAAGCGGTCAATGTCGAAGTTGTCTATCAGGACTTCGGGGAGGATGGATCTGAGTAGTTGGTCTGGTTTCATTTTGCCAAGATAACACTATGCTCCGACATCCCCTTCCGCCCACCGGAAAAATCCGCTGACCCAAAATTCTGTAAGGCCGTTTCATCTGGGCGTATCCGCATAGAAAAACAGCCGGCTTCGCTCGGATTGTGAGCGAAGCCGACCTTATAAGAACCACGCCGGAGGAAGATGATGAAACTCCGAATGACAGGATTTGAGTGCTCGCCGACCTTTGTAATCCTCCGGGCAATTACGCCTCCCCGAAAGGGGATGAGGCCCGCCATCGGGCGACTAAGCTTGTCTCGGTATTTCAAGAATAATTGATGAGTTTCCCAATCGTGCTCCGGCGCGGGATTTTTTAGCTCTCTTCAATTTTACAACACAAAGTTATACTATTTCGTTTGATTTTCCAAATGGAATTTTCATAAATCCGCTAAATTTTTCCATCCATAAAATTTTGCAAGGATATGAATCCGATGGCTCTCAATGACATATAAGTCACCCGCTGATAATGTCGGTCCGTTACCATATTTTATTGTTTTTTTTCAACTCAGAGTAAAGCGGATCACTGTTTCCATGCCGGAGGCGGCTGCCATAAATGATGATATGGCGTGACGGTCTGTGCTGGAGTGCTTGTTTGTCATCAGAATATGTCAGCGCTGTGATATAGGCATCGGTATTCCATCCGTCCGGATTGATCCATGAATTCATGTGCATAATCCGTCCGTCGGCAAGCTGGTTGATATAGACATCTGTAATTTTACCGTGTGACTTGATTCTGACTCCGATCCAACCGTCACCCTTGCGGCGTTCGATCTCTGGCTGGCTCTCCGGATCAAGGATGAGTGCGGTCACCCCTTTCACCCGGTCATGGCGTTTGGGCAGATGGAATGAATAGTATGGCTGATCGCCTTTATTGTCCTCTCCGGGAGCATTGTGGATTTCCCATGTCATATTGGAGGGATAATCATGGATGAAATCTGACGGAGCCAGAGTTTCGGGGTAGAGCTGGCGGAGCACTACATGAGCTTTCCCGTTTCTGATGTCAAGATCAACCCCTTTTTTGACAGTTGTGCCGATAGGATGCCACAGCCACTGATAGGAGCCTTCTTCATGGCTCGCAAGATCGTCAATGACAAGTATGATATCGTCAATCCACAAAAAACTTCGCAGATAGCGGTTAAAACGGTCGGAATTTGGCCCTGTAGCATCGGCGAGGACATATCTGATGCCAAGAGTGTCAATCAGGTTCGAGACATTTCCGGCTATCGGCGAGCTATGATATTGCTGATGTCTCGGCTGGCCTTTCCCGTCAAACAGCACTACATTATGCGCCTCAGACTGAAAGAAATAGTTCCTATATTCAGGTAGCTTATACCAGCAGCGGCCGGCTTCACCTATTATATCACTTCCTTTGTGGAAAAGAATGAAAGATGCGGCATCGGCGTGTGCATGGTTCCATGTCAGGCCTGATTTTACGGCCAGCATCGTGGCATTTTTGTTCCAGTTGTCGCGCATGGTCGCCCATCCCATGTCAGGATAGATGGCCGAATTGGCTGAGATCGGAGCTTTTGGCGTTGTATTAGCCGGATTATAAATGATGCCGACAGGTGACGAGAGCCCAAGGAATTCGCGGTGTTGCCCGTCAGTGATATTTCCCAGATACCAGTCGATGTCTTTCGATTCGTATCCGAGAGCATCGAGCAGCATCAAGGCATTATGGCCGGTTGTGGTCTTGTGGCTGTCTCCGAAATAGACACTCATCATGTCGTTGTCAGTAGGATAGTAGCTATGGATGAAGAAACCGGCCATTGCGTCAAGTTGCGGAATGGCATCCGGAGCCTTGCCGGTGACATTCTTGAGAGCCAGCAGATACAGAAGAGCTTCCTGACATCCATAGCCGGCATAGTTGATTGACTCGTACATCCCGCCGTTGCGGTCAAATGTGCGGGGCTTGTGCTGGAAATTGTCGCCTTCAAACGCAAACCATACGCTGATAGCCGAATTGGTCTCCCGGATAATCCTGTCAGCCTGAGGCAATTCATTTCTGAATGCAAGAGTGGCGACTCCACACATCCCTACGCATGACGACCACCAGCTATGGCCCATCGAATTCAGCGTGTGGATGCGTGTTTCAGGAAGTATCCAGTCTTCGGCAAGCGGTTTTATCGCAAGGCGGTAATACCCGTCTGCAATCTCCTTGCGCTCTTGGGGGGAAAGAGTCCCGTAGATGGCATCATAGGCATTTGCTACTGCAAAAATCTTGTGGGCGGTATTGAGTTCGGCCTGCTAGGGCGGATTTCGCATCATCATCTCTTTGTCGGCCCATCTGCTTGCTTTGGCGTTTTTCTGCAGTATATCCTTGGCGCAGTCGGCATAGCGCTTGTCATCAGTCAGCAGCCACGCCATGCCGAGATAGTCCACTTTTGTTATGTCCGGTTTCCGGATAAGCGCGTCTGCCGTGGAGATGATTGAGTTTACACCATTGTGGTAGAGAGTATCTGAGAAGGCTTTCTTTTTGACAGCCGCCACTTTCTCAGGAAGCAACAGGACACTCTTGTGAGATACCGCGCTCAGGTCGGCAATACATGCGAATGCGATAATTGCAATTGTTATTATCTTGTGTATCATATGGCAAAATTAGCAAAAAGGCGGGATTTGACGCACTCCCGCCTTTCCCAAACGGAGTCAGAATCCACACTTCCGGCCGGATGATTTTTGCTGACGGCGTGAGCCGGATCGAGGTCTACAATATGGCCGGGATGAAAGTTGCCGATGCTGCTGATTGTGTTCGCGTAGCTCCGGGCCTTTATATAGTAAAGGCATATGGTGAGACGCAGACTGTAGTCCGCAAAGTTGCGATCAGATAATCAGCCGGCTTGTTAAATAATAATTAAGGTAAATAAGATTGCAGGCAATATTTCGTTCGTCGGTGCGTGGCAGATTTCAAATGCCGCGCACCGTAATTTTTTAGGAAGCTGCTCTGATAGATGTGATAGCTTAGTCTCCGCAACTGTCAAGACCGAGTTGCTCAAGTTCGTCAATGTCATCAGGCTCGACCGTACATCCGTCGGAGTCAGGATAAACGGCTATTTTGATGACGTTTTCGCGGCGTTGTTCGAATAACGAATAGGCCTCGCGTATTCTGCTCAGCGGATAGCGGTGAGTGATGAGTGGTGTAGTGTCGATTTTACCTTCGGCGATCAGACGGAGAATTTTGTCGCATTTACAGCCGTCTACGCCTCCGGTCTTGAACGTGAGATTTTTGCCATACATATCGGGGAGAGGCAATATCTGAGGCTTGTCATATAGAGCCACTATGGTCACAATGGCGTTGGGGCGCGCTGCCCTCCAGGCCATTTCAAAAGATGTATCCGTTCCGGCCACTTCGATCACCCGGTCTGCTCCTCTTGATTCGGTCAGCCTGCTGACATCCTCAAGACATCGGGTCGGATCAGTGACAAACACCTCCGGATGATGTTTCCTGACAAAATCACGACGCGCGTCATCTGTCTCGCATACAATTATATGGCGTGGGTTATAGAGGCTGACGCATTGCAGGGTGCAGAGGCCTGTCGGGCCGGCCCCGATGATCAGCACTGTGTCGCATTCTGAAATTTCTGTAATCTCGGCCGCCCAGTAACCCGTAGCAAGTATGTCACCGGTGAAGAGAGCCTGCTCGTCGGAAACGCCTGCGGGTATTGGTGTGAGACAATTGTCGGCAAACGGGACTCTGACATATTCAGTCTGTCCGCCATCGATCCTGCATCCCAGAGCCCAGCCTCCATTTGGATCCTCGCAGTTGTTGACCCAGCCTCTACGGCAGAAGAAACACTCCCCGCAGAAGGTCTCTACATTGACCGCAACCCGGTCGCCCGGTCTGACAGAACTTACTTCCGGTCCGACCGACTCCACTATGCCTACCATCTCATGGCCTACGGTTATGCCGGGCTTTGCCTGGGGTACGGATCCATGCAGGATATGCAGATCCGATGAACAGATGCTTGACAGTGTCACTTTCACTATCGCATCTTTCGGATCAGTGATCTGAGGCATCTGTTTCTCGGTAAGTTCGAATCTCCCTTTTGAAATATATGTGAGCGCTTTCATTTTTCGGTTTTGGATGAATTGTTTTCTTCTGTTTCCGGACTGCCGGCTGACAGATGTGACAGTAACCGCAAAGTTAAAAATAAAAATTGAAACCGGGCCATGAATCATCGGCAAGGCCTCTGTCTCATGCCCCGGGTTCAGAATTTATGGATGTATGCGGATTAGAGTAGAATCTCTCCTATTTATTGGTCTTCCGCTTGTCCCACAACGGATGGGCAGGATCTTCGGCTGTGAGTGCCTCGGCTAGGTCTATGCCGAGTGCTTCGGCAAGCATCCTGCCATATTCAGGATCGGCATTATGACACGCGCGTGTGTGGCGCTGCTTTATGAATAGCGGCACTCCTTCCATCTGCGCCGCGGTGTTCTGGCAGGTGGCAAGCTTGTCGGTGTCTGACATCAGCCGCCATAGTTTGCCGGGCTGAGTGTAATAGTCATCGTCATATTCCCGTTCGTCATAATCATAGGCTTCCCCCTGGAGTTCCAGCGGCGGTTCTTTAATTACCGGATTGTCATGCCATTCCCCGAAGCTGTTGGGTTCGTATGCGATAGTCGATCCATAGTTGCCGTCGGTGCGCATCTGTCCATCGCGATGATAGGCGTGCACCGGACACTTCGGCTGATTGACCGGAATGAGATTGTTGTTGACTCCGAGGCGGTAGCGTTGAGCATCGCCATATGAGAAAAGGCGTCCCTGAAGCATTTTGTCAGGCGAAAAACCTATGCCATCAACTATATTGGCGGGATTGAAGGCCGCCTGCTCGATCTCGGCGAAAAAGTTTTCAGGGTTGCGGTTCAGTTCGAGAATTCCAACGTCGTGCAGTGGGAAGTCTTTGTGATACCACACTTTGGTCAGATCAAACGGGTTGATGTGGTACTTTTTTGCCTCCTCTTCCGTCATCAGTTGTATCTGGAGTTTCCAGCGTGGGAATTCGCCGCGCTCAATGGCCTCGAACAGATCTCTCTGATTCGACTCGCGGTCTTTGGCAATGATGGCCTCGGCCTCCTGGTCGGTCAGATTTTTTATGCCCTGAAGGGTGCGGAAGTGGAATTTTACCCATATGCGCTTGTTGTCCTTGTTGATGAAACTATAGGTGTGGCTCCCGAATCCGTGCATGTGGCGGAATGAGGCCGGAATGCCGCGTGGCGACATTGTTATTGTGACCTGATGAAGGGCTTCCGGCAGGAGAGTCCAGAAGTCCCAGTTAGCCGTCGGATTGCGCATCCCGTTACGCGGGTCACGCTTGATGGCATGATTCAGATCAGGGAATTTGAGAGGATCGCGCAGGAAAAATACCGGGGTGTTGTTGCCGACGAGATCCCAGTTGCCTTCATCAGTGTAGAATTTCATGGCGAAGCCACGGATATCGCGCTCTGCATCAGCGGCTCCGCGTTCTCCGGCTACAGTGGAAAATCTTACAAGGCAAGGTGTCTGTTTGCCTATTTCTGAAAAAATAGACGCGCGGGTGAATTCTGTAATGTCGTTGGTGACGGTGAAAGTGCCGAAGGCGCCTGAACCTTTGGCATGCATACGCCTTTCCGGTATGACCTCTCGGTCGAAATGGGCTATTTTTTCAAGATACCAGGGATTTTGAGCTGTGACGGGGCCTCGCAGACCTGCGGTCTGGACATTCTGGTTGTCGGCGATCGGGCGCCCGTTTTCAGCGGTGAGTCTTTTCTTGTCCATACAATCACAATGAGGGGTTAAAGGTCAGTAAAAGGGGTTCTTAAACATTTGCTTAAACGATCGGGCGTCCCAAATGGTTTGCTGGCTCAGGACATAAAGAAATGGAAAAATCGTGAAAAGTGGTAATTATTACCGCATTTCGGGGTTTTGCAAAGACTGCCTGACGTGCTAATTTTGCACTTGACAAACAGATTGTTAAACCGACAGCACATGAAGAAAATGAAAAAAACAGCTTATCTCATCTTATTCAGTGTACTGACAGCAAATTCTCAGGTAATGGAAAATCCGAACACAGACATGTCAGTTGCTCCGGTGGAGCAACTGGCGCTCACACAAGAGTGGGACAAGGTATTCCCGAAAAGCGATAAAGTAGATCACCGGAAGGTTACATTCGTCAACCGCTATGGCATCACGCTTGCAGCTGACATGTACACTCCGAAAGATGCTGCCGGAAAGCTTCCTGCAATAGCCGTTAGCGGCCCGTTTGGAGCTGTCAAGGAGCAGTCGAGCGGACTATATGCCCAGCAGCTTGCAGAGCGAGGATTCATCACAATTGCTTTCGATCCGTCATTTACCGGAGAAAGCGGCGGTAGCCCGCGGCGTGTGGCTTCGCCTGACATAAATACCGAAGATTTCTCAGCGGCGGTTGACTTCCTGTCGGTGCTGCCGGATGTCGATTCTTCACGGATCGGAGTTCTCGGCATCTGCGGATGGGGCGGTATAGCCATCCAGACGGCCATCAACGATCCGCGTATCAAGGCCACGGTCGCATCGACAATGTATGACATGACCCGCGTTGCAGCCAACGGATATTTCGATACCGACAATTCGGCTGAGAAACGTAACGCAGCCCGCGCATCACTTGCGGCACAGCGCACAGAGGACTATCGCAACGGTTCCTATAAGCGTGCCGGTGGGGTGGTGGACCCTCTGCCCACAGATGCTCCGCAGTTTGTGAAAGACTATCATGCATATTACAAGACACCGCGTGGCTATCATCCGCGTTCCGGAAATTCAACCGATGGATGGAATGTGACATCCATACTGCCGCTGATGAACTTCAGATTTTTTGAATATGCCGGCGAACTGGAGAATGCCGTGATGATTCTGCATGGAGAGAAAGCTCATTCGCGCTATTTCGGAGAAGATACATTCAAACTGCTCTGCGGCGATAACAAGGAGTTGCTTATAGTGGATGGAGCCAGTCATTGTGACCTCTATGACAATCTTGATAAGATTCCGATGGATCGCATAGCGCAATTCTTCAGCAAGTGGATGCCTGCTGAATAACGTGTGTGAATATGGCATTCTTCTAAAATCAGGAAACGCCCCTCATAATCGAGTAGAAGGTAAACACTGATCATAGGGTGTTTATCGGGTCAAGCCGAAAGCACGGTGCATGAATTTTGAGAAAAGTGTTAAATTTGTGGCATGAAAACCGCAGATGCAATATGGATGTGCCTGCCCGAGGGCATGGACGAACTATTTGAAATGGTGCGCTTCGAGCGCACGGAACAG
>Ga0209064_1000850_pt1 | contig 60133 bp, 53 predicted proteins | sample Inofromicrocosms_FD_187498 | JGI IMG/M metagenome (GOLD analysis project Ga0209064, IMG submission 187498) | Mouse cecum microbial communities from Vienna, Austria - Inoculum for glucosamine and mucus D2O microcosms (SPAdes) (version 2) | ecosystem: Host-associated > Mammals > Digestive system >...
CATCATGGGTTGCTTCATAGCCTCGTACCAGTAGTTCCCGCGCTTCATTGTGTAGCATACCATCATCTCCTGCCTCTGTTATACCACTGCTGTCAACTCTTGGCTTTATTTTTGATCGTTGCTATAGATAGTATGGTCACTTTTTTTGAATTCATCACTTGACAATGTTGCAGTGATCTGCGGTATATCGAAGAGGCGGCGGACGCGGGCAACCAGCGGGCCAAGCTGGCTATTGATGTGTTCGTCACCGGCATCGTCCACTACATCGGCGCGTTTTATCTGGATCTGGGCCGTCTGGACGACCTGGTGTTTACGGCGGGCATTGGGGAACACTCCGCCCGCATCCGGCGCCTGGTGTGCGAGAAGCTGGCTCCCATCGGAGTAAAGCTGGACGGAGTGAAAAACGAAGCCTGCTCCGGCGAGGGCGTCATCTCGGCGAAGGATTCCGCCGTGCGGGTGCGGGTCATCCCCACCAACGAGGAGCTGGGCATCGCCCGCAGAACCTACGAAATAGACTGACAGGAGGGGTTCCCATGAACCAAAAGCTGCGCACAGACGCGGAGGACATCGCCCGCTCGGCCATCGAGGCCGTCAAGCCAGACGATGCGGTGAAGCGGGCGCTGGCGGGCTTCCGGCCCGAGGGCCGGGTGTTCTTGGCGGCGGTGGGTAAGGCGGCGTGGCAGATGGCCCAGGCGGCCGTCCGGGAGCTGCCCCGGCCTGTGGACGGCGGCGTGGTGGTGACCAAATACGGCCACGTCATGGGGGAACTGCCCGGTGTGGTGTGTTATCAATACAGTCCATAATCTCGCTGAGCGGAATATCCTTACTGCTGGCAGAAAGAAGCTTGCGGAACTTGGCGTATTGCTTTTCATAGAAGCGGCCATCCTTCATGTTCCGGGTGGCGTTGGCGGTAAAGCTCTCAATGATTGGGGCGGTATTGGTAACGGTAATATTGGCAAAACCGCTGGTCAGGTTGCCCGCATCATCCCGCACAGTGGCAGTGATGGTGTAGGTTCCCTCGCTGAACATTGCCAGAGTGCCGCCATCATTGGAGAGGAAGCCGGTGTTGCTGTCCAGGGTGACAGGTCTGCCGCCCAGCTTCACGCCCCAGCTTACGGGCAGACTGCCCGCTCCGCTGATGCCCACGGGGAACTTGGTTCCGATATGGATGGAATCGGGAGCGGTGACGGTCAGCGCAGCCTTGAAGATAATGGTGATGGACTGGCTGGCGGTGGCAGTCTTGCCGTTGCTGTCCCGGAGGGTGGCGGTCAGGGTGTACTCGCCGGGTTCGGGGAAGATCACGGTGCCGCCGTCATTGTCCAGGTTGGACAGGTCGATGATGCAGGCCGCTCCGTCCTTCTGCGCGGACCATGTGATAACCGCCCCATCCGGGTTAAAGAACTTATCCATGACCACGGGGACGCGGTTGCCCACATACTCCATATCCGCCATGGAGAATTGCAGGAAACCAACGGGCAGGACAGTGATGGTGTCGCTGGCGGTGAAGGTCCGGCCCAGGCCGTCCCGCAGAGTGCCGATCAGCCGGAACTCTCCGCCTTGGGTAAACTGGATCGCCCCGCCCAGGTTGTTCAAATCGCCAGTGACGTAGGTAGAAATATCGGCGGGCTTGCCGTCCTTCTCCAAGGACCACTCCACAGGCAGCGCAATGTTATTGCCTAGGGTCCGCACCTGCACCGTCTCGCCGGTGTAGACCTGCCGCTCCACCATATCCACCTGCAATTCCTGATCTGCCAGAACCTCAATGCTGGGACCGTCAAAGGAGAATATGGTCATGTCACAGAGGGCATGAAACGGGACAGCGCGGAGCGGATGGAACGCTACATTGAAAAACTGGCCCGGTAAGGGTCAGCATAAGGGTCAAATATTTTTATTTCAAACGATTTTGCCTTGATTCCACGAAAAATAAAACAAACTTCCGCTAATTCGCAATGAATTAGCGGAAGTTTGTGGTACGCCCGAAGGGACTCGAACCCCCAACATTCAGAACCGGAATCTGACGCTCTATCCAATTGAACTACGGGCGCATCTCTGATACCCGTATAGTATAGCAGGGTTTGTCCCATTTGTAAAGTAGCAATTGAAAAAAATTTTTGCCCAGCCTCCCACAGGGGAGGATGTCTCACATACCGCTCCCGCCCTTTACCCGCAGGCGGTTCAGCGCCCGGGCCAGGGTCGCCTGGGCCAGCTGATACTCCTGGCGGCTCTTCTTCTGCAAAATGGCCTCCCGGGCCTGGTCCGCCTCCCGGCGGGCCCGAGCCTCGTCAATCTCCTCCGGGCACTCGGCGGAGTCCACCAGCACCAGCACCTCGTCCGCCTCCACCTTCACCATACCTGGGGAAACCGCCGCCAGCCGGACCGCCTCCCCCGGCGGCTGGTAGCGCAGCGTGCCGGGCACAATGGCGGCCATCATGCCGGCGTGATGGGCCAGGATGCCTCGCTCCCCGTCGCTGGCCGGGATGGTGAGGCTGACGCAGGGCCCCTCGTACAGCGTTCGGTCCGCGGCCAGAATATGGACCTGAAAGGTATCCATCACGCGCCGCCCTCCAGCTTTTTGGCTTTCTCCACCACGTCGCGCCATGCGCCCACGTTGTAGAACGCCGCCTCCGGGTACTGGTCCAGCTCGCCGTCCACAATGGCCGCAAAGCTCTCCAGCGTATCCTTCAGCGGCACGTACACGCCGGGGATGCCGGTGAATTTCTCCGCCACGTGGGTGGGCTGGGCCAAGAAGCGCTGGAGCCTTCTGGCCCGGGCCACGGTCTTGCGGTCCTCGTCGCTCAGCTCGTCCATGCCCAGGATGGCGATGATATCCTGAAGCTCCCGGTATTTCTCCAAAATCTCCTGCACCTTCCGGGCCACCCGGTAGTGCTCCGCCCCCACGATGTCCGCCTCCAAAATCCGGGAGGACGACTCCAGCGGGTCTACCGCCGGATAGATACCCTGCTCGGAGATCTTCCGGCTGAGTACGGTGGTGGCGTCCAGATGGGCGAAGGTGGTGGCGGTGGCCGGGTCGGTCAGATCGTCTGCCGGGACGTACACCGCCTGCACCGAGGTGACCGAGCCGTTTTTGGTGGAGGTGATGCGCTCCTGGAGCTCCCCCATCTCATTGGCCAGGGTGGGCTGGTAGCCCACGGCGGAGGGCATCCTTCCCAGCAGGGTGGACACCTCGCTGCCCGCCTGGACAAAGCGGAAGATGTTGTCGATGAATAGCAGCACGTCCTTGTGCTCCTTATCCCGGAAGTGCTCCGCCATGGTCAGCCCCGACAGGGCCACCCGCATACGCACGCCGGGGGACTCGTTCATCTGGCCGAACACCAGGGCGGTTTTAGAGGACACGCCGCTCTCCCGCATCTCCCGCCACAGGTCGTTCCCCTCCCGGGAGCGCTCCCCCACGCCGGTGAAGATGGAATAGCCGCCGTGCTCCATGGCTACGTTGTGGATCAGCTCCTGGATGAGCACCGTCTTGCCCACCCCCGCCCCGCCGAACAGGCCGATCTTGCCTCCCTTGGGGTAGGGCTCCAGCAGGTCGATGACCTTGATGCCGGTCTCCAGGATTTCCACGGAGGGGCTCTGCTCGTCAAAGGCGGGCGGCTTGCGGTAGATGGAGCGCACCGGGGTGCCCTCCGGCACCGGCCCGGCCCCGTCGATGGGCTGTCCCAGCACGTTGAACATGCGCCCCAGGGTGGCCTCGCCCACCGGCACCTGGATGGTGTGGCCCGGCACATCCACCGCCAGCCCCCGGGCCAGCCCCTCGCTGGGGGAGAGCATAATGCACCGCACCGTCTTGTGGTCCATATGCTGGGCCACCTCCATCACCCGCTCCTCCCCGTTCTTTTCCACGGTGAGCTCCTCCCGCAGGCGGGGCAGCTCGCCATCGATGATCTCCACGTCCACCACGGGGCCGGATATCTGCGTGATGATCCCACGTTCCAACATCAACAACCTTCTTTCTGATGCTTTTTCCGCTGGGCCCTGGCCCCGGCGGACACCTCGGTGATTTCCTGGGTGATGGCCGACTGCCGCACCCGGTTGAATTCCAGCGACAGCTCCCCCAGCAGCTTCTCCGCGTTCTGGTTGGCGCTGTCCATGGCGGTCATGCGGGCCTGCTGCTCACAGCAGAAGCTGTCGATGAGGGCGCTGTAGATAAAGCCGGACACATAGCTGGGCATCATGCTGTCCAGCACCGCCTGCACGCTGGGCAAAAACTCAACGGGGGTGGTCACCGGCGGCTCAATGCGGGCGGAGTCGGCAAAATGGGTCCGGTGGAAGGGCAGAACCCGGGTGCACCTGGCCTGGAAGTCCATGCCGTTCCCCATGTCGGTGTACACCACGTAGATTTTGTCCAGCCGGTCGTTTTCAAAGCCGTCCAGCAGCAGCGCGCTGATCTCCCGGGCCCTTGCCATGGTGGGGTTTTGGGCGGTGTAGAGGAAGCTGTGCTCAATGGGGATGCCGTGGGAGGCAAAAAAACGCCTCCCATACTCCCCCACCACATACAGCTTGGTGTCCGGGTGGGTGTCCAGCAGCTTCAGCGCCTCCTTGATGGCGTTCTGGTTATAGGCCCCCGCCAGCCCCTTGTCGGCGGTGATGACCAGACAGGCGTTTGGCTTATCCAGGGGCGCCTCCCCCTCCAGGGGGTAGAAGTAGGGGCTGTCCACCACCTCCCCGCCCACGGTGCGGAAGATGCGCTTGATCTCCCGGCGCAGGGCCTCAAAGTAGGGCCGGGTGTTGTCCAGCTCCTGCCGGGCCCGGCGCAGCTTGGTGGAGGCGATGAGGTACATGGCGCTGGTGATCTTCTTGGTCTCCTGGACGCTGTCGATGTGGTCCTTGATCTCCTTGGTCCCGGCCATATCAACCGCCCTGCTTTCCGCCGCCCTGGAACCGGGCCAGATATGCCCGGGCCAGGTCCAGGATCTCCTCCCGGTCGTCCTCGGACAGCTTGCCGGTCTGGTCGATGCGGGCGCACAGGTCGGCGCCCTCCCCCTCCACGCAGTCCAGCAGCCCGGCCCGGAACCGGTCCATCTGATCCAGCGGCACGTCCTGCATCACGCGGCCCATGGCAGCGGTGAGCACGATGACCTGCTGGTGGTGGGACAGGGGGGCGTACTGGGGCTGGCGCAGCAGCCGCATCAGCCCCTGGCCGTAGGACAGCTGGCGCTTGGTGGCCTCGTCCAGGTCGCTGGAGAACTGGGTGAACACCTCCATCTCCCGGTACTGGGCCAGATCCAGCCGGATGGCCCCGGCGGCGGACTTTTTGGCCTTGGTCTGGGCATCGCCGCCCACACGGGACACGGACAAGCCCACATTGACGGCGGGGCGCTGGCCGGAGAAGAACAGGTCGCTCTCCAAAAAGATCTGTCCGTCGGTGATGGAGATGATATTCGTGGGGATGTAGGCGGACACGTCCCCCGCCTGGGTCTCCACGATGGGCAGGGCGGTCATGCTGCCGCCCCCCAGATCATCGCTGAGGTGGGCCGAGCGCTCCAGCAGCCGGGAGTGGAGGTAGAACACGTCGCCGGGGTAAGCCTCGCGGCCGGGGGAGCGCTCCAGCAGCAGCGACAGCGCCCGGTAGGCGATGGCGTGCTTGCTCAGATCGTCGTACACGATGAGCACGTCGTCCCCCTGGTACATGAAGTGCTCGGCCAGGGCACACCCGGCGTAGGGGGCGATATACTGCAAGGCGGCGGACGCCCCCGCGGGGGCGGTGACGATGGTGGTGTATTCCATAGCCCCCCGGCGGGCCAGATTTTCCGCCAGCTGGGCCACCGAGCTGGTCTTTTGGCCGATGGCTACATAGATGCACACCACGTCCTTGCCCTTCTGGTTGAGGATGGTGTCCAGAGCGATGGCGGTCTTGCCGGTCTGGCGGTCGCCGATGATCAGCTCCCGCTGGCCCCGGCCGATGGGGAACATGGAGTCGATGGCCAAAAGCCCCGTCTCCATGGGGGTGTTCACCGGCTGGCGCTCCAGGATGCCCGGGGCGGGGGTCTCCATGGGGCGGTAGCCCTCCGGCTCAATGGCCCCTTTGCCGTCCAGCGGCAGGCCCAGGGCGTCCACCACCCGGCCCAGGTAGCCCTCCCCCACCGGCATACCGGCGGTTTTCAGGGTGCGGCGGACCATGCTGCCCGCCCGGATCTCCTCGCCGTCGCCGAAGAGGATGCAGCTCAGCCCCTCGGGGCGCAGGTCCTGCACCATGCCCTTCACGCCGCCCTCGAACACCAGGATCTCCCCGTACTGGGCGTGGGTCAGCCCGCCTACGGCGGCGATATCGCTGTCCACCGACAGCACCTCGCCCATCTCCTCCGGCGCGGGGGAGGGCTCCCACCGCTCCACCGCCTGGCGCATGAGGGGAACGATGTCGTTATGTCCCGGCTCCAGCCTGCGCAGGTAGTCCTGGAACTGCCTCACCCGTCCGTCCAGGGTCCAGTCGTACACGTCCGAGCCCACCTGGAGGCGGAAGCCGTCCTGGAGGGTCTCGTCATAATCCCAGTGGAGGGGCACCTTCCGCTTGTAGGTGCGGGAGAGGAACTGCTCAAACCGCTGGAGCTGTTCCTGGGTGGGCTGGTCGGCGCTGCGCAAAAGGGCGGTGAGGCGGCTTCTAGCGTCCCTCATGCGCCCCGCCTCCCTCCGTCAGGTCCAGGAACTGGTCAAAGAAATCCGCGCCGGGCTTGGCGGCCAGCTTTTTCGCCGCCCGGGCGGCCAGCTCCCGCAGCTCCCGCTGGGACTCCCGCAGCGCCCGCTCCTTGGACTGCTCCGCCTCGGCCTGGGCCTTGGCGATGATGTGGCGGGCCTGCTCCTCGGCCTGGGCCAGCTGCTCCTGGGCGGCGTCGGATGCCGCCTGCTGGGCGCGCATCCGCTCGTCGTGGATTTCGTCGTCCGCCGCCTCCAGCTTGGCCTGGGCCTGGGCCTTAAGGCGTTCGGCCTGGGCCAGCTTGTCCGATGCCTGCTCCTCCAGCTGCTGGTAATAGGCGGCCCGCTTGTCCATAAACTGCTTCACCGGCTTGAACAGGAGGAAATACAGCCCACCCGTCAGAATAGAGAGGTTCATCCAGTGCAGCAGGATCTGCTGCAAATTGATATTCAGAGGCATGACAAAGCCCTCCCGCCGTTACAGCACAAAGATGATGAGGATGACCACCAGCAGCGCATAGATGATGGCCGTCTCAATAAAGACCAGGCCCAGCATCAGGGTGGTGCGGATCTTGCCCTCCGCCTCGGGCTGGCGGGCAAGGCTCTCGGTGGACTTGGCTGTGGCAAGGCCCATGCCCACCGCGCCGCCGGCGGCGGCGATGCCCACGGCGATGCCCGCCGCGATGGCCTTCAGCCCGATGGTGGAGCCCTCATCGCTCTCGGTCTGGGCCGCAGGCTCTCCCTGGCTGGGGGCGTCGGCAGCGAAGGCGGGGGCGGCCAGGGACAGGGCCAGCATAAACACACCGGCCAGGATAAGGATTTTTTTCAGCAGCTTATTCATAGGTAACGACCTCCACATTTATGTTTTTATGCGCTCAGGCGTTTTCCGCTTGGAGCTTTTTCTTTTTCTCCTTCTTGTGAGAGGGCTCGGACACCTCGCCGTAGTACAGCGCGGTGAGCATGGTGAGCACGTAGGTCTGGATCAGGGCGTGGAGCAGGGTGAACAGCACCCCCACCACCACGGGGAGCACAAAGCTGAGCGCCACGTAGTAATATACCAGCTCCGTCACCAAAAGGCCGCTGAGCAGCGCGCCGAAGAGACGGAAGCTCATGGATATGGGCAGGGAGAACTCCTTCAGGGTCTTTCCCACGCCGCCCAGGCCGTTGGCGGCCACGCCGCCGGACAGGATCACCAGATAGGACAGGGTGCCCATGGCGATGGCGGCGTTCACATCGGACAGCGGGGCGGGCAGGGTGATGGGATGGCCGTGGACGGTGACCGCCTGGAGCCCCAGCAGCTCAGACAGGGTGCCCACAAAAATGTACGCCCCGGCGGCAAAGAGGTAGGCCCCTAAAAAGCGGTTGCGGTGGGGGCTGTTTTCCCTGGCCATGCCGTCGAACAAACCCACCAGCTCCTCCAGCGCCAGCTGCAGCCTTCCCGGCCGGTACTGGAACCGGGGGATGGCGAAAACCCGGATCAGGACGGCGGCCAGCAGCAGGAAGGCCGTCACCAGCAGCGCCGAGATCATCCCCGGGTTCACCGTCATCAGGCCGAACAGGCTGACCTGCCCCGTGCCGTGGAGCACCGCGTCCCGCATGGCCTCCTGCACGCTCTCCGACGGGCCGGGCGAGCCCGCCAGCAGCGCGGCGATGAGCAGCAGCACTGCGGCCGCCAGGCACACCGCCAGCCCTTTTTTCTGTTGCTTCATCCAAGCATTCCTTCTTTCGAGCAATTCCCCGCGCCCCTCCGGCGCGGCGCACCTATTATACACCTGCGCTCCCCGCTTGTCTACTGAAAACAGCGCGCTTTTCGCCCCTCTCTTTTCCCCTCCCCCGTCTCTCCGGCCCCGGGAGGGCAAAGCGTCAAAAGGCCGGGCGCGGCACGCCCTTTTTTCAGCGATCCACACAAGGGAAATTTCCCCCAAATACTGGCATCCGACAGCGGCATTTGATACAATACTGGCGGTTAACCACCGAAAGGAGTGGGTTTTATGTCCAGCGCCGAGGCGTTGCAATACTATCTGGCGGCCCTGAAGCAGGGCCAGCGGGAATATAAAAACTGTGTCCACCGGGGGCTGGCCCCCAACATCCAGGCCCTGGGGCCGGACAAGCTCCAGCTCTCCCAGGTAAATCTGGGGGTGATGGACGTGCCCATCTATCTGGTGGTGGGCTCCACGGAGGAGGCCCGGTGCAATTCCTTCTCCGCCGGGTTCTTCCCCCTGATGGGGCCGGAGTCGGAATTTGCCACGAAATGGGTCAACCTGTGCGCCGCCCAGCTCAGCGAGGGCATACACGACCCCATCAAGTGCTATGAGTACCTGGGCCGGTTCTACGTCCAGGAGGGAAACAAGCGGGTGAGCGTGCTCAAAAGCATGGGCTCGGCCATCGTGCAGGCGGACATCATCCGGCTGATGCCGGAGCAGTCGGACGACATCACCACCCAGATTTATCTGGAATTTCTGGACTTTTTCAGGCACAGCCGCTGCTGGGGCCTGCATTTCAGCGACCTGGGCGGGTACGCCAAGCTCCAGGCTGCCCTGGGCTTTGCCCGCGACGAGGATTGGCCGGAGGATTTCCAGAAGAAATTCAAGGCCCGGTACTTCAGCTTCCGGGAGAGCTTCTACCGCCTGGGGGGCGGCGGCCTGGGGCTGACCGCCGGGGACGCGCTGCTGCGCTGGCTGGAGTTCTACGACGCCCAGCAGTTCCTCTCCTCCATCGGCGAGGGGGAGTACCGCAGAACCCTGTCCGCCATCTGGAAGGAGCTGTGTCTCCACGGTTCCCCGGACCCCATTGCCGTGAGCCTGGCCCCCGCCGCCGGCGAGGAGAAAAAGAGCGTCATGTCCGCCCTGCTGGGGACGAAAAAGCGGCTGCGGGTGGCCTTTTTGTTTCAGGGCACCCCCAGCACCAGCGGCTGGACCGCCGCCCACGACAAGGGCCGGGAATACCTGGAGCAGACCCTGGGGGACAGCGTGAGCGTCATCAGCTACTACGGCGTCTCCCCCCATGGGACGGAGTCCGCCATCTGCGAGGCGGTGCAGGGGGGCGCGGAGCTCATTTTCACCACGTCGGTGAGCCTGATCGACGCCACGCTGCGCGTGGCGGTGAAGTACCCCAAGGTGCGCTTTATGAACTGCTCCATCGACCAGCCCTACGTGAATGTGAAGGCATACTACTGCCGGGTGTACGAGGGCAAATTCATCACCGGCGCCATCGCCGGGGCCATGAGCCAGACCGGGCGCATCGGCTACGTGGGCAGCTACCCCATCCTGGGGGTGCCCGCCAGCATCAACGCCTTCGCCCTGGGGGCGGCGCTCACCAACCCGGAGGCCCGCATCGACCTGCGCTGGCACTGCCTGCCGGGAAACTATATGGGCGAGTTCCAGCGCCAGAGCATCCAGATCGTCAGCGACCGCGACTTCATCTCCGAGCAGCCCGACGGCGCCCAGGGCCTGGCCCGGCTGGAGCCGGACGGGGAGCTGGTGCAGCTGGCCTCCCCCAGCTGGCACTGGGGGGAATTCTACGTGCGCATCGTCCGGGAGATGCTCCGGGACCCCAGGGCCATCCCCCTGGCGGAGGACGCCAGCCGCGCCATCAACTACTGGTGGGGGATGAACAGCGGCGTGGTGGACCTGCGCTTCAGTCCCCACCTGCCCGAGGGGGTGCGCTCACTGGCGGAGATTTTGCGCCAGGGCATCCGAACGGGAGCCATCCATCCCTTCCAGCGTCTCATCCGGGACCAGGCGGGCCGTGTGGTCAACGACGGCTCCCGGGACCTCTCCATGGAGGAAATCCTGAAAATGAACTGGCTGTGCGACCGGATCGACGGCTCCCTGCCCGCCTTTGACGAGCTGCTGGACGTGGCCAAGCCCACGGTGCGCCGGCTGGGGGTGGACCGGGAGAGCATCCCGCCGGAGGAGGAAAAACCGTGAAGCTGCTGGTCATCTCCGACGCCCCGGACCAGGGACTGTGGGACTACTTTTCCAAGGAAAAGCTCCAGGGAGCGGACGCCATCATCTCCTGCGGCGACCTGCCCTCCAGCTACCTCACCTTTCTGGTCACCATGTCCAACAGGCCGCTGTTCTATGTCCACGGCAACCACGACACCCGCTATGAGCAGCAGCCCCCCGAGGGGTGCGACTGCATCGACGGCAAAGTCATCGAGTTCAAGGGTTACCGCATCCTGGGCCTGGGCGGGTGCATGAAGTATAACAGCAGCGTCCACCAGTACACCGAGCGCCAGATGCGCTGGCGCATCGCCAAGCTGGGCCGTGCCCTGCGCAGGGGCGGGGTGGATATCCTCATCACCCACGCCCCCTCCCAGGGGGTGGGCGACATGGACGACGCCTGCCACCAGGGCTTCGCCTGCTTTAAGCGCCTGATGGACCGCTTTAAGCCCCGCTACCACCTCCACGGCCACGTCCACCTGCAATACGCCCCCGGCTTCCCCCGTGTCCGGGAATATGGGGACACCACGGTGGTAAACGCCTCTGGAAAATACTTCATCGAGCTGCCCGACAGGCCCTGCGCCCCCCGGCCCAAGGGCTGCCTGCGGCGCTGGGCGGCCCGGCGGAGCGGCCATGAATATTAAAAGCGGCGCAAAAAGGAGGCGGACCGCTGTTTCCACAGCGGTCCGCCTCCTTTTCAATTTGGCATAGCGTGCAGCCCGGGACGAAATTGTTATCATTCCGCGGCGCCACCCGCGCTGTCCTTCCGGCAAGGGACCTCCCCCGAGCCCCGGCAGTGCCGGGGCTGAAGCCTTTTTCCCGCTGTTGCCAATCGGAAATTCCCCGAAACCGGCCTGGATTTCGGCAAAAAATTATGGTACAATATCCGAGAAGAAAACCGACGGGAGGGATGGACCCATGACAAACTGGGAAGAATTACACCGCCTCTGTATGGGCTGCCAGCGGTGCGCCCTGGCGGACACCCGCACCAACGCGGTGTTCGGCAAGGGTCCCCGGGACGCGAAAATCATGTTCATCGGCGAGGGCCCCGGCGAAAACGAGGACCTTCAGGGGGAGCCCTTTGTGGGCCGGGGCGGACAGCTGCTGGATGAGATGCTCTCCCTCATCGGCCTGAGCCGGGAACAGAATTTTTACATCACCAACATCGTCAAATGCCGCCCGCCCAAGAACCGGGACCCGCTGAACACCGAGCAGGACGCCTGCATCGGCTACCTGTGGGATCAGATGGCGCTGCTCCGGCCCCGGATTGTGGTGTGCCTGGGGCGCATCGCCGCCATGCGCCTCATCAAGCCGGACTACAAGATCACCCGGGAGCACGGCCATTGGCTGGAGAAGGACGGGGTGTTCTACACCGCCATCTACCACCCTGCCGCCCTGCTCCGGGACCCCTCCAAGAAGCCGGACACCTTTGCCGACCTGCGGGCCATCCGCGCAAAAATACGGGAGGTCTGCCCGGAGGCCTATGGCTGAGGCTCCGCGCTGTCCTATTCACGCTGCGCCTGTTCGCAACGCGCGGCTTCGCTCCGTCTCAAGCAAAACCCAGACCCATTCGGCGGGTCTTGGGCTTTTGCTTTCGCTGCGCTCCATCCGCGCTGCTCACGACGGCTCCGCGCTATCCCATTCACGCTGCGCCTGTTCGCAACGCGCGGCTTCGCTCCGTCTCAAGCAAAACCCAGACCCATTCGGCGGGTCTTGGGCTTTTGCTTTCGCTGCGCTCCATCCGCGCTGCTCACGACGGCTCCGCGCTATCCCATTCACGCTGCGCCTGTTCGCAACGCGCGGCTTTGCTCCGTCTCAAGCAAAACCCAGACCCGTTCGACGGGTCTTGGGCTTTTGCTTTCGCTGCGCTCCACCCGCGCTGCTCACGACGGCTCCGCGCTATCCAGCAGGTTCATCACCGACACCTCAAAGGCGGTGCGCTCCACCTGCTCCCCGTCCACCAGCTTGTGGTACTGCCGGCTTTGCAGCCGCCCCTCCAGCCGCAGCCGGTCCCCCACGTCCAGCGCGCCGCAGTGGGCGGCCAGCGAACCCCAGGCGATACAGGGCAGGTAGTCCGCCCGGCCGTAGGGCCGGTTGACGGCCAGCAGCAAGTCGCAGATCTCCCGCCCCAGCGGCGTGCGCCGGAGGGTTGGCCGGCGGCACAGCGCCCCGCCCAGGGAAAGCCGGTTCTCCCCCTCCTCCAGCCGCGAGGGCGCTACCTCCCGGGCCAGCACCGTGATGACCAGCTTGCTCCCCGTCCCCGTGCGGTTGTTATAGGAGCGCACCTCTCCCGCCACGCTCACCCACTCCCCCGGCGTCCACAACGCCGGGTCGGCGCTCACCACGTTCAGCATGTCGTCCACCCCGCTCAGCCGGGGCACCCGCAGGGGGACCAGGTAGTAGTCCACCCCATGATTCCGATGGGAGGGGACGGGAGCCCTCGCGGCCTGTCCCCGCAGCACGATTTTGTTTTCTCCCCTGTACTCGTCCATGTAATCACGCTCCGTATGTCAATTGCCATCCTGCCTTGACTATATGAGCGGGGCGCGCCGGGTATGCCACTTTTCCCCAGGCACGCCCGCCAAGTATGCCCATTGACAACGGGATGCGGCGCGGTATAATATAGGGATGAACCCAGCCGAAGGAGGGCTAAGGATGGAACTGGAACTGACGCGCAAGCAGCTTCGGCGGCTGCTGGACATGGTGTATATCGGCAACTGGATTTTGAACTCCACCAGGGGAGAGGACCGCTTCAAGGATTACGACGAGGTAGAGAGCCTGCTCTTCGCCCATGCCGCCCAGGAGGGTATGCCAAGCCTGGCTGAGACCTACCAGGGGGAGGTGATCCCCTCCCGTGCCTTTGCCGAGGGGGGCATCCACGAGGCCATCATGGAGTATGAAAACAACGTGTTCTTCGAAATTCTGGCGGAGGATCTGGCCCGGCGGGACATGGACGATGTGCCCATCGACGAGACCAACTACGACGAGCTCGCCCAGCGCATCGACGCCTACATTGACGAATTTGAGGCCCACGGGACGGATAACATCACGGTGGACTGTTGACGAAGGACTGCGGGGGAACCCGGCGCGGAGCGAACGCAACCGCTTCGCAGCGTGACAAGCAAAAAGCGCAAGCCGCCATGACAGGCGGGGCGCAAAAGGAGAGGACAAAAGCGGCTGGCTTTCGTCCTCTCCTCTTATTTCCTCTATTTTTTCTTCTTTTTAAAGAACTCCTTCACCGGCGAGCCGGAGGCCGGCGCGGGGGTGGACTCCCCCATGGCCTCGGCAAAGGCCTGGAGCGCGTCCCGCTGCTGGTTGGTCAGGCTGGCGGGCACCTTGACCTGGACGGTTACGTACTGGTCGCCCCGGCCCCTGCCCCGCAGCTCGGGGATTCCCTTGCCCCGCAGACGGAAGGTTGTGCCCGGCTGGGTGCCGGCGGGCAGGGTGTACTTCACCTTGCCGTCGATGGTGGGAATCTCCAGCTCCGCGCCCATGGCGGCCTGATAGAAGCTCACCGGGCACTCGTACAGCACCGAGGTGCCCTCCCGCTGGAAATAGGGGTGGGGCTTCACCCGCACCTCCACGATGAGGTCGCCCGCCGGGCCGTTGTTGGCCCCTGCGTTCCCCTGTCCCCGCAGGGAGATGGCCTGCTTATCGTTGATGCCCTGGGGAACGCTGACGGAGATCTTACGCTGCTTCCTCACATTGCCCCCGCCGCCGCAGCTCTTGCAGGGCTGGTGGATGATCTTGCCCGTCCCCCGGCAGCGGCTGCACGGCGCGGAGCTGGTAAAGGCCATCCCCCCCATGCGCTGCTGCACCCGCACGGTGCCCGAGCCCCGGCAGTCGGGGCACACCTCGGCGGTGGTGCCGGGGGCGCAGCCGGAGCCGTGGCAGCTCTCGCAGCTCTCCAGGCGGGTGAGGCTGATCTCCTTCTCGCAGCCAAAGGCCGCCTCCTCAAAGCTGATGGTCACGCCGGCGCGCAGGCTCTCCCCCCGCTGGGGGCCGCTGCGGTTGGCGCTTCTGCCCCCGAAGCCGCCGCCCAGCAGATCGCCCAGGATATCGCCGAAGCCGAAATCTCCAAAGTCGCCGAAATCCCCATAGCCGCCAAAGCCCCCGCCGCCAAAGTTGGGGTCCACCCCCGCATGGCCAAACTGGTCGTACTTGGACCGCTTGTCCTTGTCGCTGAGCACCTCGTAAGCCTCGTTGATCTCCTTGAACTTGGCCTCGGCCCCCTTGTCCCCGGGGTTCATGTCCGGGTGGTACTGCTTGGCCAGCTTGCGGTAGGCCTTTTTTAGCTCGTCGTCGGAGGCGGTTTTGGCCACCCCCAGCACCTCATAGTAATCTCGTTTTTGCTCCGCCATATGGAATCACCTCTTAAACGCGGGAAAGGCGGGGCGCAATGCCCCGCTGTTTCCCGCTTGTTTGCAGCATTGTTGTCACGCTGCGAAGCGGCCAGGGCGTTCGGTCGCTTTCGCTGCGGCTCAGGCAAAACCCGGCCCCACATTGTGGGCCCTGGGCTTTTGCCCTCGCTCCGCTCCAAGCTTCCTCGCTGTCCGCTTCTCCACGCTTCTTATTTATCGTCGTCAACCACTTCATAGTCGGCGTCCACCACGTTGTCCCCGCCGGGCTGGCCGCCGCTGAAGCCCGCGCCGCCCATGTCGGGGCCGGGGCCGGGCTGGCCGCCCTGCTGGGCATACAGCTTCTCGCTGACAGCATAGAATGCCTTCTTCAGTTCCTCTGTGGCGCCCTTGATGGCCTGGGTGTCGGCGCCCTTCAGCGCCTCCTTCACCTTGTTGAGGGCAGCGTCGATGGAGCTCTTGTCGGCGGCATCCACCTTATCGCCCATCTCGTCCAGAATCTTCTCGGTCTGGTACACCATCTGGTCGGCCTCGTTGCGGATGTCCACTTCCTCTTTCCGCTTGGCATCCTCGGCGGCGAACTGCTCCGCCTCGCGCACGGCCTTGTCCACATCCTCCTTGGACATGTTGGTGGAGGAGGTAATGGTAATGTGCTGCTCGGTGCCGGTGCCCAGATCCTTGGCGGACACGTTGACGATGCCGTTGGCATCGATGTCGAAGGTCACCTCGATCTGTGGCACCCCCCGGCGGGCGGGGGCGATGCCGTCCAGGTGGAACCGGCCCAGGGTCTTGTTATACTGGGCCATCTCCCGCTCGCCCTGGAGCACATGAACCTCCACGCTTGTCTGGTTGTCGGCGGCGGTGGTGAAGGTCTGGGACTTCTTGGCGGGGATGGTGGTATTGCGGTCAATGAGCTTGGTCATCACGCCGCCCATGGTCTCGATGCCCAAGGACAGGGGGGTCACGTCCAGCAGCAGCAGCCCCTTCACGTCGCCCACCAGTACGCCGCCCTGGAGGGCCGCGCCCATGGCCACGCACTCGTCGGGGTTAATGCCCTTGAAGCCCTCCTTGCCGGTGAGCCGCTTGACCATGTCCTGGACGGCGGGGATGCGGCTGGAGCCGCCCACCATCAGCACCTTCTCAATCTCGTTGCCGCTCAGGCCCGCGTCGCTCATGGCCTGGCGCACGGGGCCGGCGGTGGCCTCCACCAGGTGGGAGGTGAGCTGGTCGAACTTGGCCCGGCTGAGGGTCAGGTCCAGGTGCTTGGGCCCGGTGGCGTCGGCGGTGATATAGGGCAGGTTAATGGTGGTGGATGTGACGCCGGACAGCTCAATCTTGGCCTTCTCGGCGGCCTCCTTCAGCCTCTGCATGGCCACCTTGTCGCCGGTGAGGTCAATGCCCTCCGCCTTCTTGAACTCGGCGGCCATCCAGTCCATCACACACTTGTCGAAGTCGTCGCCGCCCAAGCGGTTGTTGCCCGCGGTGGCCAGCACCTCGATCACGCCGTCGCCCACCTCCAGCACGGACACGTCGAAGGTGCCGCCGCCCAGGTCGTACACCATGATCTTCTGGTCGGACTCCTTGTCCACCCCGTAGGCCAGGGCGGCGGCGGTGGGCTCGTTGATGATGCGCTTGACCTCCAGCCCGGCGATCTTGCCCGCATCCTTGGTGGCCTGGCGCTGGGCGTCGGTGAAGTAGGCGGGGACGGTGATCACCGCCTCGGTGACGGTCTGGCCCAGGTAAGCCTCGGCGTCCGCCTTCAGCTTCTGGAGGATCATGGCGGAGATCTCCTGGGGGGTGGAGCGCTTGCCGTCGATATTCACCTTATAATCGGAGCCCATCTCCCGCTTGATGGAGGTGATGGTACGGTCGGGGTTGGTAATGGCCTGGCGCTTGGCCACCTGGCCCACCATGCGCTCGCCGTCCTTGGAGAAGGCCACCACGGACGGGGTGGTGCGGTTGCCCTCGGCGTTGGGGATGACGACGGCCTCGCCGCCCTCCATGACGGACACGCAGCTGTTGGTCGTGCCTAAGTCGATACCGATAATTTTGCTCATAATGATTTCCTCCTGTTATATGAAAAGTGTATTTTTACAATGTGAAATTGGGGGATGCTTTGTTGTCACGCTGCGAAGCGGCCAGGACGCTCGGCCGCTTTCCTTCCGGCTCGGCCTGGTCTGCGGGCGGCTGCGCCGTCCTCCGCCCGGCCTCGCTCCAGTCCAAGCTTCCTCACTGTCCGCTTCTCCGCGCTTCTCAGTTTGCCACCTTTACCATGGAGAACCGGATCACCCTGTCCCCGCACAGGAAGCCCTGCTGGAACACCTCCACAATGGTGCTCTCCCCCGCCTCCTCGTCGTCGCAGTGCATGACGGCGTTGTGGCGGTTGGGGTCAAAGCTCTCGCCCAGGGCGGGGATCATCTCCACCCCCAGCCCCGTCAGCACGTCGCACAGGCCCTTCATGGTCATCTCCACGCCCTTTTTATACGCCTCATCGGCGGTGGGCTGCTTTAGGGCCCGCTCCAGGTTGTCGTATACCGGGAGGAACGCGGCCACGGTCTGGGCTTTTGCCTCGCTCCAGGCCGACTCCTTCTCCTTGGCGGTGCGCTTGCGGTAATTGTCGTACTCCGCGGCCAGCCGCAGGTATTTGTCCGCCGCCTCCGCCAGCAGCTGGCCCTGATCCTTCTTGGGTTCCTTCTTTGCCTTCCCGAAAAACCCCTTTGCCTTGGGATCCGAGGCCTCATCAGCAGTCTCAGGGGATTCCTCAGCCCCGGGGGCCTCCGCGGCCTCCCCGGCAGTCTCCTGTCCGGGGGCCTTGACAGTCTCGTCCCCCGCATCTTCGGGAACGGGGTTTTCTTTCTTCTTCTCTTCGGCCATTGGCGTCTATTCCTCCTTTTCCGGCGTGCCGGGGGGCAGCTCCGGCTGCCCGAACAATTTAGACAGGCCGTCGGCCACATAGGACAGCTTGGCGGCCACCTTGGCGTAATCCATGCGGGTGGGGCCCACCACGCCGATGACCCCCTTCATCCCGTCCCCGATGTCGTAGCTTGCCAGCACCACGCTGGTGTCCTTCAGCTCGTCGGCCACGTTTTCCGGGCCGATGAGAATTTTTGTGTCGTCCCCCTCCAGGGCGGGCAGCGCCAGCGCCTGGGCCAGGGAACGGTCCTCCGTGAGATAGCTCATCAGCTTCTGGGCCTTGCCCACGTCCTGGTACTCGGGGTGGTCCAGGATGTGGCTGGTCCCGGCGGTGTATACCGCGCCGCTCTCCAGGGCGTCCAGCACCTCCATGGCGAAGGACACCACCAGGGAGATCAGCCCGTAGGAGCTGCCCGCCGCGTGCTCCGCCACCCGCATCAGCTCCGGGGTGAGCTGGTCCAGGGTCTTGCCCACAAACGCGGTATTCAAAAGGGTGGTGAGCAATTGCAGCTGCGGCTCGCTCAGCTGTGCCGGGAGGCGGAAGAGCTTGTTCTTCACCACGCTGCTGTCCGTCATCACCACGGCGATGAAGGAGGCCTCGTCCACCAGGATCAAATCAAACCGCCGGATGGTGAGCCGCCTGGCCCCCTCGGTGAGGGCGAAGGCGGGGTAGTTGGTGAGCTGGGACACCATGCGTCCCGCCTGGTCGATCACCTTGTCCAGCTCCCGCATTTTCAGGTGCAGCGCCTCGTTGATCTGCTTTGTCTCCTCCAGGCTCAGCCGCTGCTCCTCCATCAGCTCGTTGACGTACAGCCGGTAGCCCTGGGGGGAGGGAACCCGCCCGGCGGAGGTGTGGGGCTGCTCCAGATAGCCCAGCTCCGTCAGCTCGGCCAGCTCGTTGCGGATGGTGGCGGAGGAGACCTTTACGCCCGCCAGCTCCGCCAGCGCCTTGGAGCCCACCGGCTCCGCCGTCTGGATGTAGCTTTCCACCACGGCGCGCAGAATTTTCTTCTTTCGCTCGGACAGCTCCAATGGGCCGCCTCCTTCCCAGAGGTTTAGCACTCATCATTCCTGAGTGCTAATGATAATCTACCACCACCCCCTCAAAATGTCAATAGCCCAGATGTAAATTAAATGTGAATCCCAGGGTTCCCCGCCCCAATGCCAAAATTCCGCCTTATTTTCGCACATCCCATCCCGGATTGCTAAGCCTCTGTGGCACGTCCCTGTGCAAAGGTGAAAAAGGGGCTTTCTTTTTTCCGGCCTTCGTAGTATCATATCAAATGTATCGGCATTTTTGCCCATCTTGACCAATGAGCCGCGCCCAGGCGCGTCTGAATAGGAGGCCCCGATGATCAACACACTGGCTCTGACCGCCTCGCCCGCGCCGGAGGGAAGCGCGCCGCCCACCCTCCGGGAAATCTGGGACGCGGCGGCGTACGGCGTCACCTGGTTTTTCACCAACCTGTCCCCCGCCTTTGCCTGGGCGGTTATTGGCATCGCCCTGTGCGCCGCCTTTTTCGTGTACTACTGGCACTGCCTGCGCCCCCGGCCCCACAGCCTGGAATGGATCGCCATGGCGGAGGAGCGCGCCAAGCCCCGCCGCATGACCCTCACCCTGCCCTGCCACCCCATGGAGCGGCGGGATGTGCTGCCCCTTCTGCTGCTCACGGCGGTGTACGCCCTCACCGCCTTTTTCCAGCTGGGGGACTTCAACGCCCCCCAGTCTGCGGTGAAGTTCCAGCGGGGGGACAGCTATGAGTTCTCCTACGGCCAGCCCGTCACCGTGGACACCGTCTCCTACTATACCTCCCTGGGCACCGGGTACTACACCCTGGAGTGGGAGGGGGAGGACGGAGCATGGCACAGCCTGCGGCTGGATCAGCCCTACAACTCCCTGTTCAAGTGGAGGGTGCTGGATCTGGGGCGCAATATCGATCAAAACGGCCTGGAGATCACCAAGGATAACAACAATCTGGATGCGGAGCCTCTGGGCTCCATCACCGCCGCCCGCTTCCGTATCACCGCGTCCAGTGCGCCCCGGGACGAGGGGCTGTGGCTGTCCGAGCTGGCCCTGCGGGGCGGGACGTATACCAAAATCGATATCGGCAAAGAGGAGACAGGCCCCATGTTCCACCCCGTCCCGGATCACGTGGACGAGGGCGCGGCCGCCCTGTTCGACGAATACGAGCTGTGGACGGACAAGTACACCTATATGAACTCCACCTATTTTGACGAGATCTACCACCCCCGCACCGCCTACGAGCATCTGAACAACGTCTACCCCTACGAGGTGTCCCACCCGCCCCTGGGCAAGCTCATTCTGTCCCTGGGCATCATGATGTTCGGCATGGTGCCCTTCGGCTGGCGGTTTATGGGAACCCTGTTCGGCGTGCTGATGGTGCCCATCCTCTACGTGTTCCTGAAGAACCTGTTCGGCAAGACCCCGGTGGCCCTGTGCGGCACGGCGCTGTTCACCTTCGACTTCATGCACCTGGTCCAGACCCGCATCGCCACCATCGACACCTACGGCGTGTTCTTCATCCTGGTGTCCTACTATTTCATGTACCGCTGGCTGGCCGTCCCTGCGGGGAAGAAGCTGCGGCACTATATTCTGCCCCTGTTTTTGAGCGGCCTGTTCTGGGGCGTCGGCTGCGCCTCCAAGTGGACGGTGGTGTATGCCGGGGCCGGGCTGGCCCTGCTGTGGCTGCTGGGCATGGTCTTCAAGGCCGGGGACTGGCGGGAGGCGGAGTACCGCGCCCGCACCCAGCCCGCGCCCCCCGAACTGCGCCAGGAGGTGGCGGAGGCCCTTTTTAAGGAGGAGACGCCCCCCTGGCAGCCCCCCCATGTGCCCTCCTTCGCCGTCCATGTGTGGGGCACTATCGGGCTGTCGGTGGTATTTTTCGTCCTCATCCCTGTGTGCATTTACACCGTGTCCTACTTCCCCTACGCCCTGGCCCAGGGCAGCGCCGCAGGCTTCTGGGGCATGGCCCGGGAGTCCCTGAGCTGGCTGTGGACCGCCCTGCCCGCCCACCTGGAACGGCTCTCGGCCCAGACGGCCCAGGCCGCCGAGGCCCCCGGCCTGCTGGAGCGGATCGACGGCTTTTTCCGGGCCATCCCCGGCGACAGCGCCAACCCGGTGGACATCATGCTGAAAAACCAGCACTTCATGCTCACCTACCACCAGGGCGTCCACACCCCCCACCCCTACGCGTCCTACTGGTATCAGTGGATTTTCGACGGGCGGCCCATTTTGTATTACCGCGACCTGGACGTGCCCGGAATGAAGAGCCTTTTCGCCTCCTTCAATAACCCCTTGGTGTCCTGGACCGGGCTGGCGGCCTTTTTCGCCGTGGCCGTCCAGACGGTGCGCCGCAAATGCGGCAGGGGGCTGTTTATCCTCATCGCCATCCTGTCCCAGTTTGTGCCCTGGCTGCCCATCGGGCGCATCCTGTTCGCCTATCACTACTTCCCCACGGTGCTCTTCCTATGCTTCGCAATCGCCTATCTCATGGATGACATGATTTCCCGGCGGCGGAAGGGCTGCCGGCTGGCGGTGTACGGCTTCACCGGCTGCGCGGCGGCGCTGTACGCCGTGTTCTACCCGGAGCTCATCGGGCTGTACGTCCCCACCTGGTACGCGCAGTATTTCCTGCGGTGGCTGCCCAGCTGGCCCTTGTAGACGCAAGCTCCATATCCCTCGCTTCCGGCTTTGCCGAAACCTCGCTCATTTCGCTGCGTCTACAATTCCAAATCGAACCCGCTTCGCTGGGCTTCGATTTGGTTTAAAAGCCTTTCCTTCGCAAGCTCCATATCCCTCGCTTCGGGCTTTGCCGAAACCTCGCTCATTTCGCTGCGCCTACAATTCCAAATCGAACCCGCTTCGCTGGGCTTCGATTTGGTTTAAAAGTCTTTCCTTCGCAAGCTCCATATCCCTCGCTTCCGGCTTTGCCGAAACCTCGCTCATTTCGCTGCGCCTGCAATTCCAAATCGAACCCGCTTCTTTAGAGGTGATCCGAAATGTATTTGTGCGACATTCACAGCCATACCAAGGTCTCCCACGACAGCACGGCCGAGCTGTCGGATATGGCCCGGGCGGCCATATCCGCCGGGCTCCGGGAGCTCTGCGTCACCGACCACCACGACCTGCTGGACTTCGACGGCCGCCCCGCCCCACCCTTTGACTGGCCTGCCGCCAAGGCGCAGTACCGCGCGGTAAAGGCGCAGCTGGGGGACAAGCTCGCCCTCCGCCTGGGGCTGGAGCTGGGCTCCGCCCCCTACGACCCCCAGGCCGCCCGGGCGGTCCTGGCCCAGGGCGGGGAGGAGCTGGACTTTGTGCTGGGCTCCCTCCACAATTGGATCGGCACGCAGGGCGGTCGGGACCTCTATTTCTCAGATTACGGCAAAACCCCGGGGCTGGCCCGCAAGGCGGTGGAGAGCACCCTGGCCCACACCTGGACCCTGGTGAAGGAGTGCCCCGACTGCTACGACAGCCTGGCCCACATCGTCTACCCCCTGCGCTACATCCGCCGCGACGGGGTGGAGATGACCTTGGCCGGCTTCGAGGAACAGGTGCGGGCCATCTTTTCCCAGGTGGCCGCCACCGGCCACGCCATTGAGATCAACACCTGCCGGGGCAGGGACCTGGACTGCTGGCCCCTTCTGCTCACATGGTTCAAGCAGTGCGGCGGGGAGCTGGTCACCGTGGGGGCGGACGCCCACCGCCCCCAGGATGTGGCAAAGGGCATCCCCCAGGCGCTGGACATGATAAAGGCGGCGGGCTTCGGCTGCGTGGCCACCTATGTGCGCCGCCGCCCTGTGCTCCACGAGCTATAGCCTAGAACTGACGTTTCACGTGAAACACACTTCCAAGGGAGGGGACCCATATGAACATTTCCATCGCCTGTGACCACGGGGCCTATGCGCTCAAGGAGCGGCTGAAGGCCCGCCTTCTGGAGCAGGGCCATCATGTCGCCGACTGCGGCGCCCACAGCGCGGAAAGCTGCGACTACCCGGATTTTGCCGCCGCCGCCGCCCGGCTGGTGGCGGACGGGAGCTGTGCGCGGGGGGTGGTGCTGTGCACCACCGGCATCGGCATGAGCATCGCCGCCAACAAGGTGAAGGGCGTGCGGTGCGCCCTGTGCCACGAGCCCTTGTCCGCCGAGATGACCCGCCGCCACAACGACGCCAACATGCTGGCCATGGGCGCGGCGATCACCGGGGAGGCGCTGGCGGAACGGATTTTAGACGTGTTCCTCGCCACCGAGTTCGAGGGCGGCCGCCACCAGCGCCGGGTGGACAAGGTGACGGCGCTGGAAAACTGAACCAAAAACAAACGGCGCCTCCCCCTGGGAGGCGCCGTTTTTACAGATCCTTCAACACTTCGTCCAGCTCCTCCGGCGTGTACAGCGCGTTGAGCGCCGCCGTCATCGCCTTGGCGCTCATGTGCTCGGGCAGGTCCAGCCGCCGCAGGAGCGCCGCCCTGCGCGCCGCCGCCTCCGGCACGCCGGACAGCCCCAGCGCAAACAGGTCCGCCGCCGTCAGGTCTCCCGCCGGGCGGCAGGGGGCGGAGCCGTCCAGCACCGTGGCCCCGGCGCGGAGGATGGCCTGCCGCAGCACATCGGGCTTCATCCCCTCCACCCCCAGCTTGCCCTCTTTTCCCGGGGCGCGCTTGCGCCGCTCCTTGCCCGTCACGTCCGGGATATAGGCGTGCTTCACCTGCCCCCTGGGGATGGCCCCCTTCAGGTAGCTGCGGATGACGAATCCCGCGCCGTCCGAGTCAGTGAGCACAATCAGCCCCCGCTGTTCGGCCAGCCTGCGCAGAAGCGCCAGCCGCTCGGCGTCCTTGAACACTCCGAAGCCCGCCGTCTCCAAAATCAGGGTGTCTGCCACCGCCGCCACTGCGGCCTTGTCGTACCGGCCTTCTACTACAATAGCTTCTTGAATTCTCATAGTAATCTCCCAGATACAAAGCAGCTCCGTTGCCGGCCAGAAATAGAACGCTCACAGCTTTGCCGGTCACGAGCTTAAATCTTGGTTACTTTTTCTTTCAAGAAAAAGTAACCGCCGCCCTCCGGCCCGAGGCCAGCTCCATCAGCAGCCCTGTCAGCAGCTCCCGCTCCTGGCCGTAGGAGGATTTCAGCTCGATATCCGCCTGGGCGCACCGCCCCACGGCGTACCGGCACCAGGGCAGGGAGAACCGCCGGGCGGCGTCCATCAGCTTGTCCGCCTGGTAGCCCGACTTCATCCCCCACAGCTCCATGAATTCGCCCCGGCCCTTCCCCCTGTCCAGGTACAGCCGGGCGGTGTACAGCTGCCGGAAGTACTTGCCCATGGCGGCCAGGATCATGATGGGAGGCTGCTGGCTGTGGAGCAGGTCGGCCAGCACCGAGGCGGCCTTGTCGAAATCCTTGCGGGCCATGGCGTCGGTCATCTGGAACACCACCGCGTCGATCTGGGGGATGGCCACCGCGTCCATATCCTCCCGGGTGACCCGGGTGTGAGGGGAATAGGCGGCAATTTTGGCGATCTCCGCCGACAGGGTGTTCATCAAGTCGCCGCACAAAAAGATGAGGTAGCGGGCATCCTCGGTGTCCACGCCCTTGCCTGCCTTTTTAAACTGGCGGCAGATCCAGTCGGTCAGATCCCCCTGGCTCTGCCGCTGGAAATCCACCACCGCCCCCTCCCGCTTGAGCAGCCCCGCCAGCTTGGACCGCCCGTCCGCCTTGTAGGGCAGCAGGTCGTATACAAACACCATGCAGCAATAGTCCGGCAGCTCCTCCAGCACCTTCACCAGCCGCTCCCGGGGCTTTTCCCCCAGGCCGTACAGGTCGAAGTCGGTGACAATGACCAGGGTGCGCCCGCTCATCATGGGCAGGCAGTCCGCCGCCTGCTCGATCCAGTCCACCGAGCAGTCCTTCCCCTGGGCGGCGTGCAGGTTGAACTCCTCCAGCCCGGCGGGCAGCAGGGCCTGCTTGAGCTGCCCCAGATAGTACTCCCGCAAAAACGCCTCCTCCCCGTGGAAGAGGTAGAGCTTTTTGGGCGCGCCCTCCTTGATGGCCTGCTTCAGCTCCCGCATGGCGGTGTTGTCCGCTTTATCCTTTTTCGGCGGCATGGAGACCGCCCCCTTTCGTCGTGTAAATTCCCACCCGGTCCCCCCGCACCCGGACGGTGACCGAGCCGTCCTCATCGGTGCGGTAGACCGCCGCCCCCGCCGCCTCCAGCCGCTCCAGCGTCTCGGGCGCGGGGTGGCCGTAGGCGTTGTTTGCCCCGGCGGAGATCAGCACCAGCTCGGGCGACACGGCCCGGAGGAATTCCCCGCAGCTGGAGTTTTTAGAGCCGTGGTGGCCCGCCAGCAGCACCTCCACGTCCGGGATGGGCTGGTATTTCACCAGCATTTTCTCCACAAAGGCGTCGGCGTCCCCGGTGATGAGCACGTCGAAGTCCCTGTAGCTGCAAAGGGCAAACAGCCCCGACTCGTTGGAGCGCCCCGCGCCCAGGGGCGGGTACAGGGTCAGCGCCGCCTCCCCCAGGGGGCGGGTCTGCGTGCCGTCCACCAGCACCACCTCGGCGCCCTCCGCCCGGGCCAGCGCCCGCAGGCGGCCCAGCGCGTCCGCTTCCCCCTCCTCCGCGGGAATTGCCACCCGCTCCACCTTCATGCGGTAAAAGAGCTGCTCCACCCCGTTGATGTGGTCCGTGTCCAGGTGGGTGAGTACCAGCACGTCCAGCCGGGTGCGGCCTATGGCGGCAAAATAGTCCGCCGCCGTGTCCCCGGCGCTGCGGGAGCCGTTTCCGCCGCAGTCCACCAGCGCCGCCCTCCCCGCCGACAGCAGCGCGGTGGACGAGCCCTGGCCCACGTCCAGGGCGGTGATTGTCAGACCGGCGCGCTCCGCCTCCAGCCGTCCCAACCCGATGGCGGCGCACAGCGCAAGGGCCAGCGCCAGCGCCGGAACCAGGGGCCGCTTTGGCCGCTGCTTTCCCACAGCCGCCGCCAGAAGGGCCAGATACGCCCCCGCCAGCCAGATCATGCAGTACGGGTTGTCCGCCCCCAGCGAGGCGAAAGGGAACTTCCCCAGCAGCAGGACCACCCACCGGGCGTACCAGCCCAGCAGTCCGGCGGCAGCCCCCAAGACAGCGGCCGGACCGGGGAGGAACACCGCCAGCGTCCCCAGCGCCAGGGCGCACACCATCAGCAGAGACAGCGCCCACAGCGCCAGCACGGAGGACAGGGGCGACAAAATCAGGATCTGCCCGAAGTACAGGGCGATGAGGGGGACGGTGAACAGCATCGCCCCCAGGGCGGTGGACACGCTGGTGAGCGCCATCCGCCCCGCCTTCCACAGCAAAAGCTTTCCCCACGCCCCCTTGGGCGGGCGCTTGTGCCTGAGGGGACGGTACATCCAGCGAAACAGGGGTTCCGCCGCCAGCTGGATGCCCGCCACCGATGCAAAGGACAGCTGCAATCCCACGCTGGCCGCGGCAAAGGGGTTCTGAATCAGCAGCACCAGCAGCGCCGCCCCCAAGGCGGACGGCCCGTCCCCCTCCCGCCCCGCCAGGGGCGCGGCCAGCAGGGCGCACTGCATGATCACCGCCCGGAGGGCCGACGGGGCTCCCCCTGCCATCAGGGCGTAAAACAGCAGCAGCGGGGCCATGGCCAGGGCGGTTTTCCGATTGTTCCCGCACAGCAGCAGCCCCAGCCCCACCAGGAAGGAGATGTGGAACCCGGACACCACCAGCCCGTGCATCAGCCCCGCCCGGTTAAAGGCGGAATAGAGCGTCCCGTCCAGCCCGGTTTTGTCCCCCAGGGTGACGGCGGCGGCGATGGGGGCGGCGGTTTCGTCAAAGGCGGCGTAAATGCCGTCCCTGAGCCCGCGGGCGCACAGAGCAGGCCAGTGGCGCAGGGGAACCCGTCCGGCGGCCTCAATGTCCGCATCCCCGCCGCAATACGCCAGCAGGTATATCCCCTTGGCGGTATAGTAGGTGGTCTCGTCTCCGTAGGCGCGGTCGGACAGCCGCACCCGGGCGGAGCAGGCGAGCCGGTCCCCCGGCTTCAGCCCGCCCCAGTCCTCCGGGCCGTAGGCCAGGGCGTCCGGCGCGAAAAAGCCGCCGTCCAGGCGGACGGTGACGGAATACCCGCCGATGGAGGTGGGCACGGGATAGGAAGCTACCTCCCCGGAGAAGGCCACATCCTCCCCCATCCAGCCCTCCGCAGGGGCCCGGAACAGGGCGAAGTACGCCCCGGCCCATCCCAGCGCCAGCACCCCGCCCAGGCAAAAGGCCACCGCCCGCCGGGAGCACTGCCAGCGGACATACCGGGACAGCGCCCCTTTGTCCCGGCGCCTGCGCAGCGGGACAGGGCCCTCCCCTCGCCGGGGCCGGGCGCACACCCATACCGCCAGCGACGCCCCCAGCAGGGCGGCAGCCGCCAAAAACGCCGGTCCGCCGGCCTCAAAATAGCACGCCCACAGGCAGGCGGCGGCGAAGCCCCCGGAAAACCAGGCCAGTTTCCGCATACCGCCGCCCCCTTCCCAAACGCGTTCTCCCCTATTTTATCCGCAATGGGGGGACAAGTCAACGCGGCGGGGGAAATTTGTGGCGGGACTTGTCAAACCCGCCCCGGTCTGATATGCTGGGAGAACCGACAAAGGAGCTGATTCGATGTACATATTCGACCTGGACGGCACCATCACCGACACCAACGGCATCTGGCAGGATGTGGATCTGGAATTTCTGGCCCGCCGGGGCCTCACCCACACCCAGGAGTACCAGCGGGTGGTGGAGCGCTCCATCTTCCCCCTCGCCGCCCAATTCACCAAGGAGTACTATCATCTGCCCGAGTCCCCGCAGGATATCATGTCGGAGTGGGACGCCATGGCCGGCCTCCATTACCGGGAGCTGGCCCGGCTCAAGCCCGGAGCGGAGGACTACCTGCGCCAGTGCCGGGCGGAGGGCCGCCCCATGGCCGTATTCACCGCCTGCCGCCCCGCCATGTGCCGGGCGGTTCTGGACCGGTTTCAGCTCACGGACCTGTTCGGCCACATTGTCTTCGCCGAGGAGATCGGCCTGGAAAAGCGCGACCCCCAGTGCTTTGTGGCGCTGGGCCGCCTGCTGGGCGTCCCCCTGGGGGACTGCGTCCTCTTCGACGACAGCCCGGACAACTGCGCCACCGCCCAAAAGGCGGGCATGACCGCCGTAGGGGTGTACGACGGCTACTACGCAGGCCGCCAGGAGGAGTTGAAGTCGGCGTGCAGCCGCTATATCCGCTCCTTCCAGGAACTGGTGCGCAAATAGATTGGCAAACGCCTCCCTTCCCACATAGAATGTGGGGCAAAGGAGGTGTTTACCCACATGGAAGATATGATCCCATGCGCGCTGAAGGACCAGGAGGTATTCCAGCGGGTGTGGCAGCGGGTGATGGCGGGGCGGCCGGAGGACAGCAGCCCCATCCGGCCCGGCCCATCCGGCGGAGGAGACGTATCCTGCCAGTGCCTGAAGGACCTGATGCGCCAGGACGGGGAGGGCCTGCCCCAGTCGTGCCGGTCCGACGGGGACGCCGCCCCCCCGGAGGCTCCCCCCATGGAGGAGGCCCCAGCTCCCCAGCCCCCCGGCCCGCCCGCCGGGGACCTGCCGCCCCAGGAGGGGAACGGCTGGGGCGGCGACCTGCCCGCCCTCTGGGAGGAGCCCCAGGGCGGCGACGACCGGGCCGCCCGCCTGCGCCGCCACGTGATGGACGCGCTGGAGGGCTGGCAGTTCTACCGCCACCTGGCCCGCCGGGCCCGGGGGACGGACGCCAGGGCGCTCAACAGCCTGGCCGGGGAGCTGCATAAGCACGCCCGGAAGCTGTCGGCCGCCTATTTCCTGCTCACCGGGCTGCGCTACTGGCCCACCGAGCTGCTGGGCGCACCCGCCATCCCGTCCTACTGGGGGGCGCTGCGCAGCCGCCACCAGGCCGAGCAGCGCCAGGAGACCGCCTTCCGCCTGGCCGCCGACGACTGGGAGGATCCGGATATGCTGGAGCTGTACGGCGAGCTGGCCGACGCCTGCCAGCAGCGGTGCCGACGCCTGCGGGCCCTGCTGGAGCAGGGCGTGTGACTACTTAGTTGGGAAAGAGGACGCCGGAGCCTGTGGCCCCGGCGTTCTCCCTATTCCCGCCGGCAGCGATAATAGCGAAAATCCCCCTCGTCCCCGACATGCTGAAAGCCGAGCTTTTCCAGAATGTGCTGGCTGCGGGTGTTTTTGACCACGGTGTCCGCGTTGACCGCCGCCATATCCAGGACGTCAAACGCATACCGAAGGGCCAGCCGCTCCGCCTGTGTGCCGTAGCCCCGGCCCTTTACCCCGTCGTTCTGCATATGGACGCTGAGGGTGCACTCCCGTTTCTCCCGGTCGATCTGCTTCAATTGCAGCTCCCCCACCGGCGCGCCGCCCTTTAAAATGGCGAAGAGGACGCGGTCCGGCGTCTGCTTTGCGTCAAAATACCGGTCTACCGCCTCTTTACTGTAGCAGTAGGGCGAGAACAGGCCCATATCCATATAGATGGCCGGGTCGTTCTCCCAGCCCTGATACAGCTGATGGCAAAGCTCCCGCGTCATGACGCACAGCGATATCTGATCCATGTCCAAACCTCCCATCCGGTTGATTCGCGTCCATTCTATCATACCGGTTCCTCTTTGGCAACAGAACACCTCTGTACTTTTCCGCCGCGGTCTGGTATAATTGCTTCTACTTGACGAAAGGGATCTGATTACATATGCTGACGCCGGAACAGACACTGGAATTCTGCCGCCTCCGCCGGGAGGTCATCGGCCAAAACTACCAAAACCTCAACCCCGAGCAGCGCAAGGCGGTGCTGTCCACCGAAGGACCCCTGCTGCTGCTGGCGGGGGCAGGTTCGGGCAAGACCACCGTGCTCATCCACCGGGTGGCCAACCTCATCCGTTACGGCCGGGGCTCGGACTGCCTGGAGGCGCCCGAGTGGGCCACAGAGGACGACCTGGCCTTTCTGCGGGATTACGCCGCCCACCCCGACAAAGAAAAACGCCTCCAGGCCGACCGGCTGTGCGCCGTGGACCCCGCCGCCCCCTGGACCATCATCGCCATCACCTTCACCAACAAGGCCGCCGGGGAGCTGAAGGCCCGGCTGGAAAAGATGCTGGGCCCCTCCGCCCGGGACGTGTGGGCGTCCACCTTCCACTCCGCCTGCGTGCGCATTTTGCGCCGGGACATTGAGAAGCTGGGCTTCCCCTCCTCCTTCACCATCTACGACACCGACGACTCCCAGCGGGTGATGAAGGACTGCATCAAGGAGCTGCGCTTTGACGACAAGCAGTTCCCCGCCCGCTCGGTGCTGGCCGCGATTTCCCGGGCCAAGGATAAGCTCCAGCTGGCGGCGGACTTCGCCCGGGAGTGCGATGCCTCCGGCGACTTCCGGCTGCAAAAAATCGCCCAGCTGTATACCGAGTACGAAAAACGCCTGTGGGAGGCCGGGGCGCTGGACTTCGACGACATCATCCTGCACACCGTCCGGCTCTTGCAGGATCACCATGACGTGCTGGAATATTACCAGAAAAAATTCCGCTACGTCCTCATCGACGAGTACCAGGACACCAACAACCTGCAATACCTGCTGGCCTCCCTGCTGGCCGGAGGCCGGGAGAACATCTGCGTGGTGGGGGACGACGACCAGTCCATCTACCGCTTCCGGGGGGCCACCATCGAAAATATCCTCTCCTTCGAGGACCAGTACAAGGGCTGCCGTACCATCCGCCTGGAGCAGAACTACCGCTCCACCAAGAGCATCCTGGCCGCCGCCAACGCGGTGATCCGCCACAACCAGGGCCGCAAGGGCAAGGAGCTGTGGACGGCGGGCCGGGAGGGGGAAAAGGTGCAGCTTTACACCGCCATGAACGAGAACGATGAGGCCCGGTTCGTGGCGGACAAGCTGATGGAGGACTACCGCGCGGGAAAACGGTGGAACAGCCACGCCATCCTCTACCGCATGAACGCCCAGTCCAACCAGCTGGAGGTGGCCTTCAAGCGCAGCGGCATCCCCTACAAGGTCATCGGCGGTACCCGGTTCTTCGACCGGGCGGAGGTCAAGGACATGCTGGCCTACCTGTGCGCCATCCACAACCACGCCGACGACCTGCGCCTCACCCGCATCATCAACAATCCCCCCCGGGGCATCGGCCAGACCACGGTGGACAGGGCCCGGGACATCGCTTTGCGGGAGGGGCTGTCCCTATGGGAGGTTGCGTCCAACGCCTCCGCCTACCCGGAGCTGCAAAAGCCCGCCCCCAAGCTGGCCCAGTTTTCCGCCATGCTGGAGGAGCTCGCCGCCCTGTCCCGCACCATGGACCTGCCCAGCTTCTATGAGGAGGTGGTGGCCCGGACGGGCTATGCCGCCGCCCTCCAGCTGAAAAACGACATTGAGAGCCGCACCCGGCTGGAAAACGTGCGCGAGCTGCTCACCTCCATCAACGGCTATGTGGAGAACGCCGAGGGGGAGCCCTCCCTGGCGGGCTTTCTGGATGAGATCGCCCTGTACACCGACCTGGACAGCCACGACCCCGACGAGGACGCGGTGGTGATGATGACCATGCACTCCGCCAAGGGGCTGGAGTTCCCCACGGTGTTCGTGGTAGGCATGGAGGAGGGCATCTTTCCCGGCATTCGGGCAATCGGGGAGGCGGAGGAGATGGAGGAGGAGCGGCGGCTGTGCTATGTGGCCCTCACCCGGGCCAAGGAGCGGCTCTACCTCACCTGCGCGGGCCAGCGGATGCTCTTCGGCCGCACCAGCTCCAACCGGCCCTCCCGGTTCGCCGGGGAGATCCCTCCGGAGCTGCTGGACCAGTCCGGGCGGTCCTACTTAGACCCCGCGCCCGCGGCCGGCGGGGAGGACTGGGAGTTCAGCCAGGCCCCCCGCATGTCCACCTACCGGGAGCCCTACCGCCAGAGCGGCGCCCCGGGCGGCGGGGAGCGGCGCAGCGCCTACACTCCGCCCCGCCCGCAAAAGCCCGCCCCCCGGCCCGTGTTCCGCTCCGCCCTGTCCGACCCAGGCCCCGCCCTGCCCGACTACCAGAAGGGGGACATGCTGGAGCACAAGGCCTTTGGCCGGGGGATGGTGCTGTCCACCCAGAAGGTGGGGGGGGACACCCTGCTGGAGATCGCCTTCGATGGGGTGGGCACCAAGCGCTTGATGCTGAAATTCACCGCCCAGCACATGAAAAAGCTGTAAGCGCCGAAAAAACGCGCCGGGGTCCTGGAGACCCCGGCGCGTTTGATTTCACAGCTGGCGGTACATGGCCTCCGCCCCGGCCTTGCCCACGATGTCGGCCACGGAGAGCACCTCCACCCGGATGAGCTTTTCACCGAACTTCAGCTCCAGCACGTCCCCCGCCTTCACATCGTAGGACGCCTTCACCGGCCTGCCGTTGGCGCTCACCCGTCCGGCGTCGCAGGCCTCGTTGGCCACCGCCCGGCGCTTGATGAGCCGGGACACCTTCAGCCACTTGTCCAATCTCATAAACAGCCCTCCACAGCGTAATTCCCACCCCAAGGGGGTGGGAATGTGAGCTTCATTACTGCGCCACAGTGTCCTTCAGCGCCTTGCCCGCCTTGAACACGGGCACCTTGGAGGCGGGGATCTCAATCTGCTCTTTGGTGTGGGGGTTGCGGCCCATGCGGGCGGAGCGGCTCTTCACCTCGAAGGAGCCGAAGCCCACCAGCTGCACCTTCTCACCCTGCACCAGGGACTCGGTGATAACGTCCACCATAGCGGCCACGGCGGCGTCGCTGTCCTTCTTGGACAGGCCGGTCTTCTCCGCCACGGCGGCAATCAGCTCAGTTTTATTCATGTGTCGTAATTCCTCCTGAAACTCAAATTTTCTTTTGCGGCAGCGCCGCGTATATACTTACAAGCGCGGCGTGGCGCAGTAAGCCGTCTCAATGGGTCTGCCTCAGCTGTTCCTTGGCCTGGGCCCACAGGGCCAGGAACTCCTCCCGGGAGAGCTTGTCCGTGGTTTTTCCCTGCCCGGCGGCCAGCTCCTCCACCCGGCGGAAGCGGGCGGTGTTTTTGGAGATGTTGGCGTGCAGGGCCTCCTCCGGGTCCACCCCCGCCGCGCTGCACGCGCACACCGCCACAAACAGCAGGTCCCCCAGCTCCTCGGCCAGACTGCCATCCCCGGCCCGGGCGGAGCGGACCTCCTCCAGCTCCTCGCCCAGCTTGTCCACGGCGTCGTCCAGCCCGTCCCAGGGGGCCCCGGCCCGCACCGCTTTCTTCAGCACCTTCTCCGCCCGCCACAGGGCCGGCAGGCTGGCGGCCACCGCCTCCAGCGCGTCGGCCTGGGTGAGCTGGCCCTTCTCCTTCTTTTTCAGCTCCTCCCAGTTGGACAAGACCTCGCCGGTGGAGCCGACGCTCACATCCCCAAACACGTGGGGATGCCGGTAGATGAGCTTTTTACACACCCCGTCCGCCACGTCGTCCAGGGTGAAGCGCCCCGCGTCCTCCTCAATGGAGGTGTGGAAGTAGACCTGGAGCAGCACATCCCCCAGCTCCTCCCTGAGTCCGTCCACATCTCCCTTATCGATGGCCTCGGCCACCTCGTACGCCTCCTCCAGAAAGTTGCGGCGGATGGAGGCATGGGTCTGCTCCTGGTCCCAGGGACAGCCGCCGGGATTGCGCAAAATGCGCACAATCTCCGCCAGATCACGGCAGTTATAGGACTTTTTCATCGACCAATTTACCATAGTATCACCTGAATTGCAAGAGCTTTTCCGCTCCCATACAGTTTTTTACAATAATTTTTTGCAAATTTCTCATTCCACCCGCAGGATACGGGCCAATTTTTCTCCCTTGGGGATGAGAGTCAGGTCGTCCTTGGAGATCGCGCGGGTGAAAATAATGAGGCCGAAGTACACTACCACCCCTACCCCGATGGCCCCGAACACCGCCAGGGCGGCGCCGGTGCGGCTGAGCGCCAGCTCCGCTGCGCCGTCCGGCAATAGCTCCTGCGTCTCCGTCACAAAGATTTTCAGCCCCAGGAACGCCTTGGTCATCAGACCGTTCACCGCCCAGACGGACGCCCCCATGGCGGCAGCGGCCCCCGCCGGCTTGACAAACACCCGGGCCATACTCAGGGAGCGGGGCAGGGTGCGCTTGATGATAAACATATCCAGCAGCGCGATGAGCCCAAAGCAGGCCACGGTGGAGATGGCCCCTCCCCTGATGCCCACATCCTCATTACCGATGAGCACATAGCCCACCGCCAGCTTCAGCGCACAGCCGATGACGGTGGTGGCCATGGGCAGCGCCACCATCTGGTGGGCCTGGAGGATGGAATTACTCACCAGCATAAAGCACACCGCGATGGACGCCACGCCCAGCACCGACAGCATCCACCCCGCCAGCGCCACGTCGGTGGACGGATAGAGCAGGCGGATGATGGGCTCGCCCAGCACAAACAGCCCCACCCCGGCGGGTATGGCCAGCAGGGCGGTGGTGCGCAGGGTAGTCTCGCTGATCTGGGCGGCCTGGCGGCGGCGCTTCACCTGAAGCGCGGCGGACACGTGGGGGATGACGCTGGCCGTCAGCGGCACCATGAAGGAGGCGGGCAGGTTGTATAGGGTGAGGGCCTTGTTATAGGTCCCCTTCAGGGTCCGGGCGGCGTCCAGGGAGAGATGGAGCGCGTCCTGAAGGCGGCCCATGAGGATGGCGGAGTCCAGGATATTGGTCAGGGCGATGACGGAGGAACTCAGGGTGATGGGGATGGCCAGACGCGCCAGGGTAAGCAGGATGGAACGGCTGTCCTCCGGCTCGTCATGGCTGTCCGGCAGGGTGCGCACGTGCCTGCGGTAGCAAAAATACACATACAGCGCCCCCAGCATACAGCCCACCGACACCCCCAGAATGGCCCCGGCGGCGGCCATGGCCTCATCCTGTAGCGCGTTTTTGAACGCGGAGGCCAGAGCCAGGCCGATGACCAGCTTGCAAAGCGCCTCGATGACCTGGGATACGGCGGTGGGGGTCATCAGGGCGTGGCCCTGGAAATACCCCCGGAACGCGGACAGCGGGCAGATGAAGAACACCGCCGGGGCCAGGGCCAGAATGCTGTAGGCGCTGTGACTGTCGTTCATCAGCTCGGCCAGCTGGTTGGGGAAAAAGGCCATGATGCAGAAACTCGCCGTGCCCAGTACGCAGAAGGTGGCCAGGGCCAGGGAAAACACCTTTTTCACCTGGTTTCCCCGGCCCACGGCGTTGGCCTCGGACACCATCTTGGACAGGGCCACCGGCAGGCCGCCGGTGGAGATGATGATGAGCAGGGAATAGATGTCGTAGGCGGTGTTGAAGTCGGCAAAGCCCGCGTCGGACAAAATCCCGCCCAGGGGGATCTTATACAGCGCCCCGATGAGCTTGACCACAATGACACTGGCCGTCAGGATGGCGGCGCCGCCGAAAAAGGAATTCTTTTTTGGGGTGGAAGCAGACATATCCTCAGACCTTTCCCATCACTTGAAGAGCAGGGGCAGAGCATACCGGCTGACCTCGTCCTTGATCTTATCCAGGTCCAACGTCAAAAACGCCCCATTTTGGTATATGACGCGGCCCCGGGCCATATTCATCGCCACGTTGGAGCCGTGGGCGGAGAACACCAGATTTTCCGCCTCGTCGTGGCAGGGGATGAGGTTGGGGGCGCTGAAGTCCACCAGGATGAGGTCGGCGATGCGCCCGGCCTCAATCCGTCCGGTGTTCCGGCCCAGGGCGCGGGCCCCGTTGATTGTGGCCATCTCCAGGGCCTGCCGGGCGGTGACGGCCATGGGGTCGCAGGCCACGCCGTTGTGGAGGATGGCGGCCAGCTTCATGTCCGCAAACATGTCCACGCTGTTGTGGGAGCTCACCCCGTCGGTGCCCAGGGCCACGTTCACCCCGGCCCTCCCCATGGCGGGGATGGGGGCCACCCCCGAGCCCAATTTCAGGTTGGAGTAGGGGTTATGGACACAGGATACGCCCTTCCGGGCCATGACGGCCCAGTCCTCGGGGGCGGTGTAGACGCAGTGGGCGGCAATGGCCCGCACATCCCACACCCCGTACTGGTCCAGCAGCTGGATGGGGGTGAGCCCGTGATAGCGGGACTTGCATTCCTCGTGCTCTTTCTTGGTCTCCGAGATGTGCACGTGCATACCCAGCGCGTGCTCCCGGGCGAAATCGGCCACCCACTTCCACACCGGGGCACAGGAGGTGTATTCCGCGTGGATGGAGGCATCCACCAGGATCTGCCCATCCCCGGCGTTGTGCCAGTCCTCATACAGGCGGATATGGTTCCCACAGTCCTCACATTTGTCCGGGGAAAAGGTCTCCGGGCTGTCGAAATACACCGCGCCCACCGACAGGTTTGCGGAAATGCCCGCGTCCAGCACCTGCTTCGCGATGACCCCAGTGCGCATATACATGTCGGCGATGCAGGTGACGCCGGAGGCAATCATCTCCGCCAGCCCCAGCCCCGTGGCGGCGGCCAGGGAACGGTCGTCCCAGCGGTCCTCGGCGGGGAAGATGAAATCCTGGAGCCAGCTTTGCAGGTCGTGGCCACCGCCGTACCCCCGCATGAGGGTCATGGGCACGTGGGTGTGGCAGTTGACAAAGCCGGGCATCATCACCTTGCCGGTGCAGTCGATGGTCTGGTCAAAATCCCCCACGGGGCGCTCCGCCCCCACATAGGAGATTTTTTCCCCCGCCACCGCCACAAAACCGTCCCGCAGGGTGGCAAACCCCTCGTCCATCAGCAGGGCGGTGACGTTAGTAAACAGCGTGGTCATGACAGGCGCCCCCCTTTACAGCTTGGAAAGACAGGCCAGCACCAGCCGGGAGAATTTGTCCCTGGCCGCGGCGGCGGCGTCCAGCACCTCCTGCTCGGACAGGGGCTGGTCCAAAATGCCCGCCGCCATGTTGCTGAGCAGGGTGAAGCCCAGAATTTCCATGCCGCAGTGGCCGGCCACGATGGCCTCCGGCGCGGTGGACATGCCCACCGCGTCGCCGCCCAGAATCCGGGCGGCCCGCACCTCGGCGGGGGTCTCGTACTGGGGGCCGTAGCAGTAGAAGTACACCCCCTCCCGCAGGGGGATGGACAGCTCTGCGGCGGCCTGGCGGGCTACCTCCTGGAGGCGGACGGTATACAGGTGGGAGGCGTCAGGGAAGCGCACGCCGAACTCCGGGAGGTTGGCCCCCCGCAGCGGGGACTCGGAGAACAGCTTGATCTGGTCGGTGATGAGCATCAGGTCCCCCGCCTGCCAGTCGGTGCGCACACACCCGGCGGCGTTGGTGACCACAAGGGTGTCGCAGCCCAGCAGGCGCAGCACCCGTACGGCGTAGGATACCTCGTCATACCCGTACCCCTCATAGTGGTGCATCCGGCCCTGCATGACGGCCACGTTCCTGCCCGCCAGCACGCCGAACACCAGCTGCCCCTTATGTCCCGGGGCGGTGGACGCCTTGAAGTGGGGAATCTCACCGTAGGAGATGGCGGTGGGATTTTCCACCACGTCGCCCAGGAAGCCCAGGCCGGAGCCCAGCACCATGGCAACTTTGGGGATAAATCCCCCGATTTTTTCCTTGATGTAATCAGCGCTCTGCCGGTATTGCTCAAATGTGTACGCCATAGCCGCACCCTCCCATAATAAATTTTTGATGATTCAATATAGTTTACACCACTTTCCCACAAAAATCAATGAACAGGATATAAATTCCGCAAAAAGCCCGCAGGTTTTGTGAACGCTCCCCGTTGCTTTTTTAGCTGGATTGGAGTAAAATACCGCCGACTACAATTTTAAGGAGGCCGGACGGATGCGAGACGGCTTTGTAAAGGCGGCGGCGGGTACGCCGAAAATCCGGGTGGCGGACTGCGAATACAATGCGGGGCAGATCATTGCCCTGATGGAGGAAGCGGCCGCGCAGGGTGTAAAGGTGCTGGCCCTGCCGGAGCTGTGCGTCACCGGGTACACCTGCGGCGACCTGTTTTTGCAGCCCACCCTGCTGGACGGGGCGGAGCGGGCGCTGGCGCGGATTTTGGAAGAGACCAGGGGGCTGGATATGCTCACCGCCCTGGGCCTGCCGGTCAGATGCCAAAACAAATTGTATAACTGCGCCGCAATAATACAAAAAGGCGCGATCCTGGCGCTGTCCCCCAAAATCCATATCCCCAATTACGGGGAATTCTATGAGGCCCGCTGGTTTGCCTCCCCTTCCGAGACGCTCAATGGCTGTGAATTTGAACTGGCGGGACTGCCGGTGCGCATGGCCACCCATCCGCTGGTGGAATGCGGGACGGTGCCGGGGCTGGTCATCGGCGTGGAGATCTGCGAGGATTTGTGGGCCCCGGCGCCCCCTTCCGTCCGGCTGGCGGCGGAGGGAGCCACCCTCATCCTGAACCTGTCCGCCAGCGATGAGGTGGCCGGCAAGGCGGATTACCGCCGCCAGCTGGTGACAAGCCAGTCCGGGCGGCTGGTGTGCGGCTATATCTACGCCGATGCGGGGGAGGGGGAGAGCTCCACCGACCTGGTATTCACGGGGCACAACATGATCGCGGAAAATGGGACGCTGCTTGCGGAGGGCCGGTTCAACACCGGGCTGACCATCAGCGAGATTGACGTACAGCGGCTGACCTATGAGCGGCAGAGGATGAACACCTACGCCGCCCCGCCCGGCGATGGGTATACCTTCTCTGATTACTGCAAATTTGAGCGGGAGGAAACCACCCTCACCCGCCCCGTCTCCCCCACCCCCTTCATCCCGGCGGACACGGGGGCCCGGGAGCAGCGCTGTGAGGAAATCCTCACCATCGCCGCCCTGGGGCTGAAAAAGCGGCTGGAGCACACAAACGCCGCCTGCGCCGTGGTGGGGCTGTCCGGCGGCCTGGACTCCACCCTGGCCATCCTCATCGCCGCCAAGGCGTTCGATCTGCTGGGCCGGGACCGTCAAGGGATTCTAGCTGTCACCATGCCCTGCTTCGGCACCACCCGCCGCACCCGCTCCAACGCGGAGCTGCTGGCCCGGGAGCTGGGGGCGCAGTTTATGGAGGTGAACATCGGCGCGGCGGTGGAGCGGCACTTTGCCGACATCGGCCAGTCCATGGACGACCACAGCGTCACCTTTGAAAACGCCCAGGCCCGGGAGCGCACCCAGGTGCTCATGGATCTGGCCAACCAGCGGGGGGGGCTGGTCATCGGCACCGGGGACCTGTCCGAGCTGGCCCTGGGCTGGGCCACCTATAACGGCGACCACATGTCCATGTACGCCGTCAACGCCTCCATCCCCAAAACCCTGGTGCGGCATCTGGTGGCCTGGGAGGCGCAGCGCCGGGGCGGGCCAATCGGAGAGGTGCTGCGGGACATTCTGGATACCCCCGTCTCCCCGGAGCTGCTTCCCCCCAAGGACGGGGAGATCGCCCAAAAGACCGAGGACCTGGTGGGGCCCTACGAGCTCCACGACTTCTTCCTGTATTACGCCGTCCGCTGGGGCTTCCCGCCCCGGAAGGTGCTCCGCCTGGCCGCCTGCGCCTTTGGGGGGCGGTATGACCGGGAGGCGCTGCTCAAATGGCTGAAGAACTTCTACCGCCGGTTCTTCTCCCAGCAGTTCAAGCGCTCCTGCCTGCCTGACGGGCCCAAGGTGGGCTCGGTGGGGCTGTCTCCCCGGGGCGACTGGCGGATGCCCAGCGACGCCTCGGCAAAGCTGTGGCTGGATGAATTGGAGGAGCTTTCATAAAACACAAAGCGCCAGCCAGTCGCCCAATGGGGCCCCCACAAAGCCGCCTTTCGGCTTTGTGGGGAGAGGAGGCACAGCGAAATGAGTGAGCTTTGGCCGCAGGCCGAAGCGAGGGATATGGAGCTTGTGCCGACGAGGCGGATGCCCAGCGACGCCTCGGCAAAGCTGTGGCTGGATGAATTGGAGGGATTAGATTAACATGAATATCCTTGTCAGCCTATTCCTCACCTTCGCACGCATCGGCGTGTGCACCTTCGGCGGCGGCTACGCCATGCTGCCCATACTCCAGCGGGAGCTGGTGGAGGACAAAAAATGGGCCACCGAAACCGAGCTGGCCGACTACTACGCCGTGGGCCAGTGCACCCCCGGCATCATCGCGGTGAACACCGCCACCTTTGTGGGCCGCAGCCAGGCGGGTATCGCCGGAGGCGTCATCGCCACCCTGGGGCTGGTCTTCCCCTCCCTGGTCATCATTATGGTCATCGCCGCATTCCTGCAAAATTTCATGCACCTTGAATTTGTCATCCATGCCTTTAACGGCGTGCGGGCCGGGGTGGTGGCGCTGATTTTGTCCAGCGTCATCAAGCTGTTCAAAAACGCCGTCATGGACTGGCCCACCCGCGTCATCTACGCCGTGGTGTTGATCCTGGCCGGATACGGCGCCCTCTTCTCCCTGCCCCAGGGCGCGCTGGGGGCGGCGCTGGGCGTGCTGAGCTCCCCTGTGTTCCTGGTCATCGCCGCAGGCGCGGCGGGGCTGGGCGTGCGCTGGGCGAAGGGAGGGCTGAAATGATGGTGCTTCTCCAACTGTTCTTTGAGTTCTGCCGGGTGGGGCTGTTCTCCGTGGGCGGGGGGCTTGCCACCATCCCCTTCCTCACCGACCTGGGGGAGCGCACCGGCTGGTTCTCCCCCGGCGACCTGGCCAACATGATCGCCATCTCCGAATCCACCCCCGGCCCCATGGGGGTGAACATGGCTACCTATGTGGGCTTCCACACCGCCGGCGTGGTGGGGGGCGTGACGGCCACCCTGGGGCTGGTGTCCTCATCCATCGTCATCATCCTCATCATCGCCGGGTTTTTGGACAAGTTCCGCCAGTCCAAGGCTGTGGACGCGGTGTTCTACGGCCTGCGGGCGGCTTCGGTGGCCCTCATCACCGCCGCCCTGCTCCAGGTGGCCAAGGTCGCCTTGCTCCGGCCCGCCCAGGGCCTGGAAAGCGCCTTTCCCTACTACCCCGACTGGATCGCCATCCTCCTGGCCGCCGCCATCTTCATTCTGGCAAAGTTCACCCCGCTGAAAAAGCTCCACCCCATCTGCTTCATCGCCCTGGCCGCCGCGGCCGGGATCGTGTTCCAGATGTGACACAGAAGAGCCCCCGCCATTCTCATTTGAACGGCGGGGGCAAAAGGCTTTTTTAATTGTAGGCCCGGTAGAGGAATGTCACGATTTCGCCCCGGCTGCACACCTTATCGGGGGAGAAAGCGGTATCGCTGGTGCCGTTGGTCACGCCCTTTTCAACCGCCCAATCCACCGCATAGCCATAGGGGGCATCGGTGGGTACATCGGTAAAGCTGCTGGCCTGTGCGTCAGGCTTGTCAAAGGCTTGCCAAATGTAGCTGACGGCGGTTGCGCGGGTGCAGGGCGTGCTGCCGTCAAAACTATCATCAATCATGCCTTTCTCACGCGCCCACTGAACCGCCAGCTCCATATCTTCAGACGAGGATTTAACCTGTTCCTCACGGGCCGCGCGGTAGAGGAACGTCAAAATTTGAGCCTGGGTGCAGTTCTGCTCGGGAGAGAATTTGTCCTCCGCAGTGCCGTTGGTAATGTCACTCATCAGAGCCCAGGCCACGGGGTCGCTAACCCACTTTCCGGTATCGACATCGGTAAACACATCGGAAACCAGGAGGGGTTCGCCAGAAAGCCGGTACAGCCAGAAACTTTTTCCCACTATGACTTGAAGCAAATCACCCTCGTCCAGCAGCTCATACAGACGCTCAGAGTTGAGAACAACATCTCCGTCCCCGTTGACATGGAAACCAGCCTCTGCGGCGGTTATGTTCCCCGCCACAAGAGTTTTTCCGTCCTTCGGGTCATCATATTCAAATTCCATCGGGTCATCAGTATTCAGAGGCACAAGGGAAATATCCTTCCCGGATTCCTGGACAAACAGCCGATAGAAAAGATACGCGCCTCCGGGCAAATCCTTAAACTGCCCCTCCTCGAAGGGGCCATCTTCCAGATCTGCGGCAGTGAAAGCACAAAGCCTAATCTCGTCTGCGGATTTAACGCCACTTACAACAATGTCTACCCCTTTAGGAGCAAGTTTCACATAACCGCTATCCCCATAGTCCTGAAAGGTTCCATAGGTGATATGGGTGTTGTTGCTGCCAGACCGCGCAAAGCCAACGAACTTTATAGCCATTCTCTGCGATACAAAAATGGTGCCGGAATTTTCCGGCGCTTTGGACGTGAGGTGTGCGCCCCCATCCGCCGCGAATGCTGGGACAGCCAGCCCAAAGCACAGGGCCAGCGCGAGGAAAAATGCCGAGATTTTTTTCATGTCCGTTTCTCTCCTTATAAAATGTTGTCCAACAGGCGGCGGCGGGGGACGGCTCCCCCGCCTTTTGCCCCTGCTGGAAACATAAAAGCGGCGTCGAGTTTTGAAAAACCCAACACCGCCTTGAATAGATCAATGCGAACACAGCGCACTACATCCATTCCCCCTTGAAAAACGGATGGAAAATGGATATAATGAGCCTGTGGTACAACGTTAAGTTGCTGTGTTGAGTGGTCAGGTCACTCGCGCAGGGCCGTGGGGTGTTGGAAGCGCCCCTCGGCCTGCCGCATTTATGCTTCCACCATGATTTTAGCCTATGCGCGTGGAAAATGCAAGCCCCATTTAGAAGTTTTAGGCGAAAATGCCCAGCCTTTGTGCCAACAGGTGAATACGGCAAAAAAGGAGCGCCAGCTTGCGGGCTGACGCTCCTTCTCTTTATGTTTCATCCGCTGTTAGAAGCGTTTCCGGATGGCCGCGGTATTCTTCCCGCTCCCCAGACAAAGGAAAATACTTCCTCATGAGGCCCCCGCTTTATGGCGCGGGGCTTCCCTTTTCCTCCTCCGCTTCAATGGCCCGGAACCGGGGCATGATGCCGATTTTGTCCGGGGTGTGCACCGGGAGCTGGTAGATATCGTGGCCGGGGAACTGGTTCCCCTCCACCAGGCAGGGGCCACCCGGGGTAAAGCATACGTCCCAGCCCACATAGCCCACCTCCGGGATCACCTGGGCGGCCTGGGTGACCAGCTCCACCGCCTTGTCCCAGTCGGGGAAGGTAAAGCCCTTGATGGGCGCCCCGGTGGCCGGATGGTTTTCGTACAGGTTCTTCTGCTTGTCCAGCGCCCGGTCGATGACCGTTCCCGTGTCCGGGTCCATGGGGGCCACCATGCCGCCGCTGTTGAAATTGTCCACGAATTTGCCGTTTCCGATGCGGAACATGGCGGTAACCAGATAGACCTTTCCGCTCTTCCCCCGGATGGTCACCATGCGCACGGTGTTGATGGAGCCGGGATAGATGGCCGCCACTGCCGGGTGCTGGGTGATGACCTCCTCCAGCTCCAGCAGGGGGGCCTTTTCCGCCAGGCGCTCATACAGCGCCTCCAGGGAGGGAAAATCCCCTGTGCTGAGCTTCTCGATGCCCCAGCCGCAGCTGCCCTGGGCGGGCTTGGCCATAAACTGGGGATGCCGGCCCAGGAAGGAGAGCACCTCCTCCCGGTTGTCCCCCGTCACCGCCACCCAGTCCCGGTGCAGAAAGGGCGCAAACCGGGCGTTGAAGCGGATCTTGTCCCCAAAGTCCGCCATGTGGGCCTTGTCGTTATACTTCACCACGATCTCGTTGTTCCGCCCCCGGGTGAGGTAGGTGTCCCGCTGTTCCGGGGTGAGGTTATACATCTCGAACAGGTCGTAGTCCATATAACCCGCGCCGTATTTCACCGCGCACTGCCGCATGTCCTGGAAGATGGCCCAGCGGGAGCGGCCCGTCTTTTTGTGGATGGAGCTGATTTTGTCCAGCATAGCCCGGTAATTCATGTTGAGCACCCGCTGGATGAGATATTTTGCCTTCATGGAAGCCTCCCCGGCGCGTCCGCCGCAATTCAAAGTACGGCTATTGTACCACATCCGGGGAAAAAGCGCAATGGCTGTGCGCTCAGCCCTGTGCGCCCAGCCGCAGGGAGGGCAGGGCCGCCCTGCTGAGCATGGCTGCCGCCTCGCACCGCAGCACCGGGGCGGCGGGGTCGAAGATCCCCTCCCCCTTGCCGCCCATGATGCCCGCCCGGGCCAGGTTCATGATGCAGGCGTAGTCCGGGTGGGCCTCGGTTACATCGGTGAAGCGCACCGTCTGGGTTGCCGGCTCCGTCCCCTCCCCCGCCAGGGCGGAGTACAGCCACCGGGCCAGCTCCGCCCGGGTGGCCGGGCGGTCACAGTCCGCCGGGGCTGCGTCCATCATCCTGTTGGCGATGGCGTAGTCCACATAGGGCTGGTACCACGCCGCCCCGGCCTTGGCGGCAAAATCGGTCCCCTCTCCCCAGTAGATGTCCCGCACCCGGGCGGCCACCGTCACCGCCTCCGCCACGGTGATGGTGGCGTTGGGGGCGAAGGTGGCGGGGGTGTTCCCCTTTATCAGCCCCAGCTCATAGGCGCTCTTCACGTTGTCCGCGAACCAGTCGGACGCCCTCACGTCGGTGAACTGGCCCGCCCGGTAGCGGTTGACGGTTTTGAAGTTATCCAGCCCGTGCTTATCCCCCGGCGTGCCGCCGTAAAAGCCCGTGCCCAGCCGCTGCTCCTTGAGGGAGCCGTCCTCCTGCCGCGTGAGGCTCCACAGCACGCCGCCGCCACGGATAACCAGGGTGGTCTGCTCCCCGCAGTCGGCGTAGTCCACCCTGTCCATCACCTGCTTGTATTCGCCGTCCATGGCATCAAGTAGGTACAGGCTGCCGCCCCGGGTGATGACCGCGCCGGAGCTGCTCACCCGGGCCGCGCCGTCCAGCTCGGGGGCGCGCTTCATCTCGATCTTGCCCGTCTGGCTGTCGTACATCCAGCGCCAGCCCTCGGTGCTCTCGATGCCCGTGGCCTCATCCATGCCTCCGTCCCGGATCAGCACGTTCCAGGACGCCTCCAGCACGTTGTCCGCCAGCTTTTGAGGCTTATTGTCCTGGCCGCTGGCGTCCAGCCCCCAGCCCCACAGCTCATTGTCCGCAGTGACAGCCAGGCCGCCGCGGCCGCCAGCCTGCGCCCAGGTCACGTGATCCATCACTTTGACATAGTAATCGCCCAGGTATGGATTTTCCTTCCCCTTCTGCACATTTTCTTCGTACAGCCAGGGCGCGCCGTGCACGTCCGAACCCTGCGTCCACAGCTCGCCGTTCTGCCGCAGCACCAGGGTGTGGAACTGGGTCGTGGACACCATGGACACCCCGTCCATGATCTTCACCGGCTTCATGGGATCGTCCGGGTCGCTCTCTCCCTGGAGCATGGGCAGAAAGCGGACCGTGCCGGTGTTGATGCCGTACAGGCCGCCCTCCTTGTCCACGGCGAAGGTGGCCCCCCGGCCGCTGGTGTACACCGCTGCGGCGTTGGGCATCAGCTCCCGGGCCCGCTCGAAGGACGGGTCCCTGCCGTCCCCGCCGAACTCCGGGGCCCCCCAGGCGATCAGCGTACCGTCCGCCCGGATGGCGTAGAAGTCGCCAAAGCCCGCCGCCACCGGCTGCTCCCGGACGCGCAGCTTCAGCGGCGCCGGGGCGGCCAGCGCCCCCTGGAACAGCAGCGCACCCAGCGCCAGCGCCAACATGGCCGCCAAATACCGTCTTATCCTCATCTTCAGTCCTCCGTTTCTGTCTCGTCTCCCGCCGCGCTCCCAGGGCCCGGCGGAGTCTATCTCTGTAGACTTCCCTGCTAGGCTATCACAATAGACCTCCCCTGTCAACCCCTCCCAGAAATTTTTGCCATGGCCGGACAGGCGCAAAAAACCGGCGGACGCCAAAGCGTCCGCCGGTTTTTGTGCTTCAATGGGGTGGGTGGGGGTTACTCCTCCACGATGGCGACCACGTTGGTGGCGCGCACGCCCTTGGCGCCCCGGGGATCAGGCTCGGTCTCAAAGGTGACCTTCTGGCCCTCCAGCAGCTTCTTGTAGCCCTCGGCCACGATGGCGGAGAAGTGGACAAACACGTCCTCGCTGCCGTCGTCGGGGGTGATGAAGCCGTAGCCCTTTTCCGCATTGAACCATTTCACAGTACCGCTCATTACCTATATCCTCCTTATTTGTAAAAATTTCGTTTTGAAAGTAGAAGAAAAAAGTCCGCCCTTTCATGTACGAAAGAGCGGGCACAAATCAGTTCATACATCAAAACCATTGTCAGTATAACACTGTGTAAAAAGACTGTCAAGCACACTTTGAAAAAAAACTGAAAACAGGGACAATTTGGAACAAATTTTCATCTGCTTCCACAGAAAACCATAATTTTCTTGTGTCTTCCATTTTATTCCTGAATGTGGAAAAACCGGCGGCCATTCCCCTGGGTTATTATGGAACATTCATCCGGCGCAATCCCCTTGAGCTCCGCCAGCCGCCGGCAGACAAGCTCCACGTGCCCCGAGTGGTTGCGCTCCCCCCGGTGGGGGACGGGGGCCATATAAGGGCTGTCCGTCTCAATCATAATGTGCTCCAGGGGGACGGCCTGGGCGGCCTCCACCGCCTTCCGGGCATTTTTATAGGTGAGCACCCCGGTAAAGGAGATCATCCACCCCAGCCCCGCCAGCTCACGGGCCATCTCGGCGCTGCCGGAGAAGCAGTGGAACACCCCCCGAACCTCCGGGAACTCCCGCACCACATCCATGGAATCCCCGTGGGCCTCCCGGTCATGGACGATAACAGGCAGGCTCAGCTCCCGGGCCAGCGCCATCTGGGCGCGAAATACCCGCTTTTGCAGCTCCCGGGGCGGATTCTCGGGCCAATAGTAGTCCAGCCCGATCTCCCCCACAGCCACCACCTTGGGCCGCGCGGCCAGGGTGCGCAGCTCCTCCACGTCACTGTCCTGCCAGTCCCCGCATTCCTCCGGGTGAACCCCCACCGCCGCATAGACAAAGGAATAGCGGCTGGCCAGCTCCGACGCTTGGCGGGAGCTGGCCAGATCGCAACCGGGGTTGACCACCAGCTCCACCCCCTGGCCGGGCAGGGCGGCAAGCACCTGCTCCCGGTCCGGGTCAAACTGGCGGGCGTCGTAGTGGGCGTGGGTGTCGAACAGGCCGGTCAGCACAGCTTGGCCCCGGCGGGAATGGCGTCGTCCACCATCAACAGGTGGAGGACCTCCTCCCCCTTCTCGGTGTGGACGGCGGAGATGAGCATCCCCTGACTCTCCCGGCCCATCATCTTCCGGGGGGGCAGGTTGACGATGGCCACCAGGGTCTTGCCCACCAGCTCCTCCGGCTTGTAATACATGGCGATGCCGGAGAGGATCTGCCGGTCCGTCCCCGTGCCGTCGTCCAGGATAAACTTGAGCAGCTTGTCCGACTTGCGCACATTTTCGCAGCTCTTCACCTTCACCGCCCGGAAATCGGACTTGCAAAAGGTGTCGAAATCCACGTGCTCCTCAATAAACGGCTCCACCTCCAGCTCGGGCAGGGCGTCCTTCCGGGCCTCCTCCATGATCGCGTCCAATTCACTCAGCTCCTTTTCCATATCAATGCGGGGGAACAGGTTCTCCCCTTTGGACACGGACACACCGCTTGGCAGCGCGCCCCATTGGGCGGCACTGTCCCAGGTCTGGGCGTCCGCGCAGGCCCCGATCTGGGCAAAAATTTTCTCACAGCTGCCCGGCATAAAGGGGGTGAGCAGCACCGTGCACACCCGCACCGCCTCCAGCAGGTTGTAAAGCACGCAGGCCAGCCGGGCCCCGTTGGCCTCCATATCCTTGGCCAGCGCCCAGGGGGCGTTCTCGTCGATATACTTGTTGGCCCGCTGGATAACCTTGAAGGTCTCCTCCAGGGCGTTCTGGAACTGGAATTTTTCCATCTGCTCCTCATAGCGCCCCCGCAGGCCGGAGGCCAGGGAGATCAGGCTGCCGTCCAGCGCCGGGTCAGCCTGCCGGGCCTCGGGCAGGACGCCGCCGAAATATTTCTCCGCCATGGCGGTGGTGCGGGAGACCAAGTTGCCCAGGTCGTTGGCCAAATCGTTATTGATGGTCTGGATGAGCAGCTCGTTGGTGAAGTTCCCGTCGGAGCCGAAGGGGAAGGAGCGCAGCAGGAAGAAGCGCAGCGCGTCCACCCCGTACCGCTCGGAGAGCAGGTGGGGGTCCACCACATTGCCCTTGGACTTGGACATCTTGTCCCCGTTGAAGTTGAGCCACCCGTGGCCGTAGACCTTCTTGGGCAGGGGCAGCTCCATGCTCATCAGGAACGCGGGCCAGTAGATGGCGTGGAAGCGCACGATCTCCTTGCCCACAAAATGGGCGTCGGCGGGCCAGAACCTCTCCACATCGCCATACTGCCCGTTTTGATAACCCAGGGCGGTCATATAGTTGAACAGCGCGTCCAGCCACACATAGACCACATGGCCCGGGTCGAAGTCCACCGGCACCCCCCAGGTGAAGGAGGTCCGGGACACGCACAGGTCCTGAAGCCCGCCCTCGCAGTCGATGAAGTTATTCACCATCTCGTGCACCCGGCTCTTGGGCTCCAGAAAGTCGGTGTTCAGCAGCAGCTCCCGCACCCGGCCGGCGTACTTGGAGGCCCGGAAGAAGTACGCCTCCTCCTCCGCGTCCATCACCTCCCGGCCGCAGTCGGGGCACTTGCCGTCCTTGAGCTGGCTCTCCGTCCAGAAGGACTCGCAGGGCTTGCAGTACTTGCCCTTGTAGGCCCCCTTGTAGATATCGCCCTTGTCGTACATCTGCTTGAAAATCCGCTGGATGGCCTGCACATGGTAGCCGTCGGTGGTGCGGATGAAGCGGTCGTAGGAGATATTCATCAGCTTCCACAGGTCCAGCACGCCGCCGGGGGCGGCCACAATGTCGTCCACGAACTGCTGGGGGGTGACCCCCGCCTCCCTGGCCTTGTCCTCAATCTTCTGGCCGTGCTCGTCGGTGCCGGTGAGGAACATCACGTCATAGCCGCACAGCCGCTTGTACCGTGCCATGGCGTCGGTGGCCACGGTGCAGTAGGCGTGGCCGATATGCAGCTTGCCCGAGGGATAGTAGATGGGCGTGGTGATATAGTATTTCTTCTCATTCATGGGTGGTCTCCTCCTGTATGCTTTCCTCCCCAAGGGTTCTTGGGTGGGGCCTCGCTTTGGTCCTGGGCAGGCTCTCCAGGCTGGGGGGCAGCCGCCACAGCACCCCCGCCGCCCCCAGCATCTGGGACAGCAGCAGCAGCACGTCCGCCCAGCCGTTCCCCACGGCGGACGCCAGCGCGGCGGCGGACAAAATAAAGGTCATTCCCGCCATCCACAGCAGCCTGCGGGGGCGGCACACCCCGGCGGAAATGCCGGCGAAATCCATATAAAACAGCATCCCGCACACGATGGCCAGCAGCAGCGGCGCGTAATCCCACAGTACCGGGTTGGCGGCGTGGGCCCGGAAGCTCTCCATCAGCCACACACAGCCGGCCACACCGGGCAGGGCGGCGGAAAAGCCCCCCCTGCCCCGCTTGCCGGGACGCAGCCCGTCCCGCCCCAGCTGGAGCAGGCCCAAAAAGCACACCAGCGCCCCCGCCGCCGTGGCCAGGGCCAGTATCCCATTGTTGCTGGGCAGCTGAACGTCGATCCCCTGGGCCAGCCTCGTCCGGGCCGTCTGGTAGTCCTGCCACTGGCCCCAGCCCATTTTCAGCAAAGGGGGGGCCGCAGCCAGCGCCAGGAAGGCCGCCAGCACCTCCAGCACAGGGTACGCCCAGTCCCCCGTCCCCAGAAACGCCAGGTCCCACCGGCAATGCTCCTCCGCCGCCCTGGAGTACCCGGACAGGGCCAGGATGGCCAGCCCCGCCGCCGCCATCAGCAGCACGCACACCAGGATCACGCTGGCCTGCGCCCCCGGCACGGACAGCCCCAGCGGCGGTTCAAAAGCGGACGCCAGCTGCCACCGCCGCAGGGCCGCCGCAGCCAGCGCCCCCGCCCCCGCGCACACCAGCCAGCGCGTCCGCTCCGAAATATTGTCTTTCATGCCAAACCTCCCCATCCGCGCCTTCGCTACAGCCTTTTCCAATGCTCCAAGGGGAACATAACCGCCACGCCCCGGCCAATGACGCACCGGGTATCCACGATGCCGATATCCGGGTAGCGGCTGTCCGCGGACTCGTTGCGGTTATCCCCCATGACGAAGAGGCACCCCTCGGGCACGGTGACGTGGTTAATCCCCTCGCCGTAGCCGGGGACAAACATCTGCTCCTTGATATAGTCCTCCTCCAGCAGTTCGCCGTCCACCCGGACGGCGTTGGCGCCGTAGTCGATATCCACCCGCTGTCCGCCGGTGGCGATGACCCGCTTGACGATGGAATCCTCCTGATAGCTCTCCTGGGTGAGCACCACCACATCCCCCTGCTTCGGGGTGTAGCCCAGCCCCCACACCAGGATCAGGTCGCCCCCCCACAGGGTATTCTCCATGGACGGGCCGCTGACCACGATAATCCGGGCCACAAAGGTAAACATCATGACAAACACCGCCATCATGCTCACCAGCACCCGTACATTCATATACAGCTCCCGCCCGCCGGAGGTCTCCCTGCGGGGTTTCCCGCCGGACAGCTCCCCGCCCTCCTGGGCGGGCTGCGCCGGCCGGGCCTGTGAATTGCGCTCCGCTTCCGATTCCCAATGTCCCATGCTCAGCTCTCCTGCGTCCCGCCGGCGGCCTTCAGCGCCTCCGGATCGTCATATACCAGCTGGAACTGCGCGGCGTTCATCGTCTCGTGTTCCAGCAGGAACCGGGCCACAAGCTCCAGCTTGTCCCGATCCCGCTCTAATATCTCCCTGCACCTGGCATAGGCCCCGTCCAGCAGCGACTTTACCTCCTGGTCGATAAGGGCGGCGGTCTGCTCCGAGTAGGGCTTGGCCTGGGCCATGGAGCGGCCGATGAACACCTCGTCATGGCCGGAGTTGAAGGTGGCGTGGCCCAGCTTTTCGCTCATACCGTACTTGGTCACCATGTTCCGGGCAATCTGGGTGGCCCGCTCCAGGTCGCTCACCGCCCCCGTGCACACAAAGCCCAGGGCGGTCTCCTCGGCGCACCGCCCGCCCAGCAGGGTGCACAGGGTCTCCCGCAGCTTCTGGCTGGACACGTGGTCCCGGTCCTCCTGGGGGCGGTTGATGGTCATGCCCGCCGCGTCCCCCCGGGGGACGATGGTGATCTGCTGCACCGGGTCCTGGGTGGACAAGGCGTGGCTGACCACCGCATGGCCCGCCTCGTGGTAGGCAGTGATGCGCTTATCCTCCTCCAGCTTCACCCTGCTGCGCTTCTCCGGCCCGGCGATCACCTTGATCACCGACTCCTGAATGTCCGCCAGGGTGATATAGGGCTGGTCGCGCCGGGCCGCCAGCAGGGCGGATTCGTTCATCAGGTTCTCCAGATCCGCGCCGGTGAAGCCGGTGGTCTCCCGGGCGATCTCCTTCAAATCCACATCGTCCGCCAGGGGCTTTTTCCGGGTGTGCACCCGCAGGATCTCCTCCCGGCCCTTCATATCCGGCCTGCCCACGTAGACCTGCCGGTCAAACCGGCCCGGGCGCAGCAGGGCGGGGTCTAAAATATCCTGCCGGTTGGTGGCGGCCAGCACGATGACGCCCTCGTTGGCGGCAAATCCGTCCATCTCCACCAGCAGCTGGTTGAGGGTCTGCTCCCGCTCGTCGTGGCCGCCGCCCAGCCCCGCGCCCCGCTGGCGGCCCACCGCGTCGATCTCGTCGATGAACACAATGGCGGGGGATTCCCGCTTGGCCTGGTCAAACAGATCCCGGACGCGGGACGCGCCTACGCCCACGTACAGCTCCACAAAGTCGGAGCCCGAGATGGACAAAAAGCGGACCCCGGCCTCCCCCGCCACCGCCCGGGCCAGCAGGGTCTTTCCCGTGCCCGGCGGGCCCACCAGCAGCACGCCCTTGGGGATGCGGGCCCCCAGGTCGATGAACTTCTGCGGCTGCTTGAGGAAGTCCACCAGCTCCTGGAGCTCCTGCTTCTCCTCGTCCGCCCCGGCCACGTCGGCAAAGGTGACGGCGGTGTCCTTGGCCTCCACGGTGCGGGCGCGGCCAAAGCGGCTCGCCCCCGGCCCGCCGCCACCGCCGCCCTGGGCGCTTTGCTGGTGGGCGCCCAGCATCATCCAGATGACCATGGCCAGCGCCGCCGACGCCACCGCCGGCAGCAGCACCACCAGCCACATGGGCGGCTCAAACCCCTGCTCAAAATCGTAGCCGCGGATGATCCCCCGCTGGTGCTGCTCCTCGATGAGGGGACCCAGCTCCTCCCGGAAGGCGTCCACATCCGCCAGGGCGTGGCGGAAAACGGCGCCGTCGCCGCCCTGTATGGTCAGCAGCCCGCTGCCGTCCACCACAAAATAGGCCACCTGCTCCTGCCGGAAGCAGTCCACCACGGCGGCATAGCTCACCCGGTCCTTCCGTCCGGCCCCGGTGAAAACGGCCAGCCCCCACAGCAGCGCCAGCAGCACTGCCGCATAGAGGACCAGTCCCCTGATTCTGTAACGGTTCAAAATAGTCCTTCTCCTTGGTCGCGGCCCAGCCGCTTATTTTCGTCGAAGCAGGGTAGATCCGGCCGCGCCTTCCGCGAAAGCTGCGCCCGCTCCCCCGCCTCCGCCTCCCCGGCTGCTTATTTTCCGTAGACCGACGGCTTGAGTATCCCCACATAGGGCAGGTTGCGGTAGCGCTCGTCATAGTCCAGCCCGTAGCCCACAATAAAGGCATCAGGGATGACAAAGCCCACATAGTCCGCCGTGATGGGCTTGGTGCGCCGCTCCGGCTTGTCCATCAGGGTGCAGATGCGGATTGAGGCGGGCTTGCGGGCCCGCAGCACATCCATGAGGTAGTACAGGGTGTTGCCCGAGTCCAAGATGTCCTCCACAATGATCAGATCCCGGCCCTCGATGGAGTCGGACAGGTCCTTTTTGATCTCCACCTGCCCCGAGCTCACCGTGCCCGCCCCATAGGAGGACACCACCATAAAGTCCACCGTCACGTCCAGGCTGATGGCCCGGGTCAGGTCGGCCATGAAGATATACGACCCCCGGAGCACCGACACCAGCATGGGCCGCCGCCCGGCGTAGTCGGCGGTGATCCGCCCGCCCAGCTGGACGATCCGGCTGCGCAGCCCCTCCTCGGTGTACAGCACCCGTTCTACATCTGGATGGATCATAACACATTCTCCTCTATTTTAATAATGATATGCAAGGCGGGCGCGCCCGGCGCCGCCAGACAATCCTTTTCCGGGCCCAGCCCGCCCACGGCGGCGGCCCGGCCCCCCAGGGCCAGTACGGGAACCCGCGCCCGGCGGCGGGCGGGGACCTTTCCCTCTATCATCAGTTTTTTTACCGTCTTTTCCGGCCTGCGTCCCAGGGTGAGCCTGTCGCCCTCCCGGCGGGGACGGACGAGGTAGGCTTCCGGCCTGAGGTAAAATTCCCAGGGGCTGATATACGCCTTCGCAGGGCAGGGCGCGGGCGTACACCAGATGCGCCACTCCCCCCATGCCTGCTCCCCCTCCCGCAACTGCGCGGGCGCAGGGGGCTCCGGGTCCGCCCCAGGGGCCAGCACCAGCAGCTCATACTGCCGGTAAGCCCGCCCGCCGGGCAGATCCGCCCCGGCGGAGGGATCGTCCCCCAGGGCCAGGGCCAGCACCCGCTCCAGATGGACCGCCTGCGCCCCCAGCCCCGCCCGCTCCAGCAGCCCGGCGCACGCACGCAGGGCCAGGGGGCGCGGGGCCTCTCGCAGCACCCGAACGGGCAGGGCCACGCCGTCCGGGATATCCAACCCCTCCGCCGCCAGGGGGGCGGCCTGGCGGCTCAGCTCCTCCTCGTCCTCCCGCAGGCGGCGGGCGGCGGCGGCGATGTGGGCGGCGGCCTGGGGGTTGAGCTCCTCCAGCAGGGGCAGGAGCTGGTGGCGCACCTTGTTCCTGGTGTAGTTCACGTCGTCGTTGGTCTCGTCCTCCACATGGGGGACGCCGTGTTCCTTCAAATACGCCTCGATCTCGCCGCGGGACACCTCCAGCATGGGCCGGACAATGTTATCCCGGCGCTCCGGGATACCGGCCAGCCCCTTGAGCCCGCACCCCCGGATCAGGTTCATCAGCACCGTCTCCGCGCTGTCCCCGGCGTGGTGGCCGGTGGCGATGAGGGGGCAGCCCGCCTCCAGCGCGGCCTGCCCTAAAAAGCGGTAGCGCAGCGTCCGCCCCGCCTCCTCCAGCGACAAGCCCTCCCGCCGGGCATACCCGGCCACGTCCTCAAGGCCCACGGCCAGGGGGACGCCGCGCCGCCCGCACCAATCCCGGACGAATTTCTCGTCCCGTCCGGCGGTCTCCCGCAGGCCGTGGTTCAGGTGGGCGGCGCACACCCGCCAGCCGTACCGCTCTCTTCCCTCCAGCAGGCGGCACAGCAGGTACATAGAGTCCGCCCCGCCGGACAACGCGCACAGCACCCCGCTGCCGGGGGGGATGAGCCCGAATTGAAAGGCGTCCCCCATGCTAGTCCTCCTCGTCGTACTGGTAGGCCAGGTTGCGGAAGGTGGTGAACTCCGGCCTCCACTCCAGCATGACGGTGCCCGTCTCGCCGTGGCGGTTTTTGGACACGATGCACTCGGCCACGTTGGGGTTTTCCGTGTCGTCCTCATAATAGCTCTCCCGGTAGAGGAACATCACGATATCCGCATCCTGCTCGATGGCGCCGGAGTCCCGCAGGTCGGACAGCATGGGCCGGCGCTGGCCGGAGGCCCGGCTCTCGTTGGCACGGGAGAGCTGGGACAGGCAGATCACAGGCACATTGAGCTCCTTGGCCATCAGCTTCAGGGCGCGGGACATGTCGGACACCATCTGCTGGCGGTTGTCGCCGGCCTTGGCCGTCCCCCCGGCGGAGGTCATCAGCTGGAGGTAGTCCACGATAACCAGCCCCAGATCGCTGATCCGGCGGCACTTGGCGTTGATATCCGCCACCGACAGGGAGGCGTCGTCGTCAATATACATTTTGGCCTGGCTGAGGGTAGCCACCGCCAGCGCCACCCGGCTCCACTCGTCCTCCCCCACAATGCGCCCGGTGGACAGCTTTTTGTTGTCCATCAGGCACTCGGTAGACACCAGGCGCAGCCCCAGCTGGGCGCGGCTCATTTCCAGCGAGAACACCGCCACGCTCTTGCCCGAGTGCTTGGCCGCCTCCACCCCGATGTTCATGGCGAAGGACGACTTGCCCACGCCGGGCCGGGCGGCCAGGATGATGAGATCGGAGTTGTTCAGCCCCGAGATGCGGCGGTCCAGGTCCACAAGGCCGGTGGAGATGCCGGGGAATTCGTCCCCCGCCGCCTGGCGCTCCTTGATGGTGTCCCACACCTCGTTCATCACGGCGGAGATATGGCTCATCCCCTGGGCGGAGCGGCCCTGGCGGATGGCATAGATGCGCTGCTCGGCACACTCCAGCACCTGGGCGGCGGTGCCCGCCTCGGCGCGCACCATTTCGGACAGCTCCCCGGCGACCTCCCCCACCCGGCGCAGCACCGCCTTATCCGCCACAATCTCCACATAGTCCATCACATTGGCGGCGGTGGGGGTGATCTCCATGAGCTGGCGCAGGTAGGGCACGGTGGCATTTTCATCGTACACCCCCGCCTGCTTCATCCGGTCCACCACCGTCACCGGGTCAATGGTGTCAAACCGGCTGAACATGGTATAGAGCACCTGGTACAGCTCCCGGTTCTGCCGCATATAGAAGTCCTCGGGCAGCAGCCGCTCGATCACCGCGGGCACGCACCGCTCGTCAATGAGCATGGAGCCCAGCACCGCCTGCTCCGCCATGACGGAGTGGGGCGTCTGCAATTCATTCAGTTCCTCGCCGGGCATAAGCCCCACCCCCTTCAATAACATGTCCGCGTTTTTGCCGGGGCCCCCGCTTTGATTCAAGCGCACTCACCACGGCTGCGCGCGCCGTTTTCCGGCCCTCTGGGCCGAAAAGCCGTCCGCTCCGCTCCGTGTCTTAGCCGCCTGCTCCCGGGCGCTCCGCGCTTCTTATTTATCCTCTATCACCAGCACGTTAATGACCCCGGACACCTCGCTGCCCAGCTTGCACTTCACCTCAAAGCTGCCGAAGGACTTGATGGGGTCGCTGAGCACGATCTTGCTCTTGTTCACGTCGATCTCAAACTGCCGCTTCAGCTCCTCGGCGATCTCCTTGCTGGTGATGGAGCCGAACAGCTTGCCGCCCTGGCCCGCCCGGGCGCGTATCTGCACCTGCACGCCCTTGAGCCGCCCGGCCAGCGCCTGGGCCTGGGCCTTCTCCTCGGCCAGCCGGGCCTGCTTGGCCTTGTCCTGCATCCTCATGGTGTTCACGTTCTCCGCGGTGGCCTCCACCGCCAGCTTCCGGGGCAGCAGGAAGTTGCGTCCATAGCCGTCGGACACCTCCACCATCTGGCCCTTCTTGCCCTGCCCCTTCACATCCTGCTGTAAAATGACTTTCATGATTAAATCCCTCCAATTCAAGTATAGGCCGGCGCACCCGCATGTGCCCGGGCTGTGCCAATGGCCGGAGTATTCAGCCGCGCCCCGGCCCATCCGCGCCGCTCACAGCGGCTGCGCGCTTTTATCGTCAAAGTACCTGTCCAAAGCCCCATGGAGCTCCTCCAGCACCTGCTCCACCGTTTTGCCGGGAACCTGCGCGCCGGCGGCCCCGGCGTTTCCGCCGCCCCCCAGCGCCTCCAAAATCACCTGGACATTCGTTTCGCTCAGGCTGCGGGCGGACACCACCACCCGACCCTCCTCGGGATAGAGCACGAAGGACGCGCCCACCCCCGCGATGTTGAGCAGCTCATCCGCCGCCTGGGCCGCCGTCACCCGCCCCACCGCACGGGGGGAGGCGGCGATGGCAATGTCCCTGCGGTACATTTTGGCATTCTGGATCAGGCCGTACTTGGCCACCGCGTCGTCCAGACCCGTCTGGAACAGCTTGCGCACCTCGCCGGTGTCCCCCCCCGCCCGGCGGAGCATGGCCGCCGCCTCGAAGGTGCGCCCCCCGGTGCGCATGGTGAAGTTCTTGGTGTCCAGCATCAGCCCCGCCATCAGCGCCTCCGCCTCCCCGGGCAGCAGGTCGGTGGGCTCCATCAGATAGCCGATCAGCTCGCTGACCAGCTCGCTGGCGGAGGAGGCGTAGGGCTCGTGAAAATTGAGGTCCGCCCCCTCGATATAGGTTGCGGCCCGCCGGTGGTGGTCGATGACCGCCACCTTGTTGCAGGAGTCCAGCAGCTCCCGGTTCTGCACCTGCTCGGGGCGGTTGGTGTCCACCACCACCAGCAGGGAGCGTGAGTCCGCCCGGAGCATAGCCTCCTGGGAGTCCAGCAGCACCCCCTCATACTGGGGCATCCGCGCCACCCGGTCATAGAGCCCGTCCGCGGGGGTATCCACCGCCTCCCGGATGATATAGTGGGGCACCCCCTTCATCCGGGCGATGGCGCACACGCCCACGGCGGCCCCCACCGCGTCGAAATCGGGGGTGCGGTGGCCCATGACCATGACGCAGGATGCGTCCGCCACCAGCTCGCCCATGGCCGAGGCCATCACCCGGCTCTTCACCTTGGTGCGCCGCTCGGTCTCCTTGCTGCGCCCGCCGAAGAACTCGAAGGTAAAGCGGTTTTTCACCACCGCCTGGTCGCCCCCCCGGGACAGCGCCATCTCCACCGACAGGTTCGCAAAGCGGTAGAGCTCCTCGAAGGTGTCTCCGTCCACGCCCACGCCGATGGACAAGGTGGCCGGGATGCCCGCCGGGTTGACCACCTCCCGCACACTGTCCAGCAGGGAGAATTTTTCCTCTTTATACTCCGTCAGGTACTGCTCCTCAAACAGGAACAGGAAGCGGTCCCGGTCCAGCCGGCAGAACACCCCGTGGGCGCGCTCCGCCCAGCGGGAAAAGCGCTGGCTGATCTCGCTGAGCATGGCCGAGCGGATGTTTTCATCCTGGCCCTTGATGGCGTCCTCATAGTTATCCAGCAGCAGCAGGGCCAGCACCGGCCGGGTGGCCTTGAAGATATCCCGGGTGTCGGCCAGGTCGGTGACATCCAGCCAGTAGGTGGTGGCCAGCAGGCCCTCCTCCTTGCCGGCGGCGGGGCGGGCCATATCCCCGAACACCTGATAGCGCCGGTGGCCCAGCTCCACCTCCTCCGGGCACTCGCTCTTTCCCTCCAGCAGCCAGCGGGAATCAAAATTGGGGGCCAGGTCTGACATCTTGGTGTCAAACATCCGCTCCTGGTCGCCGGTGAGGCGCAGGAAGTGGTCGTTGGACCACACCACCTCATCGGTATCCGGGCGGAACATCACCAGGGGCAGGGGGCAGTTAAGGGTGCTGTCCCGGGTGGCCTGGTCCATGCTGTCCATCAGTTCCTTCAGATACCGGTCCGCCTCCTGCTTGCGCCGCAGGGCGGATGCGCCGCAGGCGATGAGCAGCACCCCCACCACAATGAGCTCCGCCACCGCCGCCTGGGTCTCCCCCAGCAGGGCGGTGACACCCGCAAAGGCCAGCATCACCCCGAAGTACAGCCCGATGCGCGGGGCCAGCAGCCGCGTCAGCTTCTGATACACCATCTTCACCTCTTTCCAACCCGATCCAAGGCAGGGGCCGCATTCCATAAGATAATAGATTATACCAAATCGCCGCCGCAAAAACAAGGGCCGGATTTGGGAAAATCCCCATTGCATCCCTGACCCTGCGCTGGTATAATATCATTACTTTACATCGTCAAAGGAGCCGATCCCTATGCTGGATATCAAAATCACCCCCGCCCAGGCCCTCAAGCCCCAGCCCGACCCGGACAAGCTGGTGTTCGGCAAGACCTTCACCGACCACATGTTCCTGATGAACTACGACGCCGGCCAGGGCTGGCATGACCCCCGCGTCGTCCCCTACGGCCCGCTGCCCTTCGAGCTGTCCTGCATGGTGTTCCACTACGCCCAGGAGATCTTCGAGGGGATGAAGGCCTACCGCGCCCCCGGCGGCCAGGTGCAGCTCTTCCGGCCCTATGAAAACGCCCAGCGGCTCAACTCCTCCTGCCGCCGCCTGTGCATCCCCGAGATCCCCGAGGACGACTTCGTCCAGGCGGTGAAGGCCGTGGTGGGCGCGGATCGGACCTGGGTGCCCCATAAGGTGGGCGCCTCCCTCTATATCCGCCCCTTCATCATCGCCACCGACAACGGCCTGGGGGTGCACGCCTCCCACAGCTACCTCTTTGCCGTCATCTGCTGCCCGGTGGGGGCCTACTATCCCGAGGGCATCAACCCGGTGAAGATTTACGTGGAGGACCAGGACGTGCGCTCCGTCCGGGGGGGCACCGGCTTCACCAAATGCGGCGGCAATTACGCCGCCTCCATCCGCGCCGGCGAGCGGGCGGAGGGACAGGGCTTCTCCCAGGTGCTGTGGCTGGACGGCGTCCACCGCAAGTATATTGAGGAAGTGGGCTCCATGAACGTGATGTTCAAGATCGGCGGCGCCGTCATCACCCCGGAGCTCACCGGCTCGGTGCTGCCCGGCATCACCCGCAAGAGCTGCCTGGAGCTCATCCGCAGCTGGGGCATCCCGGCGGAGGAGCGGCTCATCTCCGCCCAGGAGCTGTTCGACGCGGCCCGGACGGGCGCCCTGGAGGAGGCCTGGGGCACCGGCACGGCGGCGGTGGTATCCCCCATCGGCCTGCTGGCCCAGGGGGAGGAGAAGGTCACGGTCAACGGCGGGAGCATCGGCCCGCTGACCCAGCGGCTGTACGACACCCTCACCGGCATCCAGTGGGGAACCCAGCCCGACCCCTACGGGTGGGTCGAGCCCGTGGAATAAGGAGAAACAACCGCCCCGGACGGCATTGCCGTCCGGGGCGGCTGCTGTTGCCGCGCTTCCATCCGCGCTGCTCACCACGGCTCAGCGCTTCTGTCTTGTCTCGCTTCGCCTGCTCGCTGCGCGCGGCTTCACTCCGCCTCCGGCAAAACCCAGTCCCGCTCTGCGGTCCTTGGGCTTTTGCCCTCGCTCCGCTCCATCCGCGCTGCTCCCGACGGCTCAGCGCTTCTGTTTCGCCGCCCGGATAAACTCCCGGAACAGCGGGTGGGCCCGGTTGGGCCGGGACTTCAGCTCCGGGTGGAACTGCCCCGCCGCGAACCAGGGGTGATCCGGCAGCTCGATAACCTCCACCAGCCGCCCGTCGGGGGACAGGCCGGACAGGGACAGCCCCGCCTGTTCCAGCCGCTCCCGGTAGTCGTTATTGAACTCGTAGCGGTGGCGGTGGCGCTCGCTGATCTCCTGCGCGCCGTAGACAGCCGCGGCCAGGGAG